>JACCDG010865494.1_pt1 | contig 27794 bp, 28 predicted proteins | sample 7442471 | NCBI WGS metagenome assembly JACCDG01 (sample SAMN15323444, study PRJNA562643) | freshwater metagenome | isolation source: river surface water | place: USA:Blue River Watershed | collected 2017-08-17 | reverse complement strand
TTACGGCAATATCATCGTAAACACTGGAGTCTTCATAAGCCACAGCAGCAATACGATCGTAAGATCCTGCCGCATTTTTGCGGTAAATATAAAAACTGTCTATATCTGTGGTGCTGATCTTTTCCCACATAATACTGATATAAGCAGAGGTGGCGGAATCCACCGTTACATTACAGATTTCGGGAGTCCATGACGACTGTGCCCCAACAGTTCCGGAGCAAAGCAATACAAATAAAATAAACAGGTGTTGCAGTGTTGTTTTCATCCTATAGCGTTTTAGGAATAAATGTACAAAAAGGGAGGAAGCAACAAAAGTTTAGTATCATTATAGGTATTTTCCCAATTTGCTTGTAAAAATGCGCTTACTGTTGTTCAAAGACATATTCATTCCGGCCTGAATTTTCCAATAATTTCCGTATTCCCAAAGGTTTAAAGATTTGTGGCTAACCGGAACAAAATAGCTTAGCTTTGCCAGGTAAATAAAACATACTCTATTGTGGAGCCTGACTTCGAAATAAACATATCCGGTGAGGTATCGCAGGAATTTTTGAAGAGAAACATATTTTCCTTTCAACAGGCTGCGAACTTTATACAACAACTTCCATATGGCCGGAATACAAATAAGTATCGGTTAGTGAATCTTTTTTTGGAAAACCGGGGAACCTGCAGCACCAAACATGCTATATTAAAGGTACTAGCCGAAGAAAATGATTTCCCGAATCTGAAACTGGTGCTTGGCCTTTTTAAAATGAATGGCACCAACACTCCGGCAGTTAGCGCCCGGCTCAGCCGACATAATTTAAACTCCCTGCCCGAAGCACATTGCTATTTAAAATACCATGCCACCATCCTTGATTACACAAAACCGGAATTCCTGCCTGCACACTACGAAAACGATTTGATTGAAGAAGTTGAAATTACCCCTGCGCAAATAAGCGATTATAAAGTAGCTTATCACAAAAATTACCTGTTAAGCTGGCTGACCAAAAACCCACAGCTTAAGTTGAACCCTGATATATTATGGGCTATAAGAGAGCAATGTATACAAGACCTTAGCCTGAAGTAAAACAAAATCCGTCCAACAGGCATCACGCAAAATTATCTTCTATTCCCAAATGGATAAGGGCATCGCCCTCATTGATAACAGGCTGGTTATTAATACCCACAATATACGCATCTTCCGGAGAAAACACTTTTTCTTCCACTTCGCCATAAGGGTTACAAATAACCCCCAGCAGATCTCCTTTGTTGACATGCGAGCCGTTTGTTTTACTCACATGAAACAATCCGGATAATTTTGCCCTTACCCAGGTGGTTTTCTTCAGTTTCACAGTGGGGTTCTGTGGCAAATCGAGGTTTATCATGTTATGAGCGCCCATTAAACGCAGGCAACCATTAATGCCTTCGTTAATGGCCAGGTAGTCAAATCGCAGCGACTCCCCTCCTTCAAATACCAATATGGGCTTGCCCTTTTTCGCAGCTTCGCGACGCAGTGTACCCTCACGGTAAGAAGAATCAATAACCAATGGTGGCGAGAATTTTTCAGCAATACTTACATTGTCAGGAAAATCGAACACACACCGTACCTGCGGGTAGTTGTTTATTTTGGCTCCACCCGTATGGAAGTCCACTCCAAAATCCACCAGCGGGATGATCTGTTTCATAATATCGTAAGCGATACGACTACCTAAGGAACCGTTTTTGTTTCCGGGAAAACAACGGTTCATATCGCGTCCGTCGGGCAAATCGCGGGAACCAAACAGGAAGGAAACAATATTGATAACCGGTATGGCAATGAGGTTGCCGCAGCGGATATTTTGCACTTCTTCGCGGGTAATGACCTTACGAATGATCTCAATACCATTCGTTTCATCGCCGTGCATACCCGCACTCAACAATAGTGTTGGTCCTGGTTGCTGCGAGCGGAATACGTATACCGGAATTTCGATGGCTGTTTTAGTAGGGAGCTCGTAGGTGTTGAGGATGATTTGTTTGTTTTCTCCGGGCAATACCTGCGTACCGTTAATGCTGAAGGCTTTTTCCATATTATCCTTCGTTGGCCGTAAACTCGTTACGCTCTACGTATTCGATAATTTTGCCCGCAATGTCAACTCCGGTAGCTTTTTCAATACCCTCGAGCCCCGGCGATGAGTTTACTTCCATCACCAGCGGGCCTCTTTCGCTTTGTAGCATATCTACCCCGGCAATACCGAGTCCAAGTTTTTTAGCTGCCTTAATAGCCGTTTGCTTCTCTTCTGGCGAAAGCTGAATAAGCGTGGCCGATCCACCGCGATGTAAGTTGGAGCGAAACTCTCCTTCGCGGGCCTGGCGTTTCATAGCGCCCACTACTTGTCCGTCAACAATAAAAGCTCGTACATCGGCTCCTTTAGCTTCTTTTATAAATTCCTGAACCAGCATGTTGGCTTCCAGTTTCAGAAAGGCTTCTATTACCGACTTGGCAGCTTTGTGATTTTCTGCCAGAATAACACCGATGCCCTGTGTGCCTTCCAACAATTTAATTACACAGGGAGCACCACCAATAGTATCAATTACGTTATCAATATCTTTAGGCTGGTTGGCAAAAGCTGTTTTAGGCATGCCTAGTCCTGCACGAGCCAGTATTTGCAGACTGCGGAGTTTGTCTCGTGAACGGACAAGGGCCTGTGATTCCACAGCTGTAAATATTTTCATCATCTCGAACTGCCTTACCACAGCCGAGCCGTAAAAGGTTACACTGGAGCCAATACGGGGAATAACAGCATTTACATCTGTTACTTCTTTGCCATTATAATAAATATGCGGGCGGTTTTTTTCTATTACAAGCACGCACTTCATGTGGTCGAGCAACAGGGGTTCATGACCGCGCTGTTCGGCAGCTTCTATCAAACGTTTGGTGGAATAAATGTTTTTACCACGCGAAAGAATAGCGATTTTCATATCTATACGAATACGTTGTTGTTTATCTCTTAATGGAGTATTTTCGGGGGTCTGATTCCTTAGTTAGTAAAGGGGTGAATTATCCCGATTAGAAATATATATCAGGCCAATTTTCCGTTCAGTCAATTGGCTAAACATATTTATCCATCGGCATTTACCAATATAACACTCAAAATGGTATTGAACCATTTCTCGTTAACATTGGTATTAAAAGTAATTAAATATTTTGAAATGTAGATTATGTTCCTAACGTTTTGTAATGTACCCGCCACTCTTAGCAAAAGCCCTGAGGCATTAACCATGTTTTTGGTTCCTGCTGCGGACTTCGTCGTTTGTAATGGTTTCAAATGATAAAATACCACCGGTGTGTATTTTCCCAACATCGATAATAAATTTGTTTTTAATCATTTTCCGGCCAATAAGTACCGGATACCGCATATTTCCACGGTCGGTAAGCGAAAGGGAACAGCGTATTTTTCTGCCCGCAATGCCAACCAGGGTATGAATAATATAACGTTCTTCCCCTTCTCCTGATGAGTTTTTAATTATCTTTCGTGCGTATTCTTTGAACCGGTGTTCTTGCTCATTGTATTCGGGATGAGAAGGATCGAGAAGTTTAAAACAAAGCCAGTTAATTCCCTGTTCCACTTTTATCTGTATATCATGACAATGTAATGCTGTTGTATAAGCTCCGGTATCTATTTTGGCTTCTATATGAAAAAGCCGGAGTTCAGGAAAATCTACGAATTCCCTGCGGCCAATGAGTCGTTTCTTTCTTACCTTTTTCTTTTTACCCATAGCTGCAAAGATAAGGCTTAGACCCGACAAAGGGGACGAAAGCGTTCTACATCAATTTCTGCAGGTACAGCCTTACCCTGCTCCGTAAATTGTAGTAATTGCGTGGCACACCAGGGAGCCAGCATTACTCCTTTGGTGCCCAAACCATTAAATATATACAGGTTATGATGCCGGGGATGGCTTCCGATAATTGGCCTGCGATCGATAACTGCGGGGCGAACTCCTGCCTCGTGTTGGAGAATGGTATAAGGCAGATCCATTAACTGATTTAGTTTTTGCTGTAATTCAAGTTTACCGGCTTCACTGGGTTCATCGGTTAATGAGCTCCACTCATAAGTAGCTCCTATTTTAAACCGGGCATCTCCTAAAGGCATAATAAATATTCCCTTGTTTAATACATCCTCTATCTGCAATCCGTGGCAATGTATCGTTAATGTTTCGCCTTTAGCGGGTTTTAAGGGAATATAGTTAAACCAGGGGTTAAGGGAATTGCGCCAGCCCTCGCAAAACACCATGCTTTCAGCCTCAATGTCTTTATAGCGACACCCTGACCCGTTTATTGTTATCTGGCTGTAATCCGCCTGCTCTTCTATATACGCCTTTTGAACTTCAAAATAATGTCTAACCGTCTGCAAAAAAAGTGGCAGGTTCAGGTTGCCACATTGCAATACCTGCGAGTAATTATTTCCGGTTACAGGATGAGATGTGTATATATTCGCCTCAAGGTAATAGCTGAGTTCGTTTTTGGCTTTTTTTTGCCATAGCTGTTCCTCCTGTAATTCGGTAAAAAGTTTGGTTATTTTGCGATCCCTGAGAAAGGATTGCCCGAGTTTCTGTTCGGCTTTTGCATAAAACCGTCTCATTTCCGGAAGCAGTTCTTCCACTTTCCAGCTTTTTGTGAGACGTTTAAACACTATCGGATTCCATAACCCGGCTGCTACCCGCGATGAGGAAGATAGCGCCGGTTGATCAATTATCAGCACACGTTTTCCCAGCCAGTGTAGCTGTAAGGCTAGTACAGAGCCTGCAAGACCCTGACCAATGATGATATAATGCGGTTTAATTTGATTTGACGATTTGACGATTCATTAATTTGAATATGATTCCCTCTTTCAATTTTTTAGCGGGAACTCTTTTTCAGTTCTATGCTAGCCTTGATGTCGTCCAACTGACCCTTGGGAATGGAGCTGATGAGTTTACGGGTATATTCACTTTGCGGATTATTGTATATCTGGTCGGCATCCCCCATTTCCTCAATGCGACCCTTGTCCATAACTACCATACGATCGCTCATGAATTTTACTACGGAAAGGTCGTGCGATATAAATATGTAGGTAAACTTAAACTCTTTTTTGAGTTCGTTTAGCAGGTTAAGTACCTGCGCCTGCACCGAAACGTCAAGAGCCGAAACCGACTCATCGCAAATAATGAACTGTGGCTGAAGAGCCAGTGCGCGTGCAATACAAATACGCTGACGTTGTCCGCCCGAAAACTCGTGCGGATAACGATAGAACTGCTGTTCGGTCATATTTACCCTATTAAGCAGCTCCATTACTTTTTCTTTACGCTGCCGGTCGCTACCCAATATACCGTGTACTTTCATGGGTTCCATAATGGCTTCGCCAATAGTAATGCGCGGGTTCAATGAAGAATAGGGGTCCTGAAAGATAATCTGCATATCCTTACGCAAAGTGCGCATGTCTTCCGGGGGTATTTTAGTAATGTCTCTTCCTTTGTAAATAATAAGTCCGCCGGTGGGTTCTATTAACCGCAGAATGGTTCTGCCAAGGGTAGTTTTTCCACAGCCCGACTCGCCTACCAGCCCAAGGGTTTCGCCTTCGTATACATCAAAACTCACATCATCAACAGCCTTAACATAATCCGCCACTTTTCCGAAAATCCCCTTTCTTATCGGAAACCAGGTTTTCAGGTTTTTAAGTTCCAGAATTTTGCCCCGTTGGTACAATTCTTTATGTTGCACCTCGCGCTCGGTCCTGGTAAGTTCAGCACTCGCCAATAGCTCGCTGACCGATTTGGATTTTTCTACAATCTCTCCTTCTCTATTTACTTCCATAAAATCGCTAACCGTAGGCAGGAAATGTAATCGTTTTCCCAACGGAGGACGACAGGCCAGCAAACCTTTGGTATAAGGGTGTTGCGGATTACTGAATATGTCCAGTACAGGTCCCTGTTCCACAATTTTACCCTTGTACATTACAATCACTTTATCGGCCAACTCGGCGATTACCCCGAGGTCGTGGGTAATAAACATGATGCCCATATCGTGCTCGCGCTGTAGTTTAAGCATGAGGTCGAGTATGGTTTTTTGTACGGTAACGTCTAATGCGGTAGTAGGTTCATCGGCAATAAGTATGGCAGGGTTGCAACTCATGGCCATGGCTATCATCACCCGTTGCTTTTGTCCGCCCGAAATCTGATGCGGATACACATCGAGCATTTGTTCCGGACGGGGCAATTGTACTTGTTTAAAAAGCTGCAGGGTTTTTTCGCGTGCTTCCTTTTTACTTATTTTCTGATGCAATATGATAGCCTCCATCACCTGATCGCCACATGTATAAACGGGATTTAGAGAGGTCATGGGTTCCTGAAAGATCATAGCTATCTCGTTGCCCCGATACCGGCGCATTTCCTTAATAGAAACTTTGGTGAGATCTACCGAACCGTTGTTTTTGGTGTGGTAAATGATTTCACCCGATGCTATACGACCCGGAGGATTAGGAATAAGACGCATAACAGAAAGGGAGGTAACGGATTTTCCAGAACCAGACTCGCCCACAATACCAATAGTTTCGCCACGGTGCAAGGTAAAAGACACGTCGTTCACGGCCTTTACTATCTCCTCCTCCGTTTTAAATTCGGTAACCAGGTTCTTTACTTCAAGCAGGAGTTCTTTATTATTCATCATAATTGGCGGAAATCAACGAAGTTATTTATTTTGCCTCAACCGGAACACCGACAAATACAAAAATCAGTGTTTTTTACAAATAAATAAACCTGGCGCAGGTAGTTTACGATGAGTGGAATTATTGGCCTGATAAAATGGTAATACCGTTTGTATTTACCACTGTAAATATTTTATTTGGATTGGACCAAATAAAATATAACATTGGTATAACAGGCATATATTGCTTGTTGAGCGCAAGTCTGCTCTATCTGATTTTGATTTCGGGGAGAACGAAATTATTTATCCTCAACACGGTATCTCTAACTTGTTCTGAAAATTCCTTTCTGTATACTGTGGTACTCTTTTGCCTTATCATTAAATTATCGGCTGTAAAATTATCTTTGGCTTCGGGCAAACCCTTAAAACAAACCGTATATGCCCATTCCGGGTGTAGGGCTTTAAAACTTAGTGTGGCCATTATCGCATGCGGACGGATATTAACCATGGTATTGATGTTCGCCCTTGAAACGATACTGTCCGCACCGTTAACACGTTGTTTAATCATCAAGTGGTTATCAATGTCCCGGTCGTTTTCTGAAAAATAGATCAGGCTTAATTCATAAACACTATCCTTTTCAAGGCTAAAGGGTTTGATCTCCGTAAGGCAATTGAGTTGGTTCAGGGGAGCTGTGTAGATCTGATCCGGCAAAGAATCGAAGTTAATGAAACGGAACCACGAAGAATCGGTTTTGTAAAAATCTCCGTCTTTAATCAGAGCGCTGCGATGACTTTCAAAATAGGAAATTTTGCGTTGTGCACTTGTTTCAAATAATTGTTCATAGCTTATTTCCTTTATAACAAAATGTTGTGTTTCATAAATGGACGTGCCTTTATTATATAATTGCTGCTCTTCCTCTGTTAATTGTTCCCTGCTGTATAACAGACAAAAACTACTTTTTGATTTGATATCTGTCTGAATTTCTTTGGTGAGCATATCTGTTCCCAATACGCCAATAAGTTTGCCCGATTCGCTGATAGAAGTACGGGGGGTAAGGTTAGCCATAAGGGGGATTTGGGCATGAAAACTCAAAATAAAGGAGGCGCGCCTGATGTTTTCTGTGCCGGTAATGACATAATAATCTGTACCAATATTAAAATACGGAAGGGGTATGATTGCCTGCGCTTTTGTTTGCCGCAGGTTGCTGATAATTTCTTTCCATTCATTATCAATTCCTCCCTTATTAAACACATTTTCAACAACAAGTCCTTTAGAAATCAATTGATGATAAGGTATGCCCTCAACAGCAAATAACAAGAGGGGCATACAACAGAGGATATCCCTTGCTTTCTGTTTCACAGAAGGCAAAAAATACCGGGAAATAAACACCGTGGCAAAAATGGTAGCTGTAAAATAAAATGCCCAGGCAAAACGCCCCGGTGCTCTAAATTGTTTTATCGTTGGAAAACTTTCCAATATACCTGTCATACCCCACTTAAAGGGATAACCCATTGCAAACAGTAATAAGAGGAAAGAAGATATGCCCATGAAACATAAGGCGCTATCAAGGGGATTTTGTTTAAAATGCTGTTTTAATTTTCGCCTTTTAAACAACAGAAACACCGGCAGACAAATAAGCACAACATCGGTGGTTAGGCCTACATAGGCTATACCTTCCCAGTTCTGCTGTTTTATTCTATACAAAAGCGAAAGGAAATGGCGAAAGGGTTTGCAGGTTGATATAAACACTGTTTCTATGTCGGCCAGAAAAAAATGAAAACCATACGGTTCTGTTGTCCTGTCTGTATGGGTGTCGGTAAATCGGGTATACGTAAAAAAAAGCACTATAGGTAGTACGGCCTGTAACAATAGCGGGAGAATGAGTTTTTTTATTTGCCGGAGATTGAATAATATTTTCAGTGTTAAAAAGGCCGTCATAAAAAAAGTGCTTATCATGCCCAGGTATGGGTGTATAAGGAAAAAACACAATTGTACTATTCCGGTAATGATACTGTAATAAAGCTTCCGCTCTCTTTTTTCGTAAAGAATAAGTAAATAAATAGTAAGGGGCATAAAGAAACTGTATGCCAGTGTGAGATGACCCGGCATACGGAAAACCTGAGGGCAGAGTATGCTTATGCCCAACGCAGCAATAACCGCATGCAGTTTGCGCACATTCAACTCTTCAAAAATTCTGTACAACAAAATGCTGCAAAAAACAAAAGACAGAACAATGGAGAGGTTAAATACCGGAATAGCATAGGCCTTTATAAATGGGAAAAGTTTGAAAATATTTCCTAAGAGCGGATTGCCATCGGTATAACCATGCAGTTCTCCATAGGGGTAATTCGTACCTGTGTAGTTTACCAACGACGTATCGTGATACACGTGCCAGGCATAACAATAATAGTTTTTAATGGCATCGCCCTTATCATTCAGCAAGTATTTTGCCGGATGCAGAAGAATCGGTGCATAAAAATACAGGGTAAACAAAAAGCTCAGCACCACAACCCCGCAAAGCGGAGATTTCACAAAAGCGAAAATCTTCTTCTTAAACGTTTGCAACATGAAAGAGCCCGGCTATGTTAATAAAGCCCTTTCAAAGTTATAAGTATTCCAAGAATGAGCAAGGTGTAATATATACACACTATCGTGTTGTATACCTAAGGTATTCTCGTAAACCATAAAGCAGGTCATTTTGCTCTTAGCGTCATTGCTGCCAACTTATATGTTTTATCCGGTCCGCGAGCCTTGATATCGTCAATAAATATCCGGCTTCCCCTGGGGCATTGAATTATGGCTTGTTTTGCATCAGTGCTGAGCTGATTTCCGGTACAGTGAAAAGGTGTAGTTACTCCTCTGTAAGGAACATAAATATCGAATTCTGTTACAAGGAAGGTGGTTTGAAAAGGAAACCCGCTTAAGTCTACACCTACTCCACCCAGTGATCTGATATCTGCAAGCGGAACTTCCAGGGTTCCATTACCGGAAACTCCCGCTGCTCTTGCCATTGGAACAGGAAGTGGCTTTACCCGAAACACAATAGGCTGACCCTGTGGTTTGAGTTCATTATTTATTTTTGCGCTCACTCTAATCTCACAGTTTCCCGGCGAACTGACCATTACCTCATATTTTCCATTTCCGAGCGCTGTAAGCCGTCCGCCGCATCCGCTGATGCTCACCTGCACATCTTGCGGAGCGAAACCGGCAGCCGATACACTGATAGGATTGGGAACTCCGGCATAAAACACATTCATTTTGTCTGCCGAAACCGCTACCGAAACAGGGGCTACAGTATATTCCTTTTCGAAATCGAAGTATTTATAATAACCATTGGCATCTTTTAATTTTATAACACCTTTGTATGTGTGGTGGCCAACCGTATTAGTAGGTAATTGAATTTTTCCGCTGCCTGTTTCTATAGGAAGTGTTTGCGTTGCGGGCAGTGGCTGTCCGGTACTTTTATCTATTTCGCCTAAGAACATTTGCAGGTTTTCGCTTTTAAATTCAGAAGAGGAAGCAGCCAGGAATACATCGGCATTGTATGGCTGCCCCAGCTGCACATAATCGGCTTTTGCAATAACGCAGGGTCTTAAGGTATCAAACCTAATGGCCAGTTTTCCCGATGCTGCTGCAAATACACCAATCATTTCTGACTCAATGTTATGCACATCCGACTGCATTTTAGAAAGATTTGTAATAACTGCAGCTAATGGCAATTGATTAAAGTTCTGTATTTCCCAGGTTACCGGAACATCGTTTTCTTTTTCATTCGGATCAACCGGTTTTAATTGTTCTATTTTCTTTCTCAGGGTCTTGTAATCCTCTTCCGGAATGCGTGTACCATTTGTTGTGTACATTTTATCTACCATTTTTATCAGTTCAGTGCTAAGTCCGTTGAGTTTCTCTCTCAGTTCTCTGGCACTGAACGCCCCGCTTTTGGGTTTGGTTTCATCATCACCAATAAAAAAATACGTGGGTTTATCGTAGTCGTCCTGCTTTTCAATGAAGCGCAGGCGCATGGTATCGGCGCCGGGAACGTCTTCAGTATACTGCTGTACCTCTGATTTAAGTTGCCCGATGTAGGCTATCATCTGCTCCGTAAGCTGGTGCGCTTCAATGGATTTTTCATAATAGTGCTTCACTTCCGGGTGGCCGTTATCAATGGCTGCCTTCATGCCATCCATGAGCTTTGTCGTATTTTCGGTAAAGTTTTTATTGGTGCGTTCCAGGTTTTCATTTACCGTAATGAAGCCTTTGAGTATATCTTTCGATACGTTCATGGCCAGCAGACAGGTGAGTACCAGGTACATCATCCCTATCATTTTCTGGCGGGGTGTTTCTTTTCCAAGTGCCATGTCTTATAGTATTGATTTTTATACTATAATGCGGCAAGAGATAAAAAGTTACAGGGTACATATTTGTATACTGAAAACCCTTTGAGAAAAAGTTTAAAGAATTGGATTTCAATCATTGTTGTCCGAGAAGCGCAAAAAAAGAGCCATGCATCGCTATGAATTACCTGTAAAAGGAGGTTATCTACATTTCAGGTTGAAAAGCAGGTAGGGCTATGCCGTACTGAATAAATTAATTGGTTTTTTTTGCTTTGTTTTAGGTTTGCAGGAGAATCTTGCAATTGCCTCAGTAGATTCGCCTGTGATTGCAAAGGACACAATGTTTTCTACTACCTGTAAAATAATCCCATCAATAAGCTGCCCCAAATCGTATCCAGAATCCGGCATAAGCATACTCCTGTGGGCTTTGTGTTTCATTATCGTCTAATACTTGTTCCATTATCAGTTGTTATTTTTACAATTTTATAATAATTGTTCCAATTATCCAACAGTTAGCGTTTCACCACCAGGACACCCGTCCATTTATCATGCAGTCCCTGCCTCTTTTCGTCAAATAAAATAATAATGAATCCAATGCAGAGAAAAAGGGCAGAAAGTATTCGCATAAAATAACGGCTCAGGGCCTTTGCAAAAGAAATTCTCCGGCCATCCAGTGTCGTTATGCGTATTCCGCAAATCAATTTCCCCGGGGTGGCCTGAATACGGGAACATTCAAACAGCACAAAATAAAAGAGCTGAAATAAAAACAATAACGCATAGAAAACATATAGTTGTACCCAGAAGTTATTGTCGAAGCGGGTAAAAAACAGAAAGAAAATTTCGGACAAAAATACTACCAACAGGTACCACAGTAAACAATCGATGAGGCTGGCCAGTAGCCGAAGCCAGAATCCGGCATATTCCATTTCCGGAATTGTTTGTCTGAAAGATTCATTGTCCAATACAGGCTCCATACTATTCCGGGATGCAATTAGCTTAGCTTATCCGTCAGCAGTCTAATTTCTATAGCCGGCGATATTTTTTCGTACACAATATTGTATACGGCATTGGTTATGGGCATGTTTACCTGATAGGTTTTATTTATTTCATGTACACATTTCACGGCATAATAGCCTTCGGCAATCATGTTCATTTCAAGTTGTGCCATTTTTACAGAATAACCTTTTCCAAGCATGGTGCCAAACATTCGGTTTCGGCTAAACTGCGAATAAGCGGTAACCAGTAAGTCGCCCAAATAAGCCGAGGCTTTAATGTCGCGGTTAATCGGGTGAACGGCTTGCACAAAACGCTCTATTTCCTGTATGGCATTCGAAACCAGTACACTCAGAAAATTGTCGCCATAACCCAAACCGTGACAAATACCTCCGGCTACAGCAATAACGTTTTTCAATACAGCTGAATATTCAGTGCCATAAATATCGTCGCTGGTACATACTTTAATATAACGACAACGCATGATCTCCGCCAGGGTTTCTGCATGGACAATAGCATGGCAGGCCAGGGTTAAGTACGACAATTTTTCGAGAGCTACTTCCTCGGCATGACAGGGTCCTGTTATTACTCCTATATTTTCGAGCGGAATATCAAATTGTTTATTCAGGTATTCACCAACTATTAAATTGTGCTCCGGGATTATTCCTTTTATAGCCGAAAAAACAATTTTATTCCGGAAGCTTTCCTTCGGAATATCTTTTATGATACCATGGCAAAATGCGGAAGGAATGGCCAGAATAACTATATCTGCCATAGTCACAGCATGTGTCACATCATGCGTAAGCGTTAGTTTTGTTGTGTCAAATTCAACTGCACTGAGGTAACGCGGATTATGCTGATATTTTCGGATGTATTCCACATCTTCCGGCTTGCGGTTATACCAAATTATCGGAGAGGCGTTATTGCCGAGTATTTTTACCAGCGCCGTAGCCCAGCTACCGCTACCAATTACTGCTATTTTGTGTCCTTTCATTTAATCTACATCCGTAATTTCTACCTGCTCGTCTGGCACAGCAGGCCGACCCAGGTAACGCTGAAAAATACGTGCTACTGTCACTACGTCTTTACAACAGTAACGTTTAATTTTTTCCAAATCCTGTTCCTCATAATATACTCTTGACACATCGCTCCCGCTGATTTCGTCTTTTGGTGTGGGAATATTAAATACAGCAGCCAGCAGGTTCAAGGAGGTATAGCTTTTATAGTCGCCAAATTTCCAGAGTTCCATGGTATCGAGGTGGGCTACTTCCCATGGCTTTTTGCCGGCTATATTCAGTATTTTTGGTAAACGAATCCCGTTAATCAGCAGGCGCCGGCAAAGAAAAGGAAAATCGAATTCTTTGCCATTATGTGCGCAAAGCAGGTGGGCTTTTCCTGAAAAATGTTTCTGAAGCAACTCCCTGAAATCACGGAGTAATTCAGACTCATCATGGCCATAAAATGATTTTAGTCTAAAATTACTGCCGTAAAAATAGCCGACTGTTATGCAAATAACTTTCGCAAATTCGGCATAAATACCGGCCTTTTTGTATAGCTCTTCTGGATTCACCTCTTTCTGATGTTGCCATTTGGCATTCCATAGGGGTTTTAAGTTATCGGCAAGGTCGGCATAACGGTAGGTTAGCGGAACCGTTTCAATATCCAGAAATAATATATTATTGATGTCGGTTTCTGCCAACATAGATCTTAATTTCAGGGTAATTTAAAATACCTCTGCCGCAACTTTACGGGTGGTTTCGGAAGTGCCCATAGTATAATAGTGCAGGCACGGAACACCAGCTTTCAGTAATTCTTTGCTCTGTTCAATACACCAGCGTATGCCTGCTTCTTTTACCTGTTTGTCGTCTATGCACTTTTCCAATTCCTCATAAAAAGGCTGAGGGAGGTCAATGTGGAATACCTTGGGCAATACGGTGAGTTGCCGTTTGCTGGTTAATATTTTCAATCCGGGAATAATAGGTACATTAATCCCATTTTCACGGCACAGCTTCACAAAATCGAAAAACCTTTTATTGTCGAAAAACATCTGGGTCACAATATAATCGGCTCCGGCATCAATTTTAGCTTTCAGGTACTTCATATCGCTAAACATATTTGGGGCTTCAAAGTGCTTTTCCGGATAACCAGCCACACCAACGCAAAAATTGGTGGGTTGTGCATCTTTCATTTCTTCATCCATATATTGTCCGTGGTTCATAGCATGGATTTGCTTTACCAGATCAAGGCCGTAAGCATGGCCGCCGGGTTCCGGCACAAAACCCGGTTCAGTTTTTATAGAATCGCCACGCAAAGCCAGCACATTGTCTATACCCAGAAATTGTAAATCGATAAGTGCATTCTCTGTTTCTTCGCGGGTAAATCCTCCGCATATTATATGTGGTACGGCATCTACATTGTATTTGTTCATAATAGCCGCACAAATACCAACGGTACCCGGGCGTTTACGTATGCTTACTTTCTCAAGGTAACCGCCTTCGCGTTTTTTATACACATATTCTTCGCGGTGGTAAGTTACATCTACAAAAGCAGGCTGAAATTCCATCAGGGGGTCTATGCTATCGTATATGGATTGTATGCTTTTACCTTTCAGGGGCGGAAGAATCTCAATAGAGAACAGGGTCTTTTTGCTTTGGGATAGTTTTTCTGTTAATTTCATACACTTCTATATTTAAGGCAAATAGGAATCGAAGTTACAAATTAAGAATGAATTCGAACTGCAAAAATAACTTTGCCTTTCCTGTACTTCGCTGTACATTATTTCCTTTTATCGCATTTTGTATGTTTACAACATCGGGTCTGAGCCAAAAAATACTTGTGCTTGACACCCACAGCGGTTTTATGTTTAAGCGTTACCGTTTTACGCCTGGCGACAAATTTTGCATAAAGACCAACGACGGGCACCACTACCGCGATACAATTCGGGCCCTTGGCGATTCGGTTGTGGTACTGACAAAAAACACTATAACATTGCAGGACATTCGTTCGGTGTATATTGACCGTTCCAATATAGTTACCCGCAGTTTTTCAAAAGCATTTTTGTTATTCGGCGTTGGCTTTCCTGCCCTCGATGCTTTTAATAACTTCATCAACAGAGAACAACCTTTGTTTAAAAAACCTGCACTTATTGAAGGCGGAGCAGTAACTTCGGGCGGACTGTTACTAAAGATGTTACAGGTACGAAAATACCGGTTGAACAAACGAAATACGCTGAAAACGATCGATCTGAGTCCTGCCTGAACGCATGTTTTCCTGTTTTTTTAAGCGCCGAAATCGTAGTATATTTGCGGCCTCATGGAACAAATCAGGAATTTTTGCATTATTGCCCACATCGATCACGGGAAAAGCACACTGGCCGACCGTTTACTGGAATACACCAATACTATTTCCAAACGCGAAATGCAGGCACAGGTTCTCGACGATATGGATCTGGAAAAGGAAAGGGGTATCACCATTAAGAGTCATGCCATACAGATGGATTATGAGCATAAGGGCAAAAAATATGTGTTTAACCTTATTGATACTCCGGGTCACGTAGATTTTAGTTACGAGGTATCCCGCTCCATTGCTGCCTGCGAAGGAGCGCTGCTCATTGTTGATGCAGCACAGGGCATACAGGCACAAACTATTTCGAATTTATACCTTGCATTAGAGAATGATTTGGAAATTATCCCTATTCTCAATAAAATAGACCTGCCAAGCGCCGAACCGGAATTGGTAAAGGATCAAATTGTAGACCTGCTGGGATGTAAACGCGAAGATATTATTCCGGCTTCGGGCAAAACTGGATTGGGCGTGAACGATATACTGGCTGCCATTGTAGAGCGGATTCCGGCTCCAAAGGGCGAACCGAATGGGTCATTACAAGCACTTATTTTCGACTCGGTATTTAACTCCTTCCGGGGTATTATTGCCTACTTCCGTATTTATAACGGCTCTATTAAAAAAGGCGACAAAGTAAAGTTTGTAAATACCGGCAACGAATACCATGCAGATGAAGTTGGTATTCTGAAATTACAGATGAGTCCACGGGATGTAGTAAAAACAGGCGATGTGGGTTACATTATCTCCGGCATTAAAGATGCCCGTGAGGTAAAAGTGGGTGATACCATTACCACGGCTGAAAACCCCTGCACCGAAGCCATCCAGGGATTTGAAGATGTAAAGCCCATGGTGTTTGCCGGTATTTATCCGGTAGATACAGAAGACTATGAAGAGTTGCGATATTCGATGGAAAAGCTGCAACTGAATGATGCCTCACTTACCTGGGAGCCCGAATCATCGGCTGCTTTGGGCTTTGGTTTCCGTTGCGGATTTTTAGGTATGCTACACATGGAGATTGTGCAGGAACGCCTTGAGCGGGAGTTTAACATGACGGTGATAACTACGGTGCCTAACGTGTCGTATATTGCTTATACCACTTCCGGTGAAAAAATTGTGGTTAATAATCCGAGCGATCTGCCGGAGGTGTCGCGTATCGACTATATTGAGGAACCTTATATCAAGGCGAATATTATTACCAAATCGGAGTTTATAGGCCCGGTTATTGGCTTGTGTATTGAAAAACGGGGGTCTATTGTGAATCAGAATTACCTCACTACCGACCGGGTTGAGCTTGTATTTGAAATGCCGCTGGGCGAAATCGTATTTGACTTCTACGATCGTTTAAAATCCATTTCAAAAGGTTATGCCTCCTTCGATTATCACCCGATTGGTATGAAGCAAAGCGATCTGGTAAAACTGGATATTCTGCTGAACAGTGAACAGGTGGATGCGCTCAGTGCACTTATACATCGCAGCAATGCTTATGAGTTTGGCAAAAAAATTTGTGAGAAATTAAAAGAGCTGATTCCCCGTCAACAGTTCGAAATTCCGATACAAGCTGCAATCGGCGCCAAAATTATTGCCCGTGAAACCATACGAGCTCTGCGTAAAGACGTTACCGCCAAATGTTATGGTGGCGATATCAGCCGTAAACGTAAGCTGCTCGAAAAGCAGAAAGAGGGGAAGAAACGCATGCGCCAGGTAGGCAGCGTGGAAATTCCGCAGTCGGCCTTTATGGCGGTGCTAAAGCTGAATGAGTAGGCCGGTATTATTACGAGGTTCTAGAAGTTTGCTCTTCCAGCCAGCGCTTCATGGTTACATAAAACCCTTCATCCTGAATAGGGAGAATGCGTGTACTATTCTTTCCAAACTCTTCCTTCTGTCTATTAAAGAACGTCATCATTCGTCCTGGTTCTACTGCTGACAAATTTTTTATAAATGTATACATGACCTGCTGAATTTCGGAAGATTCTTCTTTGTTTAGCATTTTTTCCACGGCTCTATGTATAGCATACATAATATCATCATTGCCGGATATATAATGAATACAATATTCATAAGTGCGCAGTTCTATAAAAGTACGGCTTTGTATCGCTATTTTTTTATCGCCCAGAATGAAGTTTATTTTCCGTAATGCCTGCCGGTAATTGCCCAGGATGAAATGCATACGCAATAAGGTAAGGTGCGAAAAGTATACTGCCTGATTCTTGAATGTGCTCTTATAGGAGGTCAAGGCTTTTTCCACCTCAGCAATGAGGATTTTCAAACGATCGTGATCCGCAAATTCTATATAGGTAAGTGCAAGAAACGACCCGTATTTGGCAAAAACACCCAAATAGAATTCAGCTACAATTCTCTCCGGAAACATTCCCTGGGGTGACAATGATGGTTATTCTATTCCATTAGGGTTTTTCTTTAACGCCTTTGGATTACCATCCGATACAGTCCTATTTAGCCCGTCGACAGGCCTTGCTCTGGGTGGACAAACCGGTGCCTCATTAGTGACTTATGCAGGTGTCGGACTTAGCGATCCCACATCCGGTATTACCAGTGTTGCAAAAATCCGATATCAGATAAGTGGAACACCTGGTCATCATATATTGAAAATACAACTAGACAGCGCTGGTTTTAAGCAAGAATACTGGACCCAAAATTCATTTACCAGTTATGTTAAATACCAGATTTGGATTATGGAATCAGATAGCTCCATGGAATTTCATGCTGGCCCAAATTCTATTCAAAATGCTGTGGATTGTTTTCCATCTTCATCCACCGGAGGTCCAACCATTTCTCTACTTCACATCCAGGGTATGTCGGCCAATTATGCCATGAATCTTATAGGATCTGCTTCATCTGCCAGCGCAAGCATTACTTCATCTCCTGATTTATTACAAATGCCTTCTCTTACCGGCGTTCCTGCTTCTGGTCAGGTGTATCGTTTCGCACCACTTAAAACATCCGGATTATATGAGAAAAGCAATCCGGAAAACACACTCTTTCTATATCCTAATCCATCTGACGGAATGATTACTGTTGAAGGCGGTAATATAACAGATAGTAAGTCAATGCTGCATATTTTTAATACACTTGGTGAGACTATGCTGCAAATCCCTGTAAGCTGTATAGGCAAAATGCACCAGGTCTTAGATGTCTCTCAACTACCCTCTGGTGTATATTTTATACAAAAAAATAATGGCTCTATTTCACGATTTATTAAATATTGATTCTGACCTATTTTGTTCATTAGTTTAGGTGGTGCAAAAAAGCCCCGGAATTTTAAAGCCCGGGGCTTTTTTTGTTAATGCCATCCGATCAGAGCAATTCATTAGCCAGATTGGCCAGTTCGCTACGTTCCCCTTTTTGCAGCGTAATGTGTGCATAAATGGGTTTGTCCTTAATTTTATCGATAAGGTAAGAAAGCCCGTTACTTTGCGCATCCAGGTATGGGGTATCTATCTGATGCACATCGCCGGTAAATACAATTTTGGTGTTTTCTCCGGCACGGGTGATAATGGTTTTTACTTCATGTGGTGTGAGATTCTGTGCTTCATCCACAATAAAAAACACATTACTAAGGCTTCGTCCACGAATATAGGCTAGCGGGCATACGACCAGTTTCTCGTTTTCCACCATGTCGTTAATCTGCTTAAATTCTTTTTCTTTTTCCGAAAACTGATTTTTAATGTATTTCAGATTATCCCATAGTGGCTCCATGTAGGGATTCAGTTTAGAGTTCACATCACCGGGCAAATAACCAATGTCTTTATTACTTAAAGGCACTATAGGACGGGCAAGGTAAATCTGGTGGTAATTCCGTCGTTGCTCAATAGCACCGGCCAATGATAAAAGCGTTTTTCCGGTTCCGGCCACGCCTTGTATACTTACCAGACGAATGTTCGGGTTCATAATGGCATCCAGTGCAAAGGCCTGTTCGGCATTTTTGGGCATAATACCAAAAGCGGCTGTTTTATGTACCCGGCGCAGGGTAGAGCTTTCTGCATCAAAAGTGGCCAGTACCGATTTCTGATTGTTTTTCAGAATGTAAAAATGATTCGCCATGGGTTTATTGCGCTTCAAGGCCACTTCCACGGCTACTCCTCCACTTTCGTAAATGGCATCTATGGCGTCTATTGAGGCCTTATCAATCATGGTAATGCCGGTATAGAGCTCGTCAACATGTTTGATTTTCCCCGTTTCATAATCTTCGGCGGTAAGCCCCAGCGATTTGGCTTTAATACGCAGGTTAATGTCTTTGGTCACCATCACTACCTTACGATCGGGGTGCTCTTGTGCAATGTAAAGCGCAGTATTCAAAATACGGTGATCGGCTTTACGCTCGCCAAACACTACCTCAGCATCCACCTTCGATTTCTGGTTCATGTCTATTTTGAATACACCATGGCTGCGACCATTAATGGGTGTCCAGTCCTGCAGGGTATTATTGCCCGACAGCTTGTCGATGTACCGGGTAAATTCCCGCGCCGCAAAGTTTTTGGTGTCATTTCCTTTTTTGAAATTATCCAACTCCTCCAGCACAGTGATCGGTATCACTACATCATGTTCCTGAAAGTTCTTAATGGCTGTATGATCATAGATAATTACAGAGGTATCGAGTACAAATATCTTTTTTACCGATTCCGTTTTCTTTGCCGCAGAGGTTTTTGCCATATACAATTATTATAAGGTTGTAATACTAAAGCTATATCAATAGTATCTTTAATATACGCATTCTATTCAATAGAAATGAACAAAACCCTGTTCACACTACAAACGTGTTAAAGGACAAATAATTACACTTCTGTTTTTCTGGAAAAAGCTGAGCCTGGTCAGGAAAATTAATGTGAGATAATAACAAGAGCCCGTTAAGAAAATAACCGGATGTATAGTCCGTTTTTTTTATTATTTATACTCAAAAGCGTATTTTTGCCGGCGACACTTGACCATTTGCAATAAAATGGTTATTCTTACTGATTGATATTTCATTTTATGAACTCAACAAATACCCCGCTCGATTACCTGCCCATTATTCTTATGTTTATTGTAGCCGCCGGATTTGTGGTAGGCACCATGGTGGTTACCCACATACTGGGGCCGAAACGTAAAACAAAAGTAAAACTCGAAACCTTTGAGTGCGGGATTGAGAGTAAAGGCAATGCCCGTATTCCTTTTTCTATTAAATATTTTCTCGTAGCTATATTGTTTGTGCTGTTCGATGTAGAGGTGATTTTTATGTACCCCTGGGCGGTGAATTTTAAAGAACTGGGGGTATTGGGTATTATTGAGATGTTTTCCTTTATTGCACTTTTGCTGGTAGGATTTTATTATATCATTGCCCGCAAGGCACTGAAGTGGGAGGACTAGCAATTATTGCTGATTTTTGATTGTTGATTCCGGAAGTAGTTCAAATCAACAATCAGCAATCATAAATCAAAAATTAAACATGAGCAAACAACTCACAAAAAGAACAAAAGTAGAAATAGCCAAGTCGCCTGAAGGCATGGAAGGACCTGGCTTTTTCGTGAGTAAGCTGGAAGATGCGGTAGGTCTGGCCCGGAAAAATTCCATCTGGCCCTTGCCTTTTGCTACTTCCTGCTGTGGTATAGAGTTTATGGCTACCATGGCTTCGCACTACGATTTAGGTCGTTTTGGTGCCGAACGCTTGAGCTTTTCGCCGCGTCAGGCCGATTTGCTGATGGTAATGGGTACTATTTCAAAAAAAATGGGGCCTGTTTTAAGACAGGTATATGAGCAAATGGCCGAGCCACGTTGGGTACTTTCGGTTGGCGCCTGTGCCTCGAGCGGGGGAATATTTGATACATACAGCGTACTTCAAGGTATCGACCGTATTATTCCGGTGGATGTATACGTGCCTGGTTGTCCGCCCCGCCCGGAACAAATAATAGACGGTATATTAAAAATACAAGAGCTGGTGCAGAATGAGTCTTTCCGTCGCCGAGATTCACCCGAATACAACCGCATGCTGAATAGTTACGGAATAGAATAGAAAACAGAAAATTCCGAATGTTGAAAAACGGATTGATTTGACATTTAGAATTTAGAATTTATATACATGAGTCAGGAAACTTTAAACGCCCTACAGGAAAAGCTGAACGCCCGGTTTCCGGGAGCTACAGAAAGTGCCGAATTCCTTTATGATTTTCCGGTTTTTACTATTCATAAAGATAAAATACACGAGGTACTTGCCTTTTTAAAAAACGATCCGGAGCTTGACTTTCATTTTTTGACCGACCTAACCGGTATACAAACAGCCGACGAAAAACAATTGGGCGTGATTTATCACCTGCACAATATGCCCAAAAATATCAGGATACGTATAAAAACCTTCTTTCCAATAAGTCACCCTGAAATTCCAACGGCCACCGACCTCTGGCTGGGTGCTAACTGGATGGAAAGGGAAACCTACGATTTTTTTGGGGTTCGCTTTAAAGGCCATCCTAACCTGAAACGTATTCTGAACATGGATGAAATGGATTATCATCCGCTCCGTAAGGAATATCCTTTGGAAGATCAGACACGGGAAGACAAGAACGACAATATGTTTGGCCGTTAAACCCCCTCCAAACCTCCCCAAAGGGGGGCTAAAAAAGGCAGTAACTAAAATGGAAAAAATTAAACATAAGGAAAGTAAAAAATCAACCCCCCTCTCCTATGGAGGGGGCGAGGGTGAAGCGGAAAAAGAGTATTCTACCCTTAACCTTGGCCCTACCCACCCTGCTACCCACGGAATTTTTCAGAATGTGCTGACTATGGATGGTGAAATTATTCACGATGCCGTACCTACGATCGGATACATTCACCGGGCTTTTGAAAAACTGGCCGAGCGCAGACCATACAATCAGATTACCCCAATAACCGATCGCCTGAACTACTGTTCATCGCCCATTAACAACATGGGCTGGGAAATGACGGTAGAAAAACTGATTGGCGCTGAAATACCCAAGCGGGTGCAATACATGCGGGTAATTATTATGGAACTGGCGCGTATTGCCGACCATATTGTATGTAATTCGGTAATCGGGGTGGACACCGGTGCTATGACCGGCTTCCTATATGTATTCCAACTGCGGGAAAAGATTTATGAAATTTATGAATCCATTTGTGGTGCGCGGCTTACTACCAACATTGGTCGTATTGGCGGCTTTGAGCGCGAATGGAGTCAGGATACCTGGAACCGCATACATGCTTTTATACCAGAGTTTAAAAAAGGCTTACAGGAGTTTTCCAATCTGCTGGAGCGCAACCGTATTTTTATGGAGCGTACCATCGACTGTGGCCCCATCAGCGCCGAAAAGGCGCTGAGCTATAGTTTTACCGGGCCTAACCTGCGGGCAGCGGGTGTTGATTACGATGTGCGGGTAGCCAAACCTTATTGCTCTTACGAAGATTTTGAGTTTATTATTCCTGTTGGAACGCAGGGCGATACTTATGATCGTTTTATGGTGCGTCAGGAAGAGATGTGGCAAAGTATCGGCATCATTGAACAGGCTATAAAAAACATGCCGAAAGAAGGATCATTTCATGCGGATTTACCGGAATTTTTCCTGCCGCCGAAACAGGAGGTATATAATAACATGGAGGCTTTGATTTATCATTTTAAAATTGTGATGGGCGAAACCGAAGTACCTAAAGGTGAAGTTTATCATTGTGTGGAAGGTGCGAATGGCGAGCTTGGTTTTTATTTAGTAAGCGATGGTGGCCGCACCCCTTTCCGTTTGCATTTCAGAAGGCCCTGTTTTATCTATTATCAGGCCTATCCGGAAATGATCAAAGGCCGGATGTTGTCGGATGCTATTTTAACCATGAGTAGTATGAATGTGATTGCGGGGGAGTTAGATGCTTGATAATAAAGCCAAAAGAAAAAAGCAATAAGCCATAAAAGACCTTGAACGCCCGAAGATATTGAAAACAGAAGGAAATTAAGCCAAAAGAAAAAAGCAATAAGCCATAAAAAGACCCGGAATGCCTGAAAGTGTTGAAAACAGAAGGAAATTAAAGTCAAAAGGAAAAGCCAAGAGGGGTGTAGAAATAAAGCAATAAACTGAAAACCAAATGTTCTTTGCAAAATGAGTAATAAGGTTTTTGATATTCAGGAAAGATGTTTTAATTATTCCGTTTCTATAATCCGTTTTATAGAAAAATTAAAACTGAAACCCATATATCAGCCTTTAGTCGGCCAAACTTTTCGGGCAGCAACTTCTGTGGGAGCCAATGTTGTAGAAGGCCAGCATAGTCACTCTAAAAGAGAAATGGTTCGCTATTATAGAATTGCTTTAAAATCGGGAAATGAAACAAAGTATTGGTTACGGTTAATAAAAGTAGGGTTGAACGAAGAAGAAGAAGATGTAGACAAGTTAATTACAGAAATAAATGAAATAACAAAAATCTTAGCCACAATAATAATAAAGCTTTCAAAAAAAGAAGAAGAAAAACTATCCCATACATACAGCTATTAGCTGTATTGTTGTGGGTTTAAGAAAAAAGAAAATCATAAAAGTTTAGACATTCTCCTTTTGGCTTTTGGCTTATTACTTTTGGCTTTTATTATAGAATATTAAAACAAAATGAGTTCACAAGTACACGGAGCACAACACTTCGACGCGAAGAAAAGAGCTGAGCTAAAATTCAGCGATGCGGCGATGGAAACGGTGCAGACAATTATGAAGCGTTATCCGCAGGGTAAACAGAAGTCGGCGCTATTGCCGGTATTACATGTGGCGCAGGCAGAATTCGATGGCTGGCTAAGTCCGGAAGTAATGGATTATGTAGCCGCTGTATTGAATATTAAACCAATAGAGGTATTTGAGGTAGCTTCGTTTTATTCTATGTTCAACCTGAAACCTACCGGTAAGTGTACGCTGGAGGTTTGCCGTACCAGTTCCTGCTGGTTGTGTGGCGCCGAAGATATTGTGCAATACATTGAAAAGAAGCTGGGAATAAAAGACGGAGAAACTACCAAAGATGGTATGTTCACGCTTAAAACCGTTGAGTGCCTAGGTTCCTGCGGAACGGCGCCCATGATGCAGTGCGGAGCTTCTTATCATGAAAACCTGACTTATGAAAAGGTAGACCATATTCTGGAACACTATAAAAATGAAGGGAAGCGTAAGAGTTATACAGACCTGGATTATAAAAACACCTTGTAAGGCGGAACAGTATGGGTAAAAAACTTTTAATACACAACGAACACGTAGGCGGCATACATACCTACAGCGTGTATCGCCAAATGGGTGGCTATGCCTCTGTGGAGAAGGCGCTGAAATCAATGACTCCCGATCAGGTAACCGATGAGGTAAAGAAGTCGGGACTGAGAGGCCGGGGTGGAGCTGGTTTCCCTACCGGACTGAAATGGAGTTTTCTGGCTAAACCGGAAGGCGTTCCCCGCTACCTGGTTTGTAATGCTGATGAATCTGAACCCGGAACGTTTAAAGACCGTTACCTGATGGAGAAAATTCCTCATGCCTTAATAGAAGGTATGATTACTTCTTCGTATGCATTAGGTGCAAAAACTTCCTACATCTATATCCGTGGTGAATATTTTTATGTAGCACGTATTTTGGAGCAGGCCATCCGCGAAGCGTATTCTAACGGCTGGTTAGGCGAAAATATTTTAGGCACTAATTATTCTCTCGACCTCCATGTGCAGGTAGGCGGTGGCGCTTATATCTGTGGTGAAGAAACTGCACTGCTCGAATCGCTGGAAGGTAAACGTGGCAACCCGCGTATTAAACCTCCCTTTCCTGCTGTTGCCGGTTTATATGGTTGTCCGACTGTGGTAAATAATGTAGAAACCATTGCCGCTGTTGTTCCTATTGTAAACATGGGCGGCGAAGAATATGCTAAAATCGGTATTGGCAAATCTACCGGTACCAAATTAATTTCTGCTTCGGGTCATATCAACAAGCCGGGTGTTTACGAAATTGAGCTGGGTATTCCGGTGGAAGAGTTTATTTATTCGGAGCAATACTGTGGTGGCATACGCAATGGCAAGAAATTAAAAGCGGTTGTAGCCGGTGGTTCTTCGGTTCCTATTCTTCCAACCGAACTGATTTTAAAAACCGCTAAAGGCGAACCCCGTTTAATGACTTATGAAAGTTTGGCCGATGGGGGCTTCCAGACCGGTACCATGCTGGGTTCGGGCGGATTTATTGTGATGGATGAAGATACCAGCATCGTTAAAAACCTGTTTACTTTCTCTCGTTTCTATCATCACGAGTCTTGCGGACAATGCTCGCCCTGCCGTGAAGGAACAGGCTGGATGGAGAAGATATTGAAGAAGTTTATTAACGGAACTGCTACAGAAGCCGATATTGATTTGCTCTGGGATATTCAAAGCAAAATAGAAGGTAAAACCATTTGCCCCCTGGGTGAAGCAGCGGCCTGGCCAGTTGCGGCGGCATTAAGGCATTTTAAGCAAGAGTTTATCGAAATAGCAAAGAACAAAAAGTATACTGATGTAAGCCATTATAAAAGATTAAATAAAGTAAATGTTAATTAAGTCAAAAATTGTCAAGTCAAAATTCAAAAGAGGATAGACGCGAGATTGAATTAACTCTATTATTTTGAATAAATCCGATCGGCATGAAATATGAAAAAGATATTAAGCATTGGACGCTCGAATTTGCCATTTTGATTATTAAACTATCCAGGGAGTTAAAGAAAAACAAAATAGATTTTGATACTATTGATCAGATACGAAGAAGCGGGACATCTGTGGGTGCAAATGTCAGGGAAGCAAAAGCCAGCAGTTCCAGAAAGGAATTGGCCCGGTTCTATGATATTGCCTTACGGTCGGCAAATGAAACAGATTTTTGGTGGGAAGTATTAAAACAAGGATATGAATACGATTCGGAATTATTCAACAAAGTAAAGGCTGAGCTTTTACAGATTGAAAAAGTGCTGGGAAAAATATTAACGAATTTGAAAAAGGAACCCGTTTTGAATTAATTGCTTGAACAACTATAAAGTAATATTGTTAAAGTGGATTATTAATTGGAATGAGTGCATCCTTTTGACTTGATGATTTTTGACTTAAAAACTTAAGCATAATATGCCAAAGGTAACAATAGACGGAATAGAAATCGAAGTGCCCAAGGGTACTACCATCCTACAGGCTGCCCGGATGATAGGGCCGGAAGTAGCGCCACCAACGATGTGCTATTACAGTAAGCTGAAAACCAGTGGTGGTTACTGCCGTACCTGTATTGTAAAAGTAACCAAAGGCTCGGCTCAAAATCCGAATCCCATGCCCAAACCGGTTGCTTCTTGCAGAACGGAAGTAATGGACGGAATGGAGGTACAGAATGTTACTTCGCCCGAAGTGCTGGAAGCCAGAAAGGGAGTGGTGGAGTTTCTGCTCATTAATCACCCGCTCGATTGTCCGGTATGCGACCAGGCCGGCGAATGCCACCTGCAGGATTTAGGTTATGAACATGGAGCCGCTAAAACACGCTATGAGTTTAAACGCCGCGAGTTCGAACCCATTGATATAGGCAAGAACATAAAACTACACATGACACGCTGCATACTTTGCTACCGTTGTGTAAAAACCTGCGATCAGCTTACCGATAACCGTGTACATGGTGTAGTGCACCGTGGCGATGTGGCGGAAATATCTACTTATATTGAAAATGCTATTGAAAATGATTTCTCCGGCAATGTGATTGATGTTTGTCCGGTAGGCGCGTTAACCGACCGTACCTTCCGCTTTAAAAGCCGTGTATGGTTTACCAAACCGGTAGAAGCCAGTTGCAAATGCGATAAATGCAGTGGCAAAGTTCGTCTCTGGTTAAAAGGCGAAGAGGTATTGCGGGTTACAGCCCGGAAAGATAAATGGGGTGAGGTGGAAGAATTTATTTGTAACACTTGCCGCTTCGATAAGAAAAGAAAAAGCGACTGGGTGATTGAAGGGCCTTCACCCATTGACAGGCACTCGGTAATTTCGCAAAATCATTACAACCACCTCAACGAGTTAAAGATACAGGTATTAAAACAACAAAAGGCTCTCGGTTTTTCCGAAACTAAAAAACAGTCATAGATTATGCTCGATTCGTCGTTTATCATTATTAAAGCTATTGTTTGTGTTGGGGTTTTTGCTCTGGCATTGGTGGTAGCCATGTATGCCACCTGGCTGGAACGGAAATTTTCGGCGGTGCTGCAGGACAGAAGAGGTCCTAACAGGGCGGGTCCCGCTGGCTTACTACAACCACTGGCCGATGGGGTAAAAATGTTTATGAAAGAGGAAATTATTCCGAATGTGTCCAATAAATTTTTGTTTATCCTCGGGCCTTCGCTGGCCATGATGACGGCCTGTCTTACCGGCGTAGTTATTCCCTGGGCTAAAGATGTAATCGTAGACGGCAAGAACTACCCTATTCAGGTTACCGATATTAACATTGGTGTACTGTACCTGTTTGGTGTCGTATCCATAGGTGTGTATGGTATTATGATTGGTGGCTGGGCCTCCAAC
>JACCDG011866173.1_pt1 | contig 27795 bp, 25 predicted proteins | sample 7442471 | NCBI WGS metagenome assembly JACCDG01 (sample SAMN15323444, study PRJNA562643) | freshwater metagenome | isolation source: river surface water | place: USA:Blue River Watershed | collected 2017-08-17 | reverse complement strand
CACTAACCCATTCCGGTGAGGGAGAAAAAAACATTACTCCAGCTGAAAAAAAATAAACCAAGATAATACCCGAAAAAAGAATTTTAAATTCTACCTGACTTTTTCTCTGAAATTGTTCAATTAAATATGATGCCTTTTTAACTTCCTTCTTAAAAATTAAAAGTGAAAAAATCCAAAAAACACAAAAAAGCAATCCAATAACCCAAACTCCTATATCGTTTATGTAATCCATTAAAACTTTAATATTATCTCTTTCAGGAAGATAATTGGTTTTCCCTATCGTTATATTATTTTCTCCAGCTAACTTAATAAGATAATTCCTGATTAATTCTTGTCCTCTCTCGTTTATATTCTTATCAAACATAACTTCTAGGCCTATGAAATCTAAAATACCCATTTCTTGGTCTTTTAACTCGAAATTTTTAATGATTTTTTCAGCCTGCTTATTTACTAGTTCCCTTTCTAAAATTCTAGCACTTGAAATACCCGGCAAGGAGATTAATTTTCTTTGAATATTTAAGTAGTCTTCACTGGATGAAATTAAAGCATAAAAGGATGGCCCCTTCATATAATCCGGATACAAATCCAAAATCTTCTCTTTTACAAATTTCCAATTTCCTATAATCAAAACAAATGAAATGGAAATTAAAAGGAATAAAAATCCCTTAAAGGAATTTTCTTTCATAATCTTAAAAAACTGCTTTAAATAAAACATGCATGCCCCGTATAAACTAACTTCCCATTATCTAAATGAATAATTCTTCCTGAAAATTTACGGACAATTTCTTTGTTATGGGATGACCAAATTACGGTTAATCCTTTCTTTAAATTATATAAGGATAGGATATCAAAAACTTTTCTATTATTTTCATAATCTAATGAGCAGGTTGGTTCATCTGCTATAAGACAGTCCGGCCGAGAGAGAAGGGCCCTAACCATTGCTATCTTTTGCTTTAATCCGCCGTTTGCATCGGATATTTTCAAATGAATCCTATCTAAAATTCCGAAGGCCCTACATAACTCTTTCATTTCAGAAATAAAGGCTTTCTTTGAGTCGTAAACTTTTCCATCAAATGACTTGAATAAATTCTGCTCCCCCGTTTGGTTATTTATAAGCCGTAAGTCTTGAAAGACTTGTACTGAAAAGAAATTTTTATCTTTAGTTAGATCTTTTGGCAAAAGTACTCTTCCTTTCGTAGGGACAATGGAACCTGCCAAAAGTTTCAAGAGAGTTGTCTTACCTGCCCCAGAGGCCCCTGTTATAAATAATATTTCGCCTCGATAAATATTTAAATTCACACAATCAAGGGCCATGATATCTCCATAACGTACGGAGACATCTTCCAATGAAAAAATCGTTTGATCGTGGGTTTTATTTAAATGATTTTGCAACATATTTTAGACCCTTCCATAAGTCAGCTTACAAATCATCCTGATTTGAAGTTGCAATTCTTTCTTAAAAATCAAGAAAGTACTTCTATTTTAAATTAGTAATAAAAATAAAGCAATGAAGTCGGCTTTATTCTTCGACTAATTTAGCCTTTAATAGGATTTCATAAGCTGATTGAGAACAAAATAGGTTTGGAATATAATTGTTGGTGTTTTGTAAAATAGAAATAACTGAATTATCCACTTCTGCAAGCAATTTTACTTCACCACTATCATAACTAATTTTCACGGGATCTCTCTCTAGAAGCACATTAGAAGTTTTTAGGTTTTTAATGATTTTCTTGTAGGATCTGACGAAGCTAATATCCCTACTATCAACATCCGCTAAAATCCAATCTTTTGGCCCACCATTTAGCTTAAGAAAGTTCCCTATTTCTGCAGCTTTTTCCTCCGCCTTTTTCCTAACTTTAATATACTTTTCTTGATCATCTTGATTTAAAAGTTGAGGTTTTAAATCAGAATGGTGAATCGTTTTAACTCCCTTCTCTAGAAGAAGACATATTGCCATGTCCTCAATTTTAGGGTTTTCCTTTAAGGTCCCATTGGCCAAGCTTTCTTGTATTTTTCCTAGGAAATAATTATCGTTAAACCCCAAAAACCCCATAGGATTTTTAGTTACCATCTCTAATAAGTCACTATACCAATACAAATATTTTTTTTCTAACAAGTGAAAGCAAATTTTTTCTGCGATGGCATCATATTTTTTTCCTCTATTAGACCTAGTCACTTGAGAATACCAAGAGAATCTGGCCATCAAAAAATCCTCAATGCTGTGAATTGCATTTTTATTAATGGTTAGGATTTCTTTATTATCGATTTCCGCTACTTCAAAATGGTGAAGTAAATATTCCCGATCATAAGTTCCATACTCAAGACCCGTATAATGAGCATCTCTCAATAGATAATCCATTCGATCGCAATCCACTTCGGAATGGAGTATCTGGTTGGCCAAAATTGAGGGGCTTGAACCTTTCACCAAATCAGAGATATGTTGGGGGTCATATCCATTTTTTTCCAGAATATAAGTTATTCCACCAACAAATTTTGTGTTTTTTATTATAAAAGAACCCAAGTTTTCATGATCATCTAACATATTGGGTTTGGAGCTTTCTCCAAATTTTATATAGGCGTTTTCTGAAGTGTGGGAAAAGGGGAAGGTACCCAAATCATGCATAAGAGCACCCAAGCGAATAGATTGATGAAATTTTTTTTCTTTGGATAATATGGATGGGTTTAACAAGTCCTCATCGGAGACGCCCTTTCCAATCGAGTGAAGTATTTGGTGAGCATTGTACATGCAGCCAATTGAATGACCAAAACGAGAGTGTTCTGCGCCGGGGAAAACATAAAATGAAAATCCAAGTTGTTTAATCCAACGAAGTCTCTGATAAAATGGAGTATGAATAATTTCCCATTCAACTGGTGTTAATAGAATAAAACCATAAATAGGATCAAATATAATTCTTTTTTGTCTGAGCGAAACGTCCATGTTCCCAGCACTTTTTAGATGATTATTTTTTCTTTTTAATTCCGATCTTTTTCCAAATCGCTTCAAAAATAATCTTTGCTTCTCTTCTTAGATTATTTTCTTCGATAAACCTGTAAAGTTGCTCAATTTCAGCAGATTTCTTAACAGATACCCAACTTTGGGCCTCTTTTTGACTTTCTTTTTCCTCTAAATCTAACTCCATCATCATACCCTTGCTTTAAATTATAATACTTAATGGGTGTATTTCTCAAATTTTTGCTGAGATCATACCGTAGCTATGGAGCTTGTTATACAATGTTTTAACCGTAATTCCGAGGATTTTAGCAGTTTTTGTTTTGTTTCCCTGAGTAAACTCTAAAGTATCTACAATATGCTTCTTTTCTAGGTCCCCAAGAGTAATTCCAACATAGGAAACCGGTTCCTTTTTATTTTTCTCTGATTGTGATCTGCCATCTATTATGCTTTGCGGCAAGTGAATCCTTTCAACTACTAGTCCATCTGCCATCAAAAAGGCCTCTTCCATAACATTTTTTAATTCCCTTATATTTCCCGGCCATGAGTATTCTTTCAAGGCCTTTACCAAACACGGTGAAAGAGTTTTATGTTCTTCGACGTCCCTTGCCCCATTTAAAAATTTGGTAGCTAAAAGCTCAATATCCTCCAACCTTTCTCTAAGTGCCGGAACTTTTACCAAGTTAAAGAAATATGCGAATTCTTTTTTGAAAATTCCTTTGGAAATAAGTTCATCGACTGGTGTGTTTGAGGTACAAACTATTCTAACGTTACTTGCATAACGTTCAATTCCACCCATTCTATAAGCTTTATTTTCCTTAATATACTCTAAGATTTTGTTTTGAATTTCTAGTGAAAGTAGATGAATATCTTTTAATAGTAACGTTCCCTGATTACCCTTCTCTAAAATACCTTGATGAACTTGAAGTTTACCCATTGGATCCAATTCCTCATATCCAAATATTTCCCTTTCAAGATTTTTTTCATTAGTTGTAGAGCAATTAAACGAAAGGAAAGAATTTCCTTGCCTATCACTCTTACAGTGAATTCTTTTGGCCAAAAGCTCTTTTCCAGTGGCCGCCTCTCCTTGGAGAATAATGTGATTATTCATCCTAGATAGCTTGTCTAATAACTGCAAAAAGTCGCTCATCTCGATAGATCTAAATGAAAACTCTGGCTCTTTCATTATAGGAAAATTATTTTGGTCCATTTTCTTTGATTTTGCCTTAATTAACTCATCTACTTTTTTTAATAAGGTATTATTCAAGGTTTTTGTGTCCAAATAGAGCTTCATATTAGCAATAGGAGCTTTAAGCTGGAAAAGCATTCCATTTACCCTATCCACTGTATCCACATTGAATTTAGATTCGGCCGGCAATTTTTGAAAATGAAGTGTGGCAAATATTTCGCCCTCATGACCAAGAGGCATAATCAATTCGGATTCTATCCCTGGCCTGTTTGAATCTATAAAAAGAGGGTCTCTCACCAAATTATTAGAAAAATAAGGGGTTTTTGTCTTAAATACATGGGCAGAAGATTTATCTTCCAAGCTAAGGGGAGTTTCTGATTTCAATAGCTTCCCAACTATTCTAGTTGGTCTACCTTCCTGAATAAGTATGGAAAATGAATTATCAATTTCAAGTTCTTTTGAAATGGCGGATGTTAATATCTTGAAAAACTTCCCCTCATCTAAAGTAGAAAGCAGGGATTTTAAAATTTCGTTTACATCAGTTTTGTTAAACATATAAGACTCCTACACAATAGGGTTAAAACTTGACCATAATACTATGCGTCTAAAAAAATTACAATGTTTTTGATTTTATGCGTTGAAAATTAAATAAAGTCTATTAATATCAACAACTTATACTGTCTAACTATTATACAGAAATTTAGTCTTTAACTCAGTCCCCAAGATAAAATTCTGCCCATCTAGGGGATAGGCAATTCCCAAAGTTCTTAACTACAGGGCCAAAAACCTCCCCCTCCCTGTCCATTAAAACAATGTCTTGGATTGCTTCATACATTGAGATGATTCTCTGCGAAGAAAAGACTATAAATTCACCATCGTTACTAAATACAGGAGATTCGTTGGAACCCATATCCTTGGTCAATCTAACTAATCCTGTTCCGCTTGAATTAATTTTAAAAAGATCAAATCCATTATCTAACCAGGAAGAGAATACTATTTCCTTACCATCGGGAGAAAACCTGGGTGTAGCATTGTATTGCCCAACATAGGAAATTCTTGTTACATCCTTTTCTACACCCCTTGGATCTAAGGTATAAATCATCGCCTTCCCGGCCCTATTTGAAAGAAAGGTCATCAAGGATCCATCTGCATTAATGGAGGGATCCACATCAGATGCATAATGCTGAGTTACTCTTCGTAATTTTCCGGTAGCTAAATCTTTAGCGAAAATTTCGGCATTTCCCACCTCACTTAGAGTCAATAGAATTTCATTGCCATTAGAATAAAAAATACCTCCAGAGTTAATCCCTTTATTCTCTGATATCAACCTTGTTTTTTTAGTTACTAGATCTAAAAGGAAAAGCTTCATCTGTTTTTTTCCTTTTCCTTTTTCTATCAAAGTATAAATTATTTTATCACCCTGGGGAGATATGGCAGGAGATATTACAATGCCGTCATGGAAGGTAAGTCTTTTTCGATTTACTCCATCAAAGTCGACCTTATATAATTCCTTTCGAACCTTTCTATTTTTCCCCTTACCTTGTGTTGTGATATCACTCACAAAAATTATTTTTGACAGGAAAATAGATTTCTTCCCGGTTATGGCCAAATATAGTTGGTCGGAAAAACTATGGGCTATATTTCTTATATCTTGATTTTTAAAAGTACCTTTTCTTTCAAAAGCCAATTTCTTATTTCTTACGGAAAAAAGTTTTATTTCATATTTGATTTCAGATGCATTTAAATCCGATTTTGAAAATTCTAGTCTCACTACAAAATCTAATCCAAATTCTTTAAACTTTTCAAAAGGGGGCTCCTTATTCCAAACTTCAGAATACTCATCACTTTTTAGATTGAACCGTTTTTTATAAAACAATAAATCATTAATTATAATTCGATGAATCTCTTCGATGGATTTTTTTTGCTCATTTTGCAAACCATAAATAAATGGTTTTTTTACAAGTAGATTCTCTTTTTCAATTGTTGCTTTTCCAACGCTTACAATACTTAGATCTTGAGAAAGTGCCGCAAATGAAAAAAATGTTAAAATAAAAATAAAAATTTTCATAAAATATTCCTAAAGTGGAAACCCCAGAAGAATCTCCCCTGCCTTAACCTTTTCCACAATTTCTTTTTCAGGTTTGGGAAATGAAGAACTCATAACAGCTTGAATTGCTTTCTTATCATACTCTTGGTTTCCGGAAGACTCAAACAACTCAGCTTTCTCTAACTTTCCTAGCGCCGTTAAGTAGATTCTTATCCTACAATTCAAATTTAAATTAAGCAAAGAAGCGGGCAACCGCCAATTGGGCCTAACATAATCAGGGATGGATGACACGTATTGCCCAAAGCTGCCCATTACCATTGATCTGGTATCCCCAATCAAGGCCATCCCTTTACTAATTTTGTTCCCTTCAAGAACCAATTTAGAAAGATCTCCTTTGAACTTTCCCTTTCCTTTTTTTCCATTTAGCTGAACGTCAGATCGAAGAGAAATATCTTTCTGAGCTTCAGACTTTAAAAGGTCAGAAAGATTTTTTCCCTTTTTTTTAAAATTAATGGAATCGGATTGTGCCTCCTGTTTATCAATTTCTCCTCCACCTCCCTCTCCAGAAGTAATTTTTTTTAGCTCTTGAAGAGTCATCTTAGGCATACCCACTACATCTACCCTGATGGCAGGGAGAATTGTGGTAATTGGTCCAGTTGGTTTAAAAACACTAAAATTTCTCGGAATAAAAATAATTGAAAGAATTATAAGAAAATGAATGGAAAAGGAAATTTTAGTATAGGGTCCTAAGGGCTCCCTATAAACCAAGAAATTTTTAGAATTTTCCCCTGATCGATCCATGATATTAGGATTTTTCCAGCTCAGTCACTAAAGCGATGCTGGAAATCCCTCCCCTTTTTAAAAAAGACATTAACTTTGCCACTTTCCCATAGGAAATATCATAATCGGCCCTAAGAAAAAGGGTTTTATCTTTTGTTTTGGATAATTCTTTATTTAAAGCGTTTAAAATTCTATCTTGTGGAAATTTTTTGTCACCTACATAAAGGGAACCATCTTTGGCATAGGAAAGGACTACTTGAGAATTACTCAAGTTTATTCTATTAACTTCCTTAGTTTTTGGTACTTCCATTTTAATAGCGTTCAACATAAGGGGAGCGGTAATCATAAAAATCACCAATAGCACCAACATTACATCCACAAATGGGGTAACATTTATTTCAGCGACATATTTACCCTTGTCTTGAAGATTAAAGCCCACCTTAATTTCCCTCGTTTAAGCTTCTCTGCACATTATTTAAAAAACCTTCACCAAAGGTTTCCATTTTTAAATTTATCTTTGAGTTTTCATTTATAAATTTATTATAGAACCATACTGCTGGTATGGCAGTTATCAAGCCTATTGCAGTAGCTACAAGAGCTTCGGCGATACCGGGAGCAACAGCGTCTAAAGTAGCGCCACCACTTGAGAGCCCCCTAAAAGAATTTATGATTCCCCAAACTGTACCAAAAAGTCCCACAAAAGGAGCAATTGAACCTATTGAAGCAAGTGTTGACAGTAAATTATTCAAAGATACCTGTGATTCGTTAGCCCCTTTTTTTAAGGCCCTTTCTATTGAACCAAATCCAAAATCCTTGTAATGATTGTAAACCTTTTCTCCAAATTTTGAATTAATTTTTTCCATTTCTCTGTAACCCTCAACGAACATGGCTTTGTAAGGAGAAAAAGGTAACCCCTCTGCCTTTAAATAAATGTCCTTTAAGTTCTCATTAGCATAATAAATTTTCAAAAATTCTTCATTATTATGATTTGTTTTTTTTGTAAAAAAATATCGATTAAAAACTATGGCCCAGGAAATCATAGAGCCAAAAATCAATAAAATCAAAACCCCCAGAACAACTGGGCTTGAGCCCATCAATATTTTTATCAAGTCTAATTGATTAGATTCCATTATTTTTCCCTTTTTAATATATTTCTAAAAAAATTCAAATCCTTCAAATATAAATAGTATAGGATAAAAATACATACAGCAAAGTACGTGGTCGAATTGAATAGAATCCCTCCTTCAAATGGGGAATATGTAGCACCCCAAATTGGATCCCACCCTAACATGGACATCATAGGACATATAAAAAAAACAAGAAAGAGAAAAGGATTTGTTAAATTAACCTTTTTTTGTTTATAAAAGTTAGTAAGAAATAGAAGAATTATCATATTAAAAAAAGGAATGACCATATTAGGATTTTTGGAAGAGCTATTTATAGTGATTAATAAAAATGAAATTTTGGAAGTAAATACAAACATTAGGGAAAAAATTAAATTACCAATTCCCTTGCCCTCTTCGTGGCTAGGGGTATCATTATCTAGAAGTACAATAAAAACCACATCGATTAAATAAAACAGAAGTCCTGAAAAATAAGCGATTAATAATTTAAAAACATCAAAAACATAACTTTCATTCGGTCTAAAACCAAGTAAAGTCGTCAATCCTAAAAAAAATAACAAGATCAAAAGAGTTTCACGGTTGGCGGCACTAAAATTATTCAAAATGAAACCTCTTAAGGAATACTTATGCCCTCTTTTCAAGTTATAAAATTTAAATACCCAAATTAGAGAAAATATTTTCCCAAAAATAATTATTCCCCATCCGCTATCAAAAACCCATTCCTCTACCACCTCTAAGGAATGTCCTAAATAAAAATGGAAGAAGGATATTAAGGAAACTGTCAAAATAATTGAAAGCAAGTAAAAGAGGCAAAAAAAAGTGTAATAATAGATTTTCTTCTTTAAGATCAAGGCCACCCCCTATAAAACCTTTTTCTTGGGTCTAAGCCAATTGAGTTGCATTTCTGGAGAAGGGTATAGCTTTGCATAATCTCGATAAAGCGTATTTGTTTTGGCCAAATTTCCTATTTTTTCTATCATCCCTAAATATCCATTCCAAAGATTGGAATTAGATTTTAATATTTTCTCCATTTTTATGGATAACTCAAATTGTTCTTCAAAATTAAATCCTTTATCAAACACCACTTCGTCATAGCCTTTAAGAATATTGTTGAAGATTTTTTGAGGAAATTCCTTATTTTGAAAATTTATTCCTAGACTACTTTCAAACTCCAGAGGGCTCACCTTTCGCTTAAACTGGTTCATCTTATTTCTAATAAAATCTTCAAATAGTAACAAAGAGATTTCTAATTTGGATAAGTCCAGGGTTCGCACAAAAGGAAGAGATATTAAGAAAATTGCTTCATTTGGATTTGAGGGAAGGGAAAAATGAGGTACTAAAGCATTATCCAATAAAAGTATTTTAAAATTAACCTCATAATACCCCTGGTCTTCTAAAAATTTTGAAAAATATTCTTCAAGTCCGTAATCTGGTTTTTCAAAATTCCATTTCAATTTTTCAATATTTTTAACTATCCAATACTCACTCATAAAAGACCAAATTTCATTTTCCGTCGGAATATTATATCTTTCCTTAGACTCCTTTTCCTCTAAAGCCTTTATATCTTTTTGTTTCTCTAATTTTTTTTTGACTTCTACCTCTAACTGATCATTTTTAAGAACTTCCTTTATTTTTGAAAAGTCAGTGGTTATCTCTGATGTTTGTCTTTTAGCTTGAGCAAAAATCAGATTTGATGTTAAAAAAAATAGCAAAATATAAAAAATCTTCATCATTTTACCCTTGATTTCCCTAAAACATATTGATCGTATAATCTTCCCCAATTGTATTTATCCGTTAACTCTAACTTAAATTGTTCAACAAATTTTAAATATTTATTGCTAAAACATTTTGGAGGCTCCTCAGATAAAAATTCCTTTCTAACGTAACCGATATAAGATGCTGTTTGTAATTTACTCCAACTAAATTTCGTAGAGGCGACCCCTTCCTTTTCATTAGTGATTACCTTAAGCCTATCTCCACAGTTTAAAACTTTTAGGGATGTTGATTGCGGATTAGGTACCTGATGAAGGTGACCGGAAAATAAATTAAAATATACATCCTTTATCACCGGGACTTGATCCGCAAAAATATTAACGAATGAAATTAAAATTAAAAAAAATAAAAGTTTCAATCTAAACCTTCCATGTAAATTGAATTGTTTCCCAATCATGGCACTGCGGACAGCGCCAAAAAATATTATCAGAACTATATCCACATTGCTGACAAAAATGCTTGGTAAGGGCCTTATGAAAGTTTTCCAAAATATTTGAAGTTTCTTTCAAAGCTTCATCTTTTTTACCAAGAGTAATTGCCAGTTTTATATACTCAATCTTTAAAGCCTCGGAATTTTCAATATTTTTACCCATCCAGTCCCGAAGAATTTCAAACGCCTGACTTACTTTTTTTGCCTCTTTCAAAAGACGAATTCTAGTTAATATTACGGAGGGGAAAGATAGAAGCTCTTTATCTTCAATAAAAAGAAAAAATTCTCGAAGCTTCTCGAAGTTCATGCGATAAATCTCATCATCTGCGCTACTACTACCTTGCTCGGCCAATGATTCAAATAAAAAAGAAGCATACATGGGATGTTCTTTTAGTAACTCAATTAACAGCCCTTTGGATTGATCTATATCTCCCAGTGCCAAATAAAGCTTTAATTGAAGAATTTTTCCTGAGACGGAAGGAAAAAATCTAAAAGCCTCCGCAAGCTCTTCAGAACAAGCGGAAAGATTTCGGGAATCGAAATGCCCTTTAGCCTTTTGTACTAGTATATGAGAAATTGTTTCAGCCTGATTTTTTAAACCCACCTTTGAAAGCATTATCCTATATCTATAGGCCTGATCCCAATCACCTAAGTCTTCATATATTCGACAAAGGGAGGCGATCACTTCAATTTGGTCTCTATTTATTTTAAGGACATCTTTATACGTCTCAATGGCCTTATCTAAAAAACCACCTTTGTCGAAATCAAGTGCTAATTCTTTTAGTGACCTTACTCGAACACTTTCGGAAATATCTTCTCTTCCTATTAAAGATCGATGGATTGAAATTGCTTTTTCGATTTCGCCATTTGATCTAAAGAGCCCTCCAAGAGCAAAATAAGTATCAAGTGTTTCATTATTAAGATCTACAGCATTAAGGAACTCCCTTATTGCAAGATCTTTATTCCCCGATATCAAATACTGTGTTGCATTTAGAAATATTTTACTTTGGGTTTCAAAAACTGAATTTCTATATTTTCTAGAAAGCCTAATCCCTTGCTCTTTTTCAACAAAGTAATGATAAATAAGAAATATAGTGATCCCGAACGCAATGGCCACCAAAAGGTGTGAATTTATCCAAGACCACATTTGAAAAAGCATCATTCTATTGTCTCAACCACATTACTGATTAGCATATAAAAACATTGGAAAATATTTACCTATTCCACCTAAGGTTAGGTTTGTAGCACTTTCCTCGAGATTTTCAAAAAATTCTAAAAAAGACATATTTTTCTTCTTTTTTATAAATTTTAAATTTGGCTCACCCTTGAGGCCGAGATCCTTTTGTATTCTTCTCCCTGCTTCCCAAAGTCCGGCTATTTCATCTACCAGTCCTGAATTTTTTGCCTCTTCTCCCGAAAAGATTTGTCCTTGGGCCAATTCCCAAATATCTCCCTTAATCTTATCTTTTCGATTGGCCAAAACATCAGTTACAAACTGTTTGTGTACTCCTTCTAGCATTTTTTCAACCAATTTTTTCTCTTCCGAGGTAATAGGTCTAGAAGGTTGTCCTAAATCTTTGTATTTTCCTGCTTTTAAAGTGTTTGAGGTTATTTTGGCCCAATCAAGAAGCTTAGAAACATCAACAAACTGCATTATCACCCCAATTGAACCCGTTAGGGTGCCTGCATTGGAATATATTTTTCTGGTAGCGGAAGCAATATAGTACCCCCCACTTGCTGCGATTGTACCAAGGCTTGAGTAAATAGGTTTTCCATTATCTTTGTCTTTATCTATTCTCATTACTTCTTCATAAATCTCTTGGGAAGGACCTACTGCTCCCCCAGGAGAATCAATTCTCAAAATAATCGCCTTAACATTTTTTGACTCTACCGCCATTTTTAATTTATCTACGGTGATTTTGGATTCCATAATAATCCCGTTAAGCTCAATTACTGCGATTTCATTCCCCCTAAGAAGGCTCAAACCATTTTCATCTGAATCTTGGAAAGCATTTAGGGTGTAGATAGAAAAGCCCAGTAAAATAAGAAAAAAGAACAATACTAAAATTAAAATTCCAAATATAGCGCGATTTTTTGTAGGCATCCTTTTTCTCCTAATTCTTTTTTCTTTCTATGTTCCCACAAAGAAAAAATTACGTAAAACAAATGAGGAGAATTTAGGTCCACAAATTGAGATTTTCCATTTCGCTTTTTAATTGTCCGCAGGCAGCAAGAATATCCTGCCCCTTTGTTGCCCTAATTGTTGTGATGATCCCATTGTCCAAAAGCTGTTTTTGGAACCATAATATCCGATCATTTGAAGGCCGTTTAAATTCTGAACCGGGGTACTCATTAAAGGGGATGAGATTAACTTTCGAAACTTTTTTAGGCAAAAGATCATTTAAACCATCGATATCTTCCTGACGATCGTTTAGATCTTTAATTAAGATATATTCATAGGTGATATGCCGGTGTGCTTTGAGGGGAATTTTTTTTATCGCACCAAATAGTCTTTTTAAGTCATATACCTTATTTATCGGCATTAGCTCAGTTCGGATCTTATCGTGCGATGCATGAAGGGAGATGGCCACATTTACTGGCGGAAATTCTGATAGTTTTTCTATCTGGGGAACTAAACCGGAGGTAGAAAGTGTTATTTTCCTTTGCCCAAGACCTAGTCCTTTTTCTTCCATTAGAATTAAGGTCGCTTTTTTAACAAACTCAAAATTATGTAAAGGCTCACCCTGCCCCATGTAAACGATGTTAGTTATTCTTGTTTCCACATCTATTTGTTCCTTAAGATGTTTATTTATAACAAGATATTGGCCAACAATTTCTTCGATTTTTAAATTTCTTTTAAGACCCATAGTTCCAGTATGACAAAAGGTGCAACCGATGGCACATCCAACTTGGGTTGAAACGCATAGTGTTAATCTATTTTTTGCGGGTATTACTACACACTCAATTGTTTGTTTATCTTCTAACTGTAAAAGATATTTCCGAGTGCCATCAGTAGATATCCCCTCCCAAATTATTTTTGGAAGAAATATTCCCATTTTTTCATCTACAAATTGAATCAGTTTTTTAGATAGATTACTCCACTCTTGGGGTGAGAAATTAAATTTTTTATAAATCCAATTATAGACCTGATCCCCTACAAACTTGGAGAATCCTTGAGATTTAAGAAACTCCCTTAATTCGACAAGTGAAAATGAATAAATTGAAGTTTTCATAAATAGGCCACAAACTTACATTGGTGGGCCTTTATATCAAAGAGTGGGGGAAATTATTACTCAAATATGCCCAAAAAGGATCTTTTTTTATCAGGATGCTCGCCCTTTATTGGCCTCCCATTCTTTATTAGGGCAGGAATGAGCTCGCTAGCAAAAGAAACCTCTTCAAGGACCTTATTAAATTCCAAAGGAGAAAAGATAAAAATAAATTCAGCATTTTTGTAATAGGCCAATTTTTTCAAAAAATTTGTTAGGATTTCAAGACTTTCAAAGGGACCAATATGCTGCTCTAGAGGATCAAAACCTCTATAAATCCCTGAAATCTCGTCATCTTTTATCAGTCCAGACTCATCAAATACATAAAGAAGGTAATAAGAAGAACCCTTTTCAAGTCCATAATTCATGAAGGAAAAAACCGCAAACAACTTCTTTTCGCCCATCATTTTTAGACCCTTTTTATGCCCAAATCCCAAAATCAGCGGTTATCCAACTTTGTGGACCAATTTCAAATTCAATTTTATCGGATTGGAATTCATACTTCTTATCAGCTTCCTGTTCTACCTTTATCAATGAAATATTTTTTCTAATCACGCCCTTCACTTTTTTCTTATTCTTATCAGAATTGTAAATACGTAGGCGCCGAATCTCTTGATAATTCAATTCATTTGGCGATGCCAATCTTGTTTTCCAGAAAAATTTAAAATTAGAACCCGATTCCAAATGAAAATGAGGAATTTCCATATTGGCCAAAACTTTTTGCCAAAATTCTTTTTTATTTTCTGGTAGTAAAGCATCAAATTCATTTCCATGAAAAAAGAATAAACGACCCTCACCTAGTGAAACGTTCTCAAAACTTGCATGAAATTTAATTTTTTCTATTTTTAGGCCATTTTCCAATAAAAAAGCATCCATTTTATTCTTAATTTCTTGGGATAATCCCTGGTAATCAATAAAAATTTTTCCACCATTAAGGAAAAATTTTAAAATTTTTGTGTATTGATCTTTTTCTATTTTACTACCTGGAATAAAGAAAATTTTACCATCATTTGAAAAAGATAATGGTCTCTGTTGGTCAAATGAAAAGTAACTAAATGTAGTTCCATAATTTTCTTCTAAAAACGTCAAGAGACCGGTTTTTTGAAAGTTGTTATTTTCACCCTCAAATATTTGAAAAAAAGAAAGCGGACTATAATTAGCATCCTCCATAAAGGTATTGGAAAGCCTCCATGCCATATAGGTGTCAATTACAACATCTCTGAATTGTTTCGGAAAAATATTTGAATCAGTTTCTATGTCTATTAGGGCGGCAGAAGGAAGAAACTCTTGATTTATCCCCAAAAGCATTTCATTAAAATATTCCATGCTATCTTCGCCTAATCCCCTTCTAATAAAATCTTTTGTACTACCTCCTAAAAAAACCAAGCTAATCTCTCCTTCCCAGTTCTGGGAAAGCCCCTCTTGGGCGGCTTTTTTATAGAGAGAAAATATAAAGGAGGTAAATTTTTTTATTTCCTCTTTTTCCTCCTGAGGAGACTTGATACCTGCGGACAATTCTTCCTCCATAGATGCTTCAATATATTTAGCAAAGGATTTATGGAAACAATTTGACCGATCATTAAAATAGCTTACAAATGTCTTTCCAGAAAAATAACCACAATTCACTCCATAAAGATCCGAGTTTATGCTCTCTTTTACAAAATACTCACCAAGCTCCTTTACGAAATTCCCATATTCTTTAAAAATATTTGGGTCAAAGAAAGAATAGATCTTGTTGTACATTCTTTCTTTATTTAAAATCGTGTAGGCATGGCCCTGTAAATTTTGAGAAAGGGTGCCCATCAAATGGGGCGGAAGGCCTCCATGAGGAAAAATGGGCGCTGGTCCTATGGGGAGAAAAAATATTATTTTCTTACCTAATTCTTCGCCTAACTCATAAATCCTTTTTAAGTTAGTTTCTGGTCTTTTGGAGCCAAAATCTGCCATATTTTGTTTATCAGCATGAAAAGCCCAATAGATAGGCACAATGACCTGATTAAATGGAAAAGATTCCATTTTTTCTTTCCAGAGTGACAATGACGTCTTCCAATAATAAAACCAGTTATCATTTACCTTCACTGTCCGTGTCATTTTAATTGACTCTCAATTACATTTTTATTATCTAAAATATTAACAATCACCTAGATTATAGTAAAGAAAATGAATCTAAATTTTACTCACCGAGTCTAAAAGGATCAAAATACCATGTGGTTTTTCACAAATGAAGAAAAAGAATTAAAAGAAGTATGCAAAGATTTCGCAAAAAAGGAATTGGCCCCTTTCGCAGAAAAATTTGATAATGAAGAATCATTTAATGTAAATGCTTTCAAAAAAATGGGTGAACTTGGCTTACTTGGAATTACGGCCTCTCCTGAGTTGGGCGGATCAGGTCTTGGTTGCTTGGCCTCCACTATTGTAATGGAGGAGTTTGGAAAGGCTTGCGCTTCATCCACTCTTAGTTATTTGGCCCACTCTATTTTATGCGTAAATAATATTCAAAATAACGCCTCTAAAGAACAGCAAGAAAAATACCTACCTAAGCTAATATCTGGGGAACATATAGGTTGCATGGGAATGAGTGAACCTGAGTTCGGTTCGGATTCCTTGGGGATCCAAACAAAAGCAGTAAATAAAGGGGACCACTACTTAGTGAATGGAAGCAAAATGTGGATTACAAACGCTCAATACGCAGATATTGCGTTTGTTTATACTAGGACGGGCGCCCAAAGAAAGGATATTTCGACCCTTATCATGGAAAAATCAAAAGGACATTTTTCTGTTGGAAAGGCCATCCACAAGATGGGTATGCGTGCCTCTCCTACTGGAGAATTAATTTTTGAAAACGCCAAAGTACCAATCGAAAATCGAGTGGGCGAAGAGAATTCATCCACATATCATATGATGAAAAATCTAGATATCGAAAGAATTACCATCTCTGGAATTTCAGTTGGAATTGCAATGGAGTGCGTCCGCAGATCGATAAAATACGCTAACGAAAGGAAGCAATTTGGTAAGAATATTTCTAATTATCAAATGATTCAACGAATGATTGCGGAAATGTCCGCTGAAGCCGAAATGATGAGAAGCTATCTTTATACTGCAGCAAAAGAATATGACTTAGGAAAAAAGAATCCTGCTTTAGCGGCCAAAGTTAAATTGGCCATTCCAAAAATGGCCACAAAAATAGCCTTAGATGCGATACAAATCCATGGGGGATATGGGTATAGTAGAGAATTTCCAGTAGAAAGGATGATGAGGGACAATAAGCTAATGGAAATAGGCGCTGGTACCAATGAAATAATGGTTCTTATTATAGCAAGAGAACTACTTAAGAATCCCGACCTTTAAGATCGGTCTCTCTGTAAGTTTTTTTGAAAGATCTTCCGATTAGGTAACCATGTCCAAAGATGATAAATCGACCAAAATAATTACCGATATCCATGAAATCTTATCCTCTTCTGATAAAGAGGCGCAAACTTTACCCGCCGGTTTGGTTGTAATAGGAGGGGATCTCAATGGGTCCCTTTTCGATCTAATTGAAGGAAATGAAGTTGTCGTTGGAAGAAGTTCTGATAATCAAATTCCATTAGAGATTGAGGGAATTTCCAGAAAGCATTGCAAATTTTACTCTCAGAAAGGAAAATTTTTTATTGAGGATCTCGGCTCGAAAAATGGAACTTATGTTAATAATAATAAAATCATTATTCCGTATGAATTGCATAAGGGGGACATAGTCAAAATTGGAACAATAGTATTTAAATTTATTCCTAAAGGTGATGCAGAAAGATTGGGCTATGATAAATTAAAATATGAAGCAAGCATTGATAAATGGACAGGGGCTTATAACAAGGTTTATTTTATCAGGGCCCTCGATTTCGAGGCACAAAAAAGCAAAATTACCGGCGATGATCTATCTTTAATGGTGATGGACATAGATTTTTTTAAAAAAATTAATGACAAGTACGGACACGATGCCGGAGATTTTGTTCTTAAGGAACTTTCAAATATTATAAGAAATAGTGGAATTAGAAAAACTGACGTGTTTGCCCGTTATGGTGGAGAAGAGTTTGTCATACTTTTCCCAAACGCCAACTTAGAAACCACATTGGCAATAGCTGAAAGAATAAGAATGCATGTTGAAAATCATAAATTTCTTTATCACAAAGAAAAAATACCAGTCACCCTTTCGATTGGCGTATGTGACAATAAATCGGGATTTGAAGCTCCTATTGACCTCTTTAAAAAGGCTGATGAAGCTGTTTATATGGCCAAAAGAACTGGACGAAACCGAGTTTGTTCTTATTTGGATAAAGGCTCTAAAGCAGCATAAATTCTTTTAATTTCTCCCCAATTAACCTATATTCGGTTCATATGGAATCTAAACCTTCTATTAAAATCCTCCCTGAACACCTCATCGACCAAATTAAGGCAGGTGAAGTTATTGAAGGAGCGGCATCATTAATAAAGGAATTGGTGGAAAATTCCGTCGATGCCAATTCCACTCAAATTAAAATTCATGTAGAAAATAATGGCCTTGATTTAATTTCAATTGAGGATAATGGACTTGGAATGAGCATGGAGGAACTACCGCTGGCATTTTGCCGACATGCCACCTCCAAAATTACTAGATTTGAAGACCTCTATTCATTAGGAACATTTGGTTTTAGGGGTGAGGCCCTAGCATCCATAGCCTCAATTTCAAGAGTAACGACTTTTTCAAAACCGGTGGAAGGTCTCGGGGGAAAATTGGTTTACCACGGAGGAAAACTAATTTCTCATCTAGTGATGGAAAACTTGGAACAAGGAACATCCATTTTTGTCAGGGACTTATTTTATAATACTCCAGTAAGGTTTAAATTTGTAAAATCAAAAATCTCGGAAAAAAATGCAATTTTAAAAATTATCAATTCCTTTATTATTTCCAATCCCTCAATTTATTTCTCTGTGAAATGGGATGATAAAGACAAAACAATTTTCCAACCGACTTCTTGGCCGGACCGGGTACTTAAAGTTCTTCCAAAGGGGGACTATCGAGAAATTAAAGGGGAATATGATGGTTATGAAGTAAAAGGATTTCTAAGCCCTGAATCATCAAAGGGCAACCAGAAAAACCATCAATATCTTTTTGCTAACAACCGTTTATTTTCCGATAAATCCCTTCATTCAGCAATAACAACCGCAATGACGGGAATCTGGGGTTTGGGTGAGTCTGGAAATTATTGTATTTTTATTTCGGCCAATCCTGGAAATGTAGATGTAAATGTTCACCCTAGAAAAACAGAAGTTAGGTTTTTACAACCTTCGTTAATATTTTCACTGATTCAAAGTTCCATAAAAAATTCAGTTTATGATTTGAAAAACAATTCAAAGAATAACCCCATAGGCCTTAAGAGTTACCTAGAAAACAACCTCCAAGAATTACCAGATATTAAGGACGATTTGTTAAATCCCATATTTAAAATTACCGATGATTTTATCTTGTATCCCATAAAAAACAAGTATCTGCTTATTCATTTTCCCTCCTTATTGATCAGCTTTATTAAAATTCATTTTAAACCAGTAGAGGAGGGCTCTCAGATACCCTTACTTATTGGCGAACCCTATGAACTAGCAAATGAAAACTTAAGAGTTTTACTGAAAACCTATGGACTTAACTTCCAAAAATTAGATGATGTTAAAATGATTCTTTTAACTATACCTCCTTATCTATCGGAGCTTCCTTTTAGAAAAATTGTTGGCAGTTTAATTAAATTTTTTTCAAATGTTAGTAATAACATAAACTTAATTTCAAAAAAAGATTTAAACTTAGATACCTTAAGTTTTTCCTTTTCTCAAATTAAGACTCTAATTAAACCTTTTGAAAAAAACCTACCCGATGAAAGCTTTGTAAAAGTCTTTGATAATGAGCTTTTAAACTCGATCTATTATCCAACATGAAAAATCTTATAAAGAATCCTTTAATTATCATCTCCGGTCCTACAGCAAGTGGAAAAACTTCTCTTAGTCTAAACCTTGCCAGGGAATTTAGGAAAAAGTTCAATAGGGAAATATGCATCGTAAACTTTGATAGCCTTTTATTTTACAAGGAATTAAATATTGGGACAGCAAAACCTTCTTCTAAGGAGCTTTCTGAAATTGAGCATAAGTTGGTAAACATACGTTCAATTAATGAACCCATAAATTCTTTTGAATTTGTATCCTTGGCATTGGAAGAAATTCATCTGGCACATAAACTTGGAAAAATCATTTTCTTAGTGGGTGGTTCGGGCTTTTACCTTAGGGCCCTTTTTACTGACATGTATGAATCTAAAACCTCCTCTCCTGAAGTAAAAAAGAATTTAGAAGATCGCCTCAAAAAAGAAGGGATTGAACCATTCCTAAAAATTTTAGAGGAAAATGATCCGGATTCCTTTAAAACGCTCCATAAAAACGATCATTACAGGATATTAAGAGCAGTGGAACATTTTATCTCCACAGGCAGCCCAATTTCAAAACAAAAGCAAAAAAGTGATCAGAAAAACCCCTATTTACTCTCATCCGCTGATATGAGTTTATTTCACTGTTTTTTAAATCCTCCAAGGGAGCTTCATTTAAAAATCATAGAAGAAAGAACTAATAAAATGCTGAATGACGGTTTAGTTGATGAGGTAAAAAATATCCTTGCCATGGGGTTTAATGGATCGGAACGTCCTCTTCGCGCCATTGGATATCAAGAAGTGATTTCTTTTCTTAATGGAGAAATTAAAAATTCTGATGAACTTAAAGAAAAAATTATAATCTCAACCAGACAGCTGGCAAAATCCCAAAAGACCTTTTTCAAAAAAATTATACCAAAAATGATTTATGATCCTACAAAAGATTCAGATAAAATTCTTAAAGATTTAGAGTTTTTCTTAGGACAATAAGTATTTTGCAATACCAAGGAAACTAAGGAATCCAATAACGTCTGTTAGAGTCGTTATAATTACTGTGCTTCCTACTGCAGGATCAGATTTAAATCTTTTTAAGGTCAATGGAACAAGTGCTCCAAATGTTCCTGCAACAATTAAATTAATGATAGTCGCCAAACCTATTGCCAATCCTATCCTATAATTTTTAAACCATAAAAAGCTGGTGACCCCTATAACAAAAGCAAAAAGAAACCCATTCAATAAACTAAGAATTATTTCCTTTTTAATTGCAGGAAAAGCTCCATCCCAATCCACTTCCCCAAGCGTAAGTTGCCTAACTGTTACGGATAATGTTTGGGTTGCTGCATTTCCCCCCATGGAGGCAACGATTGGCATTAGAATGGCCAAAGGAATAAAAGCCTTCAGGGTATCATCAAATTGGGCAATTACGAAAGAAGCCAAAATTGCAGTAATTAAGTTAACAAAAAGCCAAAATGCTCTTTTTTGAAAAACTTCTCCAAGAATATTTTCCTGTTCCGTTTCATCATCAACCCCGGCAAGGTTAAATAATTGTTCAGTAGCGATATCCTCTATCACGTCATAAATATCATCGGAGGTAATCCTTCCAATCAAATGTCCCTTGGAATCCACAACTGGAGCATAGGTCAAATCATAATCTTGAAATCTTTTTACCACTTCAGAGATTTTTTCAGTATCTGGAACTATCTTTTGTTCTGGATACTCTCTACCCTGAATCAATTGCTTAAATCTAACATCAAACTCCATTGTAATAAGCTCTGATAAAGGAGCAGATGCAAGAAGTTTTTGGGTTTCATCAACAATAAAAACTTGAAAAATGTTTTTTAATTTTTTTTCTTCTTTGTCTAATGCTAGTCTGGTTATTGCCTCCCTAATTGACTCATTGACCGATGCCTTAAATACCTCCACTTGCATAATGGAACCGGCTTGATCATCAGAATACTTTCTAAGGGATTCAATTTCATCCCGATCTTCTTTTTCAAGCTTAGAGAAAACGACTTTAGCCTTGGAGGCATCCATATCCTCCATCTCTTGGACTAAATCGGTAGCATCATCGGACTCCAACTCACTGGTGGCCTCGGCCAGACTTTTATGGGAAAGAAGGCTAATTGCTCTTTTTTTAAGTTTTTCAGGAAGCTCTAAAAGAATTGACCCTAAATAATCAGGCGGTATTTTTTCAAGTGTGGTTTTGAAAAGATTTTTATCCTCGCTATCTAAGGCCTTTAAATAACGCCCAACATCACTAGGATGCATAGCGCAATTATCTGGGTCTCTTAAAAAGGATTCAAACTCTTTTTCAAAATTTTCATCTATTTCCATACTTACTGCTTTTTATATCTATTCTGTGGAAGAAAAATTTAGTGGACAGTAGTATAATAATCCTAAATAAGTTTATTTAAAATGGTAGAAAACAAGAAACTTAAAATAATTATAATCTCCGATGGAACTGGTGAAACAGCCACTGCGGTTTCACGGGCGGCAATAACCCAATTTCCTGGCAGGGATGTTTACTTTACTAGGTACAAAAACATTCGAACCAAAGACCAAATTGAGGCCATATTCACCGAGGCGGCCGTTCACCACGATCTAATCATTTACACAATCGTTTCTCCTGAGCTTCGTGAATTTATTTTTACTTCATCCAAAGAAAAGCATGTAAGAAGTCTGGACTTATTAGGTCCAACATTAACAGCTTTTGCCAATTATTTTGAACAGGAACCAAGCTCACAACCCGGACTTCTTCACGCAATTAATGATGATTACTTTCAAAGGGTTGCGGCCATGGAATTTACCCTTAATCATGATGATGGAAGAAATCTTGATTCAATTCACTTGGCTGATATCATACTTGTAGGGGTATCAAGAACCTCAAAAACCCCTCTTGCGGTATACCTTTCCCAGCATGGCATCAAAGTTTGTAATATACCTCTGGTTAAGGAAACCTCTTTTCCAAAAGAATTGTTTGAAGTAGATCAAAGAAAGATCTTTGCACTCACCATTGATCCCCACGCACTTATGGAGATTAGAAAAAAAAGGTTAGATCGCATAGGCGCCTCCAATTATAAAGGTGATTATGCTGATGAAAAATATGTTTTAGACGAATTAGAATGGGCAAATCAATTATTTAAAGCAAACAAGCGTTGGCCCGTTTTTAATGTTACCAATAAGGCCATTGAAGAAACTGCTGCTGAAATTTTAAGGCTGATCTCGATGAGAGAAATAAATATTTTCAAACAAAAAAAATAAATATGCTACTTTTCATATAATACCTGACAAAAGTCCACCATATCATTTTCTCTTTCGTAATTAATGCTTATTTTTCTTTTTACACTTCTGCCAGAACTTTTAAAAAATAGTTCGAAACTACTTGAAATTGCCTCCCCATCCGCATTCAATTTTAAAGGAAGTGCAATTCCAGGTATAACTATAATTGGAATTTTTTCAGTTCTATTTTCTCCAAACAATTCAAAATTTATCTCCCCTTCGGCACAAGAACTTGTCGTTTTTAGGTAGGCAAACTTGGCCAAGGGAGTTTCGGGAATTTCGATTTTTAATCGCCTTTTTTCTAATGGGATATTTATTTTTTTTACAAAATGTTCATGCCCCATTATTTCTACCCTTAGAATCAGATCCTTTGCCTTTGGAACGTCTAAGCCCCCAAAAACATCTACGGATTTAAGCTCACCATTTACATACACCTTATTTTTGCCCTGATCAAAATTGCTTAAAACTAATTCTCCTATTATAACTTTTTCGACCTTTACCGATTTTGAAGCTATTTCCCTTTTTGGCCCTTTAACTTCATTTTTTATCCCTAGTGCTTTATTTATATTATTTTCAAATGTAGGTTTAAATTTTTCATAACCAAAAAAAACCACTCCTATTAAAATGGATGCATATAGGATGACCTTCTTTAGGGACTTCTTCGGAGCCTTTTTAATTTTCAAATCATCTTGATCCTGGTTCTCCCGATTGAGGACTTCCTCCTTAATCCCTTGATTTCTTAACTCCTCTTTTTGTGCCAGGGTAAGAGATGACCTCAAGGTAGGTTTTTCCACCTTAAGGTTTCCTGATGTCAATTGCTTAGTACTAGTTCCCTCTTTAAATACCAATTCATTGCCGCTTTCCCTAACAACTTCTTCCTTTTTCTTAACCACAGGGATGGAAGTTTTCTTAATGTCCTTAAAAGAAAAACGCTTAGTCTTCTCATCTGAAAATCCAAAATCTAAAACTTGTTCTTTCTTTATTTTTGGTGATTCTTCTTCCTTTTCACCTGTTACTTCTTTGTTTTTAACATCATTTTTCGGTAGATTTGACTTGCCTTCTTTTAACTCCTTTAAATAAGGAGTGATGTCGATCTTTCCAAATTCGAAAAGTTTTTTTCTATTTTCAGCAATATCTTCACTAAATAACTGATTTGAAAAATAACTTAGATCCGATGGATTAAATTCCGGATAATTCTTAAATAAAAATCTGGTTAAAGCTCGATCCATAAAATCGCAATTTTCATAACGATTGTTTCTATCCTTAGAAAGAGATTTGAGGACTATTTCATCCAACTCCTTTGGAACCTTGGGATTAATGGATGAAGGTGCTGGTATTTTACATTCCTGAATTTGTTTTAGGACGGCCAAATCATTTTCCGCTTTAAACAACTTTCTGTTACAAAGCATTTCCCATAAAGTAATACCTGTTGCAAATTCATCATAACGGGCATCAAGCTTGAGCCCCTCCAAATATTCTGGGGCCAAATAGGATAATTTACCTTTAATTGTACCAGCTCGGGTTGAGTCGGCGCTAGTTTCTGCTTTGGCAATTCCAAAATCTATAACCTTAACCGCCCCATCATAACTTAGCATCACATTATGAGGCGATATATCCCGATGGACAATCTTGGCCTCTTTTCCTGTAAGTTTATCTACTTTGGTGTGGGCATAATTAAGTGCCCTACAGATTTGAGTAACAATATAAACTGCGACGTCTATGGGGAAAACAACATTTTTTTCGCGTAGCTTTCTTAAATATTCTTGTAGGTTTTTTCCTTCGCAATATTCCATAGCAACGTATAAGTGATCATCCACAACCCCATAATCATAAGTTTGAATTATATTGGGATGAAGTAAATCAAAGGTAACCTTGATTTCCCCCATAAACATCTTTTTGAAAGCCTCATCTTTAGAAAATTGTTCCCTTATCATCTTTATAGCAACAATTTTATCTGCTTCCTCACCGAGGTATCTTGCCCTAAAAATTTGGGCCATGCCTCCATCTACGATGTGATCAAGAATTAGATACTTACCAAATCTTTTTAATTTATAATCTTTTTCTGCCACGATTATAAACCTCCAACTTTATTATCGGGTCGGAGGGATAAAACCTTATTGATTTTTAAGAATGGTATTAATGGTTGACTTAGATTCTTCAGTTAAATCCTTAAACTTTAGGCCAAACCCTGTTTTATCTTCAGATATTGATACAATTATTCCAGTGGCCACGAAAGAATGTGGGGGGTTATCCTTATGTACGTTCATGGAAATTTCACTGCCAACGTTTCCTGGAAAATCGTTTATCAAGACTTTCATTCCACCTTGGGATAAATTTATACAAATTCCTTCCAGAAATTTTTGTTCGTTTTCGAAGAAAATTCTCGCTAAAATTGGAATTCGTTCACTTTGTCTTCTTTCAATAGGCTTAAAATCCTCTATCTTTAATTGAGGAAAAATTTTTTCCCTGATTGGCACCTCTCCCAACGGCAAAAACTCCTCCATTCCTATGGCCAAAATTAACGTCTTTTCATTTATTCTTTTGTCTGCTGCAAATTTAATTATTTGTTCCAAAGAAAACCACTGATCCAGAATTTTTTCTTCAGTCCCCCTGTCAGGGCCTATTTTCAAACTAAACAGAGGAGCCTTTTCATTTAAATTTTCCCAATCAAATTTTTTCTTTGGTTTATTCAAAGGTAACTCAGGTGGTCCATTATCATTAAAAAGATGGGAAAAGTTTTTGACTTCCTCAAGTAAAGTCCAATTTTCCATTCCACTTGTCCAAACATAATTATCTTTTAGGATTCCTCCCTTTTTGAACAGGGCCTCAATTTCTGCTTTATCAACTGGTCCAACTTTCTCGTTACCTTGGACGTAATACCATTTTTCCGACATAAAGATTCCCCTTTCTTAATAAACACACCAAATCACGTAAATAGACAACCATTTCAATCAACATGCTCTCTAAAAATTTTGCCTTATTCTTCGCCATTTTCTCTAAAAATTTTAATAAGTTCTCATAAAGTGCCGAATTGTAAAGGTATGAAATATTCAATCATTTATATCTTAATTATATTAACCTTTATTTCGTGCGGAAAAGAAAAATTCTCGGCCAATAAAATTTCAAATAAATATGATACCACGCCTACCCAGAAATTAGATTTTCCTGGTAGGGAGTACTCAAAATTTACTACCGTAAAACCAAAAGTGGATTTTCTTTTCCTTTGGGATAACTCTTCTAGTACAAAACTTATATCTAATGAAACACGATACGCTATGGCCAATACCATAAACCTGATTTCGGAAAATTTTGATTACAGAATTATTTTATCTCCCCTGCTTGGGGATGAAATTCCTAACCCATTTTGGGAATCCTATATAGTTTCTGAAGATAGCAGCTATGTTCCATCTAACTTACTTTCTAGATGGACCAGACCAGGTTATGGGGCAGAAGCAATTTTTAATCTTGTCCCAAAAGGATCTTTGGAAAACGGAATTACCAGGGCATTTAAATTAACTAGTGCGGGTTTTACCAACGGAATTTTCAGACAGGGCGCTCATATGATTATGATTGTCTTATCTAATGGCGATGACAACTCTTGGATGGCCGATTCCAATTATTATTCGGGAATTGGACAATCTAATTACGTAGATGATTATGCAAATAAATTTAAGACACTCAGAGACGCTAAAAGTTCAAAAACTTTTAGATTTCTGTCGGTTGTGGCACATTCACCCTGCGCTGGCAGCAAAACTGGTACAACCTATAAAGCAATGTCTGCAAAATTATTTTCAATTCAACAACAAAGTGGTTTTCCCGCAAATCCTCAATCTGGCTCCCCTGATAGTTTTGACTTTTGTAATATGCAAAGTTTTTATAGGCTCTTTGATGGGATAAATGCGGCCATAAGTCCGGAAAATATTCCCTATAAATATAATTATTGGCCAATTACCACCAATAGAAATTGGATCTATGATAAAAACCCTAACAACGTAAAAGTTACAGTAAAGGACGCATTTGGAAATTCTATTGGCGCTCTTCCATACAGCGAAAATGACGGATGGAGCTTTGTCGATGGGTATCAGACTCTCAATATTATTGAATGCCCCATTCACCCAGAAATTAACTGTGCAACTGATGTAAGGGGCAAGGTATTGGTGACTGGATATTTTATTAAACTTAATGGATCCGCAAGGATCACCAATCCAAATTATTTGGATATTTTCACTCAAACTCCTCCCGAATTTTACGGGTATGTGAAAATGAATTTTAAACCCTGGATTGCGGCCGGCAAACCATTGTCCGAATCAATTAGGGTTAAAATCAATGGCGTCCAGATCCCTGAAGGGGGCTTTGATGTGATTGAGGGAAGATCTACTCGAAACGTAAAAATTAAAAGTCCAAGTGACTTTACTGAAGATTCTGTAAATCCACTTATTCAAACAGGCTATTTCTTAAAATTAAAACCTGCTTTTGTTTTCGGGGCGGGAGATTCAATTCAGGTAGATTACTGGCCTTCCGGTACCTAAACTTTTTTAATAATTATACTTAAGGCTTCCCCCCCTCCAATGCAAATGGAGGCCATGCCATACTCAGAATTAAGATGTTCCATGGCAGACATTAGGGTAACTACAATTCGAGATCCTGAACATCCTATGGGGTGACCAAGTGAAACCGCACCGCCAAAAATATTTACCTTACTATGATCTAGGTTTAAGTCCCTCATAGTCGCCAATACTACACAGGAAAATGCCTCATTTATTTCAAAGACTCCAATTTTATCAACGGTTAAATTGGCTTTTTTAAGTGCTTTTTTCATTGCCTCAGCTGGAGCAGTTGTAAACCAAGTCGGATCTTGGGCATGACCTGCGTAGGATATAATTTCAAATTTGGCCTGGTTTTTGTATTTCTCACCACCTAGGAGAAGTGCTGCGGCTCCATCATTTATAGAGGAAGCGTTGGCCGCTGTTATAGTTCCGTGTTTTTCAAAAACGGGCTTAAGTTTTTTCATTTTCTCAAAATCTGCTTTAAATGGCCCT
>JACCDG011584865.1_pt1 | contig 27799 bp, 40 predicted proteins | sample 7442471 | NCBI WGS metagenome assembly JACCDG01 (sample SAMN15323444, study PRJNA562643) | freshwater metagenome | isolation source: river surface water | place: USA:Blue River Watershed | collected 2017-08-17 | reverse complement strand
GGTCGGATAACTAGAACGACCGCCGCCACCCATAAAAGGCTTGCCTGTGTCAGGACCGCCGTAAACAGGACCGCCGGTCGGATAACTAGAACGACCGCCGAGAGAAGGAATCAGGTATTGAGGGAGGACTCGCATCTCTCTTCTAAAACTAATTTTATGTTAACGCAGATCCTTAAAAAGTGAAAAAAAATTCCCCGCCAAAAGACGGGGAACCTTGGCTTTCAGGTATAGATTAGGCCGAAATCAGCCGTTGTCCATGAAGAGAAGCTTAGAACGCAGAGCAGAAGGATCCATCTGGCTCAAGTAGCGCCACGCCTGTTCGGGCGAGCGCTCCATGGTTTGGGAGAAACCCTGCCACTGAGAGTCGGGATCCGCGGGGCGAGTGCCGGTGGAAGCCGAAGCGGGAACAGCGGGGAACTGATCGTACTGAGGTTCGTAAACTTGACTTGCAGCCGCAACCTCAAAGTCGTCCACGGGATACACCTCGGTGAAGAACCGGTCGGTGTAATCAGCAAGCTGTTCAGGATCAGTCAGAATGTGCTCCATAGCGCCCGCACGTGCGGTGAGGGCTTCCAGAGTTTCATTCTGCTGAATCAGTGCGTCTTCAAGAGTGACGGCGTACTGGTTAAGAACTGCAGGAGCTTCCAGTCCGAAGTGATTAACGACGGCGGCGGTTTCCTCGCTTAGCTGAGGAACCTGTTGTTGCGCCGTAGAAGTCGGATAAGAAGTTTGGATCGTAGACGCGTTGTTGTACGAGGTCTGCGGATCCGTAGGGGCTTGGTACAGCCAGGGTTGGGCCTGTGAAGTCGGCACGGGCTGTTGAATACCCTGCGGCACCATCTGGTACTGAGGATACTGTTGTGCCTGGCTGGGGGATGGGGAAATTCGCGAAACCACCCGGTCCAGACTGGTCAGGGCCGCTTCCCACGGGTTGGACGGGGAGGAGGTTGACGGAAACTGGCTGGACTGGTTGCTGGTAGAAGGGACCGTAACCGGTGTTGCCGGCGACGGCGCTTGGGGCATAGTTGCCGAAGGCGCCCCCTGGGTAGTTGCCACCCATTGTGGGTAGGCTGTTGAGCCCATATCCGCCGAGGGAGCTGCCTGAGGGGCCGCTACCGCCGGGGAGACCGGGCTCGGGATCGAAGCTGGGATCTGCTGGCTCATAGCTGCCCGAGTAAGTCAGTTCTTGCGCAAGGTGGTCAAACGTCCTGTAGAACAGGGGCGTCAGATTAAGCCGAGGGTCAGCTGCTAAAGGCTGATTCGGCGCAAGAGGATGTGGCGTCTGCAACATCTGACTTAATAATACTAAAAATTGCTGAAATGCGCTTTGTGTTTGCTGAATCATGCGGAAAGGAAATCCTTTCAACATCTCAGCTCTTTCGGAGTCTGTTTTATCAGGGAAGAGGTACTTAATAGCTTCGACGCTATCCACGCCGAGTTCTTGTAAGTTCCGAACGACGATAGATTTTTGGTTCAGATCGTACGCTGTGTCTTCGTATACGTCGCCTTGGAACCGGTAAGAGACCTGACGCTCACCGTCAGGAGGCAGACCGTAGACACCCGGTGGGACAGCAGCGGCGTCTAAAGCCTCTTTGATGGCTACGTCAACTTTGTTATCAAACTTAGCCATCGCCGCCTGATACTTCTCGACGGCTTCAGGAGTTTCCTCCGTGGGAGGTTTGGGAACCTTCATCTCCGCAACGGAGATAAAGCTCTCACGGAAGATCTGCTCTTGATGATAAATGATCATCTCCAGCAGCTTACAGAAGCCGTAAGTAAGGAAGCTCTTGTTCTTGCGCAGCGCCGTGGCTTGAGCACGACCCATCAAACCTTTGATCTCAGTCGCAGTAGCACCGGCCGAGATCGAGATTTCGTCAACACCGCCTAAAGCAGTACGAATTTCTTCCCGCAAGAGAAGGGCGTACCGGTTCATATCCCCGTTAACCGGGTCGGGGGTCATGTAACCCACGCGGTCATTAGGCTCGACGTTCGCGATAATCCGCGGAACCTTTAAACCGCCAATCGACGAGTTCGCACCAAACGGTTCCGACACGCGAGTCGAGGGTGTGTCCCGTCCGCCAAATCCACTCTGGCTGCTGATTGTTGGACGGAAAGTGCGATCCGCATCCGATGCTTCGACCAGGTCACTGCGCGGACGGGAACTGATCAGCGTGGGGTTACCGAAGAACTCAATATTCTTGGCGATGTTCCGCATCATCTGATCATGCAGAACAATCTGCTCCATAAAGGGCTCGAATTCTCCTTCGCCTTCGGTGCCGCTACTGTTCGGTTTGTTCAGAACTTCCACGGCGGGGATAAACCCGATCGTGTTAGGCCGCTGGCTCTTAGGTGCAACAATGGCACCAGGTTCTAATTCGAAGCTGAGCTCGCTATTAGCTTCGTACTCAGAGATTGTTTCGTTAGTTATAGAGATACGAACGTAGCGCTCGTTCATGCCGTAGGTATCCGACGGCAGGCCGATGTTGTTGTTGCGAATCTTATAGCTGTAGATAATTACAACTTCTTCTATATTTCCATTAACGTCGTGGTAAACACGATATTGCTCCTTGTTGAAGAAATAAATTTGATACTTAAGTTTGGGGTCGGGACGGAAATAGAAGAGCCCGCAGCCATCGATCAAAAAGTTACGAATGATCGACGGAAACCGAATGTCGAGTTTATTGAGATCTAAAAGATCCTGAATGAACTTTGTGCGAGCTCGGTAAGTATCCTGCTCACAGTAAAAGAATAAACCTTTCTTGATCATAAGCAGCACCATCTGCTGCAGATGACCTAAAACGACCATCGTGGCGGATTGTCGCGAGCGGTCTTGATTCCGGGAAGCCTCCAGGATCTCGTTGAACCGCTGCCGAACGCCGTAGTTATCCGCCATGATGTCAGTTATTTAAGTGTCAGAAACCGCGGGCGGCGAGCTCGGACTTACTAGATTTTATCAGGGCTTTGGTCTTCTGAACTTTGTTCAGGAGTCTCTGCACCTTTCCTCCTTGAGCGTACTGCTGATCCGCCAGCTTGGTTTGTTCAGGACCTAAACGAGCGTAATTAGATGCAAAGTCTGTAGGAGTTCCGCCCGCAGTACCGGCTTGCGTCGGCTGACTGTAACCAAGCAAACCAGCCGCACCCGCCGCACCAGATTTCTGAGCCTGCTGCTCATCGAAGCGCTTAGCCATCTCATACACGCTTTCCACGCTGCCTCCGGTTCCCATTTGACCTAGTTGCTTAGCGAGCGTGGTGGCTTTCGAATAAGCCTTCATGAACTCATCAGTAGCCGCTCCTGAAGGACCTGTCCCGCCAGGGGTTCCTTTAGTCGAAACCCAACCGCCGCCACCATATTCGGGATCGTAGTTTTCGGTCCCCGGAGCATTCAATCCAGCAATCCAACGAGGAGTGCTGCCACCAGAAGTTAAGATTTTACGCTCCTCGTCTGACATAGGACGAACGCCGTAATCGGTCTGTCCAGACGCAGCTCCTGTGCTTACAGTCTTAGTCTCACTAGTTTGACCAGCGCCTAATCCACGAGGAGCAGCGGAGCGAGCTTGAACAATAGGCACTTGTTTACCATCAGCCTCATAAATCCCCATATAGGCTTGACCGCGAGAGAGGGTGAGTCCCTTCATGCCCTGGATAAACTTATTAGGCTCTGCCCCTAATCCGGCAAGACCATAAGGAAAAATAGAGTCTTTACCTAATTTCCCACGGTTGGCTGCGTTAACAATGCCAGCCCCTAAAGCCGCTCCACGGCGACCGGCACGCTCAAGTAACTGCTGTGCCGTTATACCCTGAGCTCGCATAATATTCTTGAACTCTCCCTTAGAAACCACGGCTCCTGCGCCTCGTAAACCCCTAACGCTTTTAGTAGTGCCTAAAGCGGAACTAGGTTGCGTCGAAGTCAGCTCACCGCTCGCAGGAGTCCCGGCAGAACTTGACTGGGACGCAGCTAACTCCCGAAACCGAGTCTTCAAGTCTTCGATCGAATTGTAACCCGGTCCGTCATACTCCTTAACGCCTGCGGCCCAGCCGCCCCCGCCGTATTCGGCTTTATATTCCGGATTCCCAGGAACATACAACCCAGGAATGTAACTAGCTTTCTTCGGGAAAGAATTTTTAGTAAATGTCTCCGGAAGAGGAGCCTGCGGTAGAGCGGCAGCTGTAGCTGGCTGAGTCGCTCTGATTTTAGCTTTAGCTTGCTGAGCTTTCTGCTTAGCGACTCGCGCTTTCTTCACGGCAACAAGTACTTCTTAACTCTCTCAAGTTTAAACAATTCAGCAGGCAAAAGCTCATGGGGATATGAAACTAAAATATGATCCGTGCGCCCCAAGGGATCTGTGGCACCTTCGGTAGCTACATAATTTTCTAAATGCTCCATCATCTCTTTGCTATTTGCAGGAGCAACCGAATTAGGGATGTCGTCGTAACAATGGGAGAACGACGTGATCTTTTTCTTAAGCCGCTCAGAATCACCCATCCAACTGAAATGCCACCCAGCGTCGCAATCCCCAACGACAAGATCATTAGGGTTCATACGAATCTGAGACGGTGTCATCTCCAGGTGCTCGTGGAGAACCACGGTGCCGCACGTCCAATTATTCGGAGCTTCTGTCGGCTTTCCGTTGGGATTAACTACGCGAAGATCAGCTCGACCGTAGAACATCGGCATCGACAAGCGAACACAACGAGAGGGATCTTGCTCAGCTAAATCGACGGCTTGCAACAGAGAACTGGGTTTAGGAATCTCGTCGACATCGCTGAAGAAAAATACAGAATCCGGAGGAGTCATCCGCATCCCGACACCAAGAGCATCCCGTTGGGCGTACTCCCGCATCCACGGATCGTGAACTTCTTCCGCTGAAGGCAGTTCGACGTGCAGAACCTGGATCTTCTCCTCAGGCAGCCCAAGCTCACGAATTGTATCTATGCACGTAAAAGGCTTAGGATCTCCTTTAAACGTGCGGTTTGCATCAGTAATAATAAAACCGTCTACAATATCCTTAAGCATCTCGACACGAAGTTCGAGAAGCTCCTTTTCGTTGAAATATAAAAAGCAGTCAAAAAGCATGACAGCGTAAAAGCTGTCAGTATATTAACGCATAACTGCGGTATTGATCCCACCGCTAGCTCGATACGCTCCTTCACCGTTTACAGGACGGCGTTTTTCCTTAGCTTGAGACAGCAAATCTTCCTTAACGTCGGAGACGTAATCGTTAATTTCGCCCTGCTCGGTCCCAGCTTCGTTTACGTTGGGCGGAACAGAACCGATATTTAAAGAAGTCGAATAAGGATTGATTTCGGCATCATCTGACATCCGGGAAGTATTCGCTTTCTGCATGGCCGCAGCCTGAGTTTGAGCTGCGTAAGCCTTATCAAAATATTTGCCGGCAGATCCGAAATAATCAGCCATCTGACTTAGCGCGTTTCCGCCGTAAATACTCCGAAGCAAGTCTACGCGCTCTCTTAGCCTTTTCCGTGTTGGGAACCTGAGTATTTACAGGTTTGTTTCCAGCAGTAGCCCGTTTCTTACGCTCGTCCGTAGCCCGCCGTTCTTCAGGACTAAGCATCGCCCACGCCTTCCGTGGGAGATACCGTTCTGTACGACCTTTTTCGCGAGCAAGATCTGCCATTAGACGTAGCCAGAATCCCGCTTACTTAAAGCAGCTCGTTTAACAAGCGCAGCATTCAGTAGCTCATCCTTCAGAGGACTAATTAACCGAGCTAAAAGCTCTTGGTTCTCATCTGCACCAGGATTGTAAATTTCCTTAAGAATATCGCTAGACGTTGGGAGCTTGCTTTCCCGAAAGCCAGGAGTCTCGCCTGTGAGAGCAGAAACTAAATCAGCCGCGCTGTAAGAAGCCATTACTTAGAACCCTTTTCGTACTCTTCGCGTGTTTGCCAATCTTCCTTAGACCACTTACTTAAACGGTTTTCAGAAGACTTACGGCCCTCGTAGCGCCCACCTGACTCCTTGTAATATTTCGTTGCCAACTGCATTGCGCGAGCAGAATGGCCGCCGAGCTTGGCACGAGCCTTGGCCTTAGCGCGAGCCCACTTCTCAGGATCTCGTTTTTTCGCGACTTCTGCCATAAAAAAGTCCTCTGAGGCCCGCACTTAACGTGATTTGCCTAAGACCTTACCGAGATAAGATCCCAAGATCGAGCTGAGTGTATTCTACAGAATTCTCAGCTTTATTTTCAGCAATAAGGCGATCTAAATACCACGCGCACTTTTGTAGATCTTCTAACCCGTTTTTATGTTCCGTCCGCCATAAGTATTTGAGACAGGCGCCGCGACAATATTGCTTAAAACCTTCGGAACCTAGAGCCGCTTTAAGAGCGTCAATACACTCAATATCACCTTGCGTATAATGCGACGGATGATTTACTGCGTCACTCATAGTAACTTAATGGAGTGTAAGTATGTTAGCACAATCTTTCAGCTCGCCATGGAGTTTTTCAAGCTCCGGCGAATACTTCAAATCGTCGTGCCAAATTAAACCCGAATCAAGAATCGCGTAGCAATCACCAACACGAGAAATCGGAACACACCGACGGTGCTCATAGTCTTCAGGGACAGACTCGAATGCAACACCCATCGAACTGCGATCAGCAATAGGCCAATTTCGCACACCAACCTTGGCGTAACTAAGCTCGGGGTCGAAACTGTCGGATCTTATATAAGTCTCACCCATGTCTTGATCTAAGATCATGGCGCCGTAATAGGGGTTAGCTAACTGCACAAAAAAGTCGACTTCACGATCAATAACTAAAATTTTGGGGACATCAAACCCACGGTCGCCCCAAATACGCGGTGTCGGATGGGTAAGGGAATAAGGAAAGTAGTTATCGAAGGGAACCTTCTTGTTTTTATATTTCTCAAACCTAACAAACCCAGGTTCTAAACCCAGTGGTTTCAGACGTGGCCGCCACTTAAACCAGTACTTGAAGTTATCTAACGTCAAGTGCATGTCATTTTCCTGGTAAATATAAAAATCTGCAGCGCGGTTCAGGATCGCCAGCGCGAGATCCGTCTTATGCGCCCAAGTCAAATACCAGTTTTCGAATCCAGGGGGCGCGATTTTTATCTCAACAGTCTTACTTGAGACTCGACTTAAAACCTGTTGAAGTTGATCCGCAGCCTCTTGGGCATCGTAATTGATGTAGACGTATATATTAACATCACAGGGGTAATTTGAATACTCCTTAATTACACCAATTAAGCAATCCAACCTGGATAACGGATTATATGCAGTTATTGCAACCCAGAGTTTTTTGCCCTTCATATCAGGCTCGGCCGAGCCGAGAGACTTTTGCACTCTAGTGTCGCCCACGTGGGGAAAATCAATATTCAATCGAAAACTCTCCCCGCCGCTGCAAGAACGTCACCAACCAGACGTACGCATCCAGTAAGTCATCGTGCGCCGTAGCGCCCACATTAATCAGCTGATCGAACAGCGCATCAAACTTACGATACTTATTAAACGTCACCTTCTTATTTTCAAGTAGACCCAATGTGCCGCGGAATCGTGCAACCTTATCCCCGCGGAAACCCTTGATCTCGTGAATATGGAGGTTGCCCAAATCTCGCTCGTTGATTAAGACTCGCTTGATATCAGCCGCCAACGAAGCCTGATACGCCACAGATTCAACCACGAGGGTCACCGTGGAGTATGTCGGCATGAACTGTCCATCATGCTGAGTCAGAATTCCCCACTCCAGAAGCATGTCGCACAACAAATCAATCTTTTCCAAGTTGCCAATTGAACGGCACTGGTGAGCATCGATGATGTAGTACTTGTCCTTAAGGCGCCCACCAAGCACAAACGCCGTATAGTCACTTGTCTCATTCTTACTAGCCGACAAGTCAATCCCTACGGCGAGCGAATCAAATTCCGTAACAACTTCTCCTTTAACAAGAAGATCCGGCGACACAACCAGATCCGAAGTCATCACCGGCTGCTGCTGGTACTGGAAAGCAAAAGCAACGGGATCTAGTTCCTTCTGCTGCAGCAGATATTCAGTAGACCACTGTTCGGGCCAGTAACTCACCGGCTGACCCTTATCGTCGTATGTAATAGCTTCTTGTACTACCTGTTTCCATCCCTTATCTGGAATGAACATAGTCTTATGAATATCCAGAGGGTGGAACCTGGTGCCTAAACAGATAGAGCGTCCACCCTCGAATATAATTGGTGCTATAACGCTACTCCAGTTATTATTTTGCTCCTCGCGAATGGCCGGGTTCCTGATGTCGGTAGACGACTTAATCGGGTCGTCGACTATACAGTTACTTACGATTAACCCATTAGCAATAAAGTTGTGGTCTGCATGTTGCACCTCTAAATCATAGACATACTCCGACTTAGTGCTAGTTCTTGTAACTCCGGAAACGGTGAAGGACGCCCAGCTTTGTCGGTTACCTGGTGATGAGCCACGTGGCATTGACGACACAGAGTTATCAGATTCGACAAAATATTGTTGCTCCGGTTGTGATCTATATGATGCGCACAGAGATTGGTCCGGGCCGATCCATCGTTTATAGCTAATTTCTTCTCCTTCGTATTGCATCCGGCGCAAGTGAAATTGTCCCTCTGCAGGGTTATCTTCCGGAGAGTTTTGAAATCCCCTATATAGTTTCCGTGACGATAATTCGGATTCTGAACCCCGATCATCTGGTCTGAGTGATTCCGATCCGCACACTCCCTGGAACAGAACTTGCTCAGATGCGACAGAGGACGAAACGTTTCTCCGCACTGAAGACACCCGACCGGAAGAAGGGTTCTCTGAAGCTGTCCCGAGCACTTTCGAGAACACGTGATGATCGTCGGGTCGTTTGATAGACGTTGAGCTAATCGAGACGACAGAACTGAGAAAAATTTCCGACAAGCTGGGCACTTGATTTCGACTTCGAACTTGCCCAACTTCGCCCAACATTCCGCACATATCCGTTGCGTCGGACGCTTGGGTTTTCCGCAGCCCAGACAATTCGGAATGTCCACGGCGGGAGGGTAGTCCGACAAGGGTTTCCCCTGCACTAAGATCTCCCGCCCGTTTATACCGTCCCTCTGCCGTAAAGAAAGGGTGCTCGGGAGTTGCGGAAATTTGACGACCACAGGTTGTTCTAATTTGAACAATTTCTGAGGCACGACGTTTTGTAACTGCTCCCAAGCAGCTCCAATCAAGGTCACCTGTCCGTTGATTGCGGACTGCGATTCTGTAGCGTTCTGGGTGCTCATATACTTCTGAGACAGGTTGATGACCTTTGTCGGTCAGCACAAGGGTATCACCTACGAGGCAAAGGTGCGCACGTTTTGACGTAATGGAGCCTCGAAGACCGGCAGCTCGTAGGGTGAACTCCTCGTCGCCCACGCGGGGGATGCCTGCGTAATCAAAATCAATAGACCAGCCGATATCGGACTGCATTCCAGGTTTGAGACGACAAGTTGGAAAAATCTTTTTAAAAGTTGAACTGTCGACGATTTGCTTGATGATGCGACTTTTAGGGATTGCAGTCGCGATGTTGTAAGAAACGTAGATAATTTGTAATGGACGTTTAGCAGCTGTATGCCGTCCAATACACCAGGCAGTAAACAAGTTCAACGCCGTGGATTTAGCCGAACCGCGTGGGCTGAGAATGTCTACGTTCGGTCCAGCAATATCTAGAAGATACCTGTTACTCTCCCCGGTAATCAAATGATGGTGCCATTCCAGCATATGCCTCGCTGGAGGCTTATCCATAAGAGTACAGAACGTGTGAAAATCATCGCGTGCCTTAGTAAATATAGTTTCAACCGTCTGCAATGAACTATCCTGCGCCTGAATAGCCCGCATCTGCGCACCACGCCGATAAGCGAAAGTTTCCCGGCTAGGCATATCAGTAAGTTGACAGTGTTGCTATATTAGCTGCATCTGAATGATACCTCAAGAATGGCGAAAATTCTCTGGTACGGAGACGCCTGCAGCAACACCGGATTCGCAAGAGTAACACACAGTATTCTGCATTACCTCAGTCAAGAACACGAAGTCGTCGTTCTAGGTATCAACTACGCCGGGGACCCTCATGATTACCCGTACAAAATCTACCCAGCAGGAACCGTACATTGTCCGGACAGATTTGGCTTGCCGCGAGTCCCTGAGATTATCGATAAAGAGCGCCCTGACTTTGTCTTCTGTCTAAACGACATCTGGATGGTGAACCAGTTCTGGGAGCGCTGCCAATTCCAGAAGCACACACATAAATTTAAATTTGTAGCTTATTTCCCAATCGACAGTCAGATGTATTTCGCTGACATGTTCGAGAACCTTAAATATTGGGATCTGGCAATCACCTTTACCCCCGAGTCCGCTAACCGAATCCTGGCTCACGGACCTGAGGTATCCAAACTCGCGGTCATTCCCCACGGGGTCGACACAGGTCGGTTTACTCCGATGCCGCGTTACGAGGCCCGCAAGCAGCTCGGGCTTCCTCTAGATAAATTCATCGTCCTGAACGGTAACCGAAATCAACCCCGCAAACGAATCGACCTGACAATCAAGGCATTCGCCAAATTCGCAAAGGACAAACCTGATGTGATGCTGTACGCACACATGGGCGCCAAGGATATGGGTTGGGACATCGTGCCTTTGTTCAAGCGCGAAATGGAGCTGAACGGAATCAAGGAACAGCAGCGGCTCATCCTGACGAATGAAAATATGAACTACATGGCTGCCCCACCAGATGAATATCTAAACAAGATCTACAACGCGACGGACGTGGGTCTGAACACAGCCGACGGCGAGGGTTGGGGTCTTGTCAGTTTTGAGCACGCAAGTTGCCGAAAACCCCAAATCGTTCCGAATCACACAGCGTGCCGAGATATCTGGTCAGACGCAGCTGAACTCGTAGATGTATCCACGTGGATCGTCGAAAAAGACTTGGGTGTTGAGCGCGGCCTTGTCGACGTGGATGGAGTTGTAGAAGCACTAAACGGGCTGTACTACAACAGAAATCTATATGATGAAGTAGCTGCCGCGTGTTACGCTGTGACGCAACGGCCGGAGTATCGCTGGGAATCCGTTGCCGCCGGTTTCAGTCAAGTCATTTCGGATCTCCAAGAATGAGCACGCAAACAACACACCGGTACTGGTACGCCTACAGCGACGTTATCTACCCAAACAAACGGGAGGAACAGGGCGTACCCAATATCTACACGCAGGCTGAAAACCTTGGCGGAACATTCACTCGCATCAGAAAGGGACTGCCGCGAGACACGCTATTTAACTTCAGCCCAAGTTTGGTGCGGCACGAAAACAATACCTACATCGCGTGGCGCGGGCAAACAGAACCATTCGGATTTAGGTACGACTCCAAGTATTTCTACCTAAATGGAGCTCCGACCGATATCTACATCGGCATCCTCGCCGAAGACAATACGATCATCGGCGCCAAAAAACTCCGCCCTAAAAAACACCGGCTTAGCTACGAGGACCCACGGCTGTTTGTCGGACCCGACAACAACTTGTACGTACAATTCGTAGCTTCGACGTACGCAAGTCGCTTCGACACCAAGAAAAACAACTTATTCCACCAACCCAAAGTCGTCGTCTGCTACATCGACGAGCACCTAAACGCAGTACAAGCTGCAATACCCCCAATCGGAGATAACTGGAAGAAAGATCGCACCGAGAAAAACTGGTGTTTTTTCAGTCATAAAAACGAACTGAACTGCCTGTACTCCACGCGGGCCCTCGTGATCGAACGGGAGAACGGCGAGCCGCTGGTTGTAGACACATCAGTCTTAGATGAGACTACAGGTAAGACACCTACCTTCAACTCGACAGCACCCATCAATCTGGGCTACGGGCACCTGATTTTCTACCACTGGAAACACATGCAGTTCAAACCAGATGGTATGCAATATCTGCAATATCACCTAGGTGCGTACATCGTCGATCGAGACTTTACAGAAGTCTTGTATACGATCAAGGAACCTTTGTTCAGCGGTTCTTTAAACGACAAGCTGATCAGCTGGACGGATTATGCGGGGACTCCTGTGTCTACCCAACCGGCCGTGATTCTACCTTTTAGCGCTCATCTGGAGAACGACGAACTCGTTATGCCTCTGGGTGTCAATGATGCGTACATGGGTATCTTCCGATGCCCGCTCTCAGCCGTTATGAAGAAGATGGAACGAGTTGCTTAGCTCTTCTCTTCTCGTTCCATTGTGGACCACACGAGGAGGGACGAATCTTCGAGGAGAGCCTGAATCGTTGGCTGGCCGTCGAAAGTCTGCATCAACTCGCGCAGACATCTATCGGCGCCAGCTAACAGCAAACCCCGCCGATCGACGCCGTCAGAAATAGCACGAACCGCTTGGATGTGGCTGCGAAGTTCTTTCTGTAAAGCCGAAACCTTAGTGGCGGACGTGGCGGCATCCAACATACCCTTGTTGACCATATCCCGCACATCGGTAATATCCTGCTGCAGCGAGTCAATCTCACGAAGAAGGATCTTACGTAAATCTTCTTTGGGGTACTTCTCTTGAACCCACGCGGTCAGATCCGAAATACTCCCGTTGTACGGCGGACTTAAAAACCGAGCGTACAAGTATGCCTCAATGTCGCTTGTCGAATTCTTCGCATAGAAAACGAAAGCGTCTTTCTGCGATTTATCGAGCGAATCCAACCACGCTCCAACGGTGGTGGAATCACCTACGGTCGATTTGATCATGCAAATGCCGCTTGACCGGCGAGAGCCATGCCAGCACCATAGCGCTTCAGAGCGAGTTGTCCCTCAACCTGAGCTCGCTGCAACGCCATAGCGTTACGAGTATTTTCCTGCTGTTTGCGGATGTCGAGGTTAGTAGCTCCGATGTTAGCCGCCAGCTGGTTTTTAGCTTGTTGAGCAGTCTGACCGGCCGCTGCGGTTGCAGTCGCGGTGGGCAACAGCATTCCTTGCTCACCAGTAAGAATCTGGTTCTGCAGGTTAGCCGCAGCAGTGGCGTAAGTATTAGCCATCTTCGCCGCAGTTTCGAGACCCATCGTCTCAGTGGCGATCTTGGCTTTGTTTGCTAAATCCTGATTACCGATAGCTGCGTTGGCATACTGAGATGCGATTCCGGCAAGCATACCGGACGCAGTCTGATCTTTAGTAAGTGCGTTCTTAAACTGATCGTAAGACGCTTGCCCATAGATCTGGCTGAGAAGACCTTGCGCCTGACTAACAGGCTGCATGGCTGCTCCCAGCATGTACTGCTGAGATGTGATCTGAGCTTGACCCGGAGCTAACTGAGCGTACAGAGATGCGTAATCAGGTTGCTGCGAACTACCGGTCAAGGACCCGATGAGGCTGCCCACGCCGGGTAAAGCGCTACCTAAACCTCCGAGGAAGTTCCCGATGTTGGCTAAACCTTCGTATTTAGCAGCCATGTCACCTCAGGGTAATGGGACCAAGAACTTGTTGAGCAGCGGCTGCACCTTTTCCGAGTACATCAGCCATAGCAGCACTGGGCTGCTGGGAAGCAATTAAAGCTTGACCCAGCAGAGCTTGAGACATCAGATTAGCCGAAGTTGTCGTCTTAGCTAAATCAGTCCACTGCCGAATCTTCTCTAATTCAACCTCGCGACGACGACGCTGTTCAGCTTTCTCGGATCCGAGAGCTTCGGCAACCGTGGAAGTAACCACGAACTGACGAATGGCCTCGTCCGTGCGCCCCTTCAAAAACTCAGGACTCAAGGAACTCTTAGCAGTTGCCAGAAGTTCCTCTAAAACAGGATCTTTACCGGTCTGCTGAACCTGAGCGGGGTAGCCTTCAGTGGCAATATCTTGAGGACCGCCCCAATCTTCAGTCTGGTCCCCGATAGCCGCGGCAGCACCAGCAGCAGGAGTTTCCCAATCAGCGGAAGTTACAGGAGCAGCTGGAGTAGCTGAAGTCGGAGGTTTAGCGGCAGGGGGTTTAGGAGTGCCAGCAGCACCCGAAACAGCAGGGAAAGTACCGGGAGCTTTAGCGCGAAGTGATTCGTAAGATCCTATAGTCTGCTTACCCCACGGTCCGGCATAAACCTCGTAAGGTTTGCCATTAAGGTAGGAAAGAACAGTGCCAATTTTGGGTTCTTTCTTATCGCCAGCTCCGAATAAACCTGCAACAGAAGGGGCGGCTCCGTACCCAGCAGCCATCCCTAAGGGCCCTAAAGGAGCGGCGAGAAAAGCTCCAGCAAGGCGAAGTCCAAGGTTATCAGTAGCCATCTCAGACTGCCCTCGCTAACTCGGTAAGAGTATTGGCTGACTCAATCTTATCGCGGAAAGCAATGTTTTTGATTGCTGCGTCTAATAAGTTTCCAGCTGTGCTGTACTGAGATTGCAGGCGTTGACGCTGAACATCACCCAACGAAGAAACTTTTTGAGTCTCCACGCGGGCTTGTGCGTCGGCGAGAGCCTTGACTTTCTCTCGTTGAATGCTGGCTTGAGCTTCAGCTAAACGGGCAGCGTAATCAAACTCCTTCTCAGCTCGGATCCGTTCGATTTCACGACGAGTCAGACTCTCAGCCTGAGCTTCGCGAAGAGCGGCGCCGCCAGTAAATTGACCGTCAACGAAACCGCCAACAATATCTTCCCGCGTAGGCATAGGGGGAAGCACATCCCCCATCCCAGGAATAATAGATAACAGGCCGCGACGGAAGCGCTCGTTATTTAAGTATTGTTCGACAGCAAGCTGCTCGGCAGTGCTTGTAAAATACTTACTTCGCCCTACAGGCTCGGCCGTGGCGTAAGAGGAGGGCCCCATTGCCTGACCAGCAGGCTGAAACAAAAGCTTCTCAGCACCTTGTGTAGCAATACCTGCCACGAGGTTTGCAATAATGCCCTCAAGAAGACCCGAAGCTGCAGGAGCGGCAGCACTGGCAGCGGCAGGTGCCGCAGCAGCAACAGCAGGAGCGAGAGCTGGGATAGCCATGGTTTAACTCACGCAACGGGAAGACTTAGTAGCGATCTGGACGATCAAACGAAGTCCCCGATTGAGGTTTCTTCATGTAGTCTATCGCATCCTTTTTGGGCTGCATTGGAACTTTCTGTTCCTTCTGTTCTTTAGAAGGATATGCAGATGTTTGAGGGAAGTTTGAAGCTAGATAAAGACGTAAAAATTCATCCGCCACAAGAGACGGGGAGTCGTTACGAACGTCTTGTTCCTTCAAACGAAACTCAACACTGTTCATCAGCTGAGCTCCTGATAATGCTGCGACGGAGGAATAGAAGACGAACCAGGAGCATTCAGCATTGAATACTGACCACCCAGTCCAGGTACGTCGTACTCCACGGGGCGCTGTTGGCTGTAGAACTGACCAGCGTCGTTGGAGTTCTGCTCAATATTGGCAGCAAAATCCATGAAGCGCTCCATCATCTCGGGATCCGTCATCAGGATCTCAAGAAGACGACGAACCTCGATATCGTCATCACGTGTAACTAAGCCAGCACGCAAACGATGCGCCAGCTGATCACGAGCCTCAGGCTGAGACACACGGGGAGCCGCATTCAGAGACCGCGTGGCTGACGTATTAATACCATCACCCTCAAAACCCGGCATAGGAGCCGGAGCTTTGTAATACGACCGCAAAATGGTGGCGGTCATGGGAGTAGCAGCTGCGCACTCAGCCGGAGTTTTGGGAACCGGAAGCCCGAGCAAACGAGCAGCTAATTCATAATCCTGAGGGGAGAACACCGGAACCCAACACCATTGCTACTGATGTCTCCAGTTTAGGCCCTATTCGCAGAATATCGCCAGGCTGAATATTGAGTGTTATGCAGATTTTTTCTAACACATCTGGAGACGGTATGTACGTAGGATCTGTATAGATCTTCCTAGTAGTCGTAGGTGATAAATCAGACGACTTACTTAACTTAAACGAGGATAAACCACGCGCATCTAGGACATCCCGCAGGGTGTTAACGAGCTGCCCGTAAGTTGGATGCGACGAGTAAAAAGGCATTGTTTATGCCACTATAGTGAGTCGTTCCTGTAACTATAAGTTAAAATCCTAAATTTTTCCGACGAACGAATTCCAAATCATATGTTGTGAAATCCAAGGGAATAGCTGGGTTATTGAAAGGAGTCTCGTAAACTTCCCCTTCAACATGGGCTTGCCACGCTGGAGACCACTTGGCGTGCAGGTACGTCTTATTCATCTCGTGCGCAATATGGATGCGCTCCGCTAACGCAGGTTCGCTGCGCCAGGTTTGAGATCCATCCAGATAATCACCGCAGGTTTCGCCGTGGTAGTACGGCACACCGACGGAGAGCACACGCTTCAACTCCTTGTGTTTGAAGCGCATCCCGTAGTCCATATCTTCACAGTACGCAGGATATAAGTTCTCATCAAACAAACCGTACGCTTGAACAACCCAATCCTTAATCAGGAAGAAATCCCAACTGCCGTTCTCTCCGTGAACAATACCTGTTTCCGCATCTTGTGCGTGCTCGACAGCCGTTTTTAGAAAACCCGGAGTGTACATAATATCATGATTAGTTATTATCCAATACGGCACATTCATAAAACACTTGATAATTAAGTTCCACGCTCCCGAACACCCGATGTTTGCCGGCATGTGGCACACAACAACTTTCTTTACATATTTATGCGGCACGGATTTCAGCAAATCCAATTCCGTGGTGATCTGGTCTCGTCCGTTGTTGTCGAATACAACGAAAGTGTCTACAGGATAATCGATACTGTAAAACAACCTGTAAACCCAATGAGGTGCGTTAACACAAGCCGTACCGATAACAGGTATAGAGGGCGCGGTTTTATCCAAATACCTAACAAAGCTGCTACTATGCTAACACTTGATCAAACCTTGTGACCACATTCCTCTGGGGTCCCAAAAGCTCACTGATCGTCCCCACACCGGACGTCGCATTTCTGATGCACGACGACGACTCCGGTCGTTGCCAGATGCACAGCGTGGGCATTCCAGAGAAACACCTAATCGACTGGGCTAAGCGCTTCGCCGACAAAAACAAAGTTTTCATCGACTGTGGCGCCCATATGGGCAGCTACTCCATCCTGCTCGCAGACCACTTCAAGGAAGTTCTTGCATTTGAAGCACAACGTCGTACGTTTTTTCAACTCTGCGGAAATATCTTTATTAACGAAAAAACGAACATCACACCCAGACACGTAGCCATTACAGACAAGATCCACGCGCATCAAACCGTCACGTTGTCCGTGGTATCTGAGGATGGCGGAGGCTCAACAGTTCTGATTCCTCGCGAACCCGTGCTGCACAGCGAACGAGTCGAAGCAATGAACCTAGATGCGTACCATATCGAAAACGTCGGACTCGTCAAATTAGATATTGAAGGCAACGAGCTTCACGCAATCCGCGGCGCGGAACCAACCCGGAAGCGCGGCCACTCCCCGCCGATCATTTTTGAAGCAAACAACGACAGCTGGTATGAGCCCCAGAAGAAGGAGCTCTTCAACTACCTGCGGTCTCTCGAATACAACATCGCCGAGATTCGGCCGTTTGACAATATGTATATAGCTGTAAAAGGATCTACGGAAGGACTTTAGAAGCAATCCAGATCAACGCAAAGCAAACCAGAGCGTACCCAACAAACAGCTCAATAATCGGCAACCCCAGAGTCACTCGGGAATCTCCAACAGAGTCAACTCAACCCTAGCTTCGTCGAACATCGATTGCGACATCTTGAAACTCTCTTCCCATCGATCTGGGATGGGGAAGTCCGGGGCAACGACACGAGCAATGCCAGCCTGGATCATGAGCGTGCAGCAGTTGCTGCAAGGCAAAAAAGGCCATACATACACGGTAGAGCCCTCCAAAACCACGCCGTTTCGAGCTGCGTGGGCGATTATGTTCGCCTCAGCGTGTACTGTGCGCAACAGCTTCTCTTGACGATCCAGGAGGCGACCAGGGAGATCCGAGATACCGTGAGGCAAACCGTTGTATCCAGTACCTAAGATCCGCCGATCCTTGACGGCTACGGCGCCAACCTTCGTAGATGGATCCTTACTCCAGTTAGATAAAGATCTAGCTAACTCTAAAAACCGCAGGTCCCAGCTCACGTCCGCTGTCGGAAGGCACCGAAATAATAATAGGAAACGTCAGCACCCAATACCCTCACGCACAGAATTTGTTAAATTTTCCCAATCAGACTCAAGACAAAGCCTGCAGTGCGCGTGGAGTGACGGAGTTTGCTGGTAATCCCACAAAACCAGGCAGTACTTCAAATTTTGCCCGCTCGTGTTTTTCTTGATGACGATATCTTTGATAACACCAAAACGCGGTTTGCTGTTAGCTGCGATTACATCGACCATCTCCTTACGGACGACATTCAACGCGGGACCGCGAGGGCGTTCTGCAACACGGTCGCCAACTGCGAATCGATTAGTAACCTTACCCATTCAAGAATCCAAATTCAGCGTTAGCAACTCAAGCTCAGGGGAATCAGCTACCCAACGTGCGAACTTGAGCGCTCGGTCCCACGCGGCAAACTTGTGCTGACTGTACTGCTTCGTGTCCCTCCGCTGGAACGAAACAGAAATAGTGTTCTTTACGGCGACACTAGGTTTAGTTTCTAGTTTCATTAGATGGGTTCAGCGGAAGATAATCAGGGCAGTTAGGACCGGGGTGTTCGGAGATAAACCAGCTTTGACGAAACGTAGGCTCAACTAAGTACCTGCGGCACTTAAGTCGTAGGGGGCATGTCTCGCCGTTGGCGCACTTGGTAATGTCAGCCATTGTTAGACAGATACGATGAGCACTCTTCCGCGAACGTTCCGCCCGCCTCCGGGAATCCTAAATTGCACTCTAATTTGTCATGATCCCAAAAAGAACATGAAGAACATTCTCTTAAAGTTTCTGTTAAGCCTGTTAACATTTGAGCCGCGAGTCTAGCCCGCATCTTCAAATCTTTATAGTCCTCTAAAAGAGCTTTGGTGACGACGTAGATAGTCTCCTTGTTGCCGCACGGGCACTGGAATCGTTGGCGTTGAATGTCACCGGATAGTGCGGTAAAAGATTTGTGGGATTCAATACATTTCAGTGCAATAGCACCGCAAACAGAGCACTTCAAGCTAAAGAAAGTAAATGTGCAGAGTTAATAGCCGAGGTGGGATTCGAACCCACACTGGAGCGATTTTAAGTCGCTGGTCTCTTCCGTTGGACTACTCGGCCGACTGTACCTTTGCAGAACTAAAATAGTAAAGAAAGGTGCGCGTCGTGAGGATCGAACTCACCTACGGCGAATTATGAGTTCGCTGCCTTCACCAGATGGCTAGACGCGCCCGCAGACTAAGTAAAACTAAGCGACCTGCGTGAGAGTTTCGGTTTCTTTTTGTTTTTTCTTGATGAGTGTGGGAGCGTTCTCAAGGTTGCTCCGGCAGGAACAGTGATACGAGCAATAGGGACCCTTCATCGCGGGATTACGGAGGATAGCTTGCTCGTACCTACGCAGACGAGAACCTTTTAAAACAAACGGAGTGAAGCACCGAGGGCAAACAGCATACAGACGATGCTGGGACATCAGAGGCAGATGGCGGACCTCAGTAGTAAACCAGGAAAAGCACAAAAGCGCAATGCCTCAAATGCGCATCCGCCAATCTCATTTGAGTCTCAGTTCAAGGATATTGAAGCTTGGCTTGAGCCTTGCAAACAGTGAACCCTGTGTCGCCACGCATCCCGTTGTTGTCGACCAAAAACTGAGACAGGCAGAGCTCAAAAGCCTGGTCACGCATCTTGTCTTGAGGAGTCTTACGTGACTCGGCAGTTGCGTGCCAACCGAGAGTCACAAGAACGAGGGCACCAAAAATACCCAAGAATCCAGAAGCGACTACAACGGCGATGATTTTCCACGCTTGCCAAGCTGCCGCCGTCTGAGGCAGGTGCTTGCTGTCGAGATTGATTTTGATGTCGGTAGCCATGTGTTGGAAGTAACTCCATGAGAATCATAGCACTCCGTCAAGCCTTCGCCGCCGTGGACAAAACCCTCGCCGCTGTTACTATGTTGATAATGACCCTACCGTTGTGAGCTTCTTCTTAGATAAAAAGTACCAAGTCACTCACGCCTGGTACGAACAGCTTCTAGGTTCCGCAAAACTTCTGTCCAACGAACCGCGAGCCCAAAAACTTCAGTTTGATCCCGCTGAAGAGCGCCTAATCGTAGAAATTGGAGTGTACGAAGGCGCTTCAACCTGCTGGTGGTCTGATAACTACCTCGATCACCCCAACAGCCGGCTAATCGCAATCGATCCTTTTACAGGAAATCAAGAATACCGAGATAACAAAGAAAACTATCCGACTTTGGATGACATCGAGTTCATCGCAAGGTCCAACATCGCTAAAAGTAAAAACGCCGGAAAAGTTGACGTTCGGGTTGGCTGTTCCTGGGATTTATATCCCACGCTCAGCCGTGACTTGAAAAAACCTATCGATATCCTCTATATCGACGGAGATCACACGCCAAATGCCGTCTGTCGCGACATCGCGCTGTATCTCCCCCTTGTTCGTTCGGGCGGGGCAGTCATTTTCGATGATTACGGGCACGAAGATGTGAAACGCGCCGTCGACGGAGCGCTAAATGCGTGCGGATCGATGGAATTGGCGTTTATGACTGGCTGGCAGCTCTGGTGTATCACTGCATGAGCCCTATAAAACTTCTTTGGTTCGGCGATGGCGGCTATCCGTGGGGTAGAAACTGGTTATTAGAGCTTCTACCCCCAAACTCAGTCGAAATTCATACCTATAAACCGGGTGAAGTACCCGAAATCGAAGAAACTTGCCTAATTTGTACAAACGCAGGAGCCGGAAACGCATACATAGCCGAACTTCGTAGCCACGGATGCCGGTTTGGCGTGATTTTGATGTCCGACGAGTGTCTAACGGAAAAGTTGGACTACATGGAAGACCCAAACTGCGTGTTCTTAGCCAGAAACTACGTGCATCCGGGACTTTTGGCCAATCCAAAGACGTTTGTTTTCGGTTTAGGGTGGCAAAACGGCTACGAGACTCATGCAAATGCTCACATCAGAGCAACAGATCGCAAATATGTGTGGGGTTTTGCCGGAAGCCTGAAGACAGACCGCGAAAAAGCCCTAAAAGCACTCGAAGCTTTCGAACCACACAGAACGCACATCTTCAAAGAATTCAACGATCCGGAGTATTTAGCTCCAAAAGAGTACGCAGAGGTTCTTAACGACTGCATGTTCGTACCCGCTCCATGCGGCGGAGCGAGCAATGACTCGTTCAGGATTTACGAAGCTCTAGAAGCGGGCGCAATTCCTGTAGTTTTAAAAAATGCAGAGCCGCTGATCATCGAGCCGTCGTACTGGCACGCAGTCTTTCGAATGGAGCCCACGCTGCCCTTCGTGGTGGCCGACTCGTGGGAAGAAGCCGCCCTAAAAATGCTTGCAGTAATTCAAAGCGGCCAAATAAATCAAGTGCAAGAAAGCTGCATCAGCTTCTGGTTGCATTGGAAAGAAGCTTGGAAAAAGATGTTTGCGCTCGGACTTGATATGCTTACAACCAATACCGAGCCAAATACATCAAGCTCCGCGTAAACCGAGTTGGCGCATCATCTCCAACATGCTGCCGCCGTACGGAGCCAAACGCTCTTCCATTGGTTTCGCCCGCAGATCGCGTTGTCGATTTACCCAATCCCTAAATTGATCTTGATCCATCGGAAGATTGGGATCTTCACCAACGGGAATGCCCTGAGCTAACCTCGAAGAAGGCGACGAAACAGCTTTAATGATAAATTCTTCAAGAAGATTGTCGGGAGTCACGGGGTACTAGCTTTTTTACAAGTCTAACGTCCAAACAATAATTCAGATAATCCGAACTCACCCCGACGTGGATTAAAGCGTTCCCGAACTAAATCCATCCGTTGCTGCAGCGCAGTACGGTTTTGTTGGCGTTGCATCTCGGCACGTTGGGCAGAAGTCAAAGGTTGCACCTTAGCAACTAAAGGCTTGGGAGTAGTTTGCACTTTATTTGCTGCACCAGTTCGCGGAGCTGTGCCTAAAAATTGTCGGACTTTAGGGACCACGCCTTCACCTGTTTCTTGGCGGACAACTTCATTGAGTGCACGGGCGCCTGCGGTTCCGACCAAACCAGCACCAATACCAGGAGCCAACGGAGCTAGAGCCGGATTAGATAATAAAGTAGCAGCGCCAGCAGCAATAGGTAAGCTCTGTGTAAATTCTTTCGCCATTTGTTTACCCATTTCAGCGGGGCCCTCAGCGTACCCAGTGCGAATAGCCTCAGGGCTTGGAATTAAATCCGCAACACCGGGGAGAAGGGACGCAGGCGTTCTCTTTATATTACCAATAGTTTCAGGAAGTGCCCTCACCGCAGCTGAGACAGGATCTTGACTGTAAAAAAAGTTACCCAAATCACCAACACTGCCCCCGTATTTTTTATCTAACTCTTGAAGAAAACGGAGATATCGATTCGGAAGGAGATCACTGCCTTTTTGAAGTTTTGCTGTACCGCCAGTCGAACCTAGACCAGGGAACTGAGACTGAAGCAGTCCTCGCATCTGCTGGGCAGCGGGAAGAACATACTTTTCCTGGAATAAACGGCCAGCTTCTGTAAGGTAAGAATCAAGTTGTAAGTTTCTAGGTTGAGGGGCTAGGACCCGCTCACCTGCAGGATTTCTATATTCGGATGGATAAGAAAGCTCAATACGCGTATCTAATAACTCCTTAGAGGAGGGATCAAGAAAATCACCTCTGTACCCTAAAGCAGCGAGACGAAAACTATCTGTATTTCGGCCTGAAAAGACTTCTTTATATCCGGCTGGATCATTCAAAGGTTTATTTCGAAAAGCTGCACCTAAATCCCTTTCACCAATCTCCGCAAGATTTTCATTCAAGGGGAAAGCTGTGTTGGCCGCTATGACCACGGGGGCGGCGCTTCTGTTCGTACCTGCGTAAAAATTTCTGTAATCAGGGGCAAAACCTTCCTCGAAAGGAATTTGATGGGCGTATATTTCATGCTGAGCCGCATTAAAGGCTCCGGGATCGTTGTACTCAGCAGAGGGTTCGTAATCTCCTAAGCCTGTATCCTGCGCAAAACGAGCAAAACGCTGTCGTATAGGAACAGCGTTGACATTTTCAAGCGCTTTTTTTAAATCACCTTGATACTTTCCGTAAGCATCGTAAAACGAACGAAGCGCTGGGGTGTCTTTAACCGAAAGCCCACGCCAATCAGATGCAGCATTCGCATAAAGGTCAGCGACAACATTCTGTCCCGGAAGAACTAACCCTATCTGCGGAACAACAGGCTGATACGGGGCAATATCTCGAAGTCGGTCGCGCCAGTCTCTCCCTAAATCACCGAAAAACGCACGAGAATCATAAATATCTCCCTTATCAACAGAGGAAGGCATCACGTAAAACCGAATAAACTCATTTTAAAAGAAAAAAAAGCCACTTACTCGGTCGAACCTCGAAACCATTTACGTTTTTGGCTAAACCACTCCGCTAAAGTCGTCGGATCCTGAGCACCTTGGAGCTGATCAGTAGGATCAGGCTCTCCTAAATCCATACTTTGCAAAAAACCATCCAAACTATCCGCCGGCTGTTCCCCGTTAATTGCGGTACGCCGAGCTTTACGCAGTAAAGATTCCACGGAGTGGTTGCAGTTCGCCCATTTCTGGATCCATTGCATGTCGCTCAGCTGAACTTCTTGCCCTTTAGCGATTCGCTGGCAAATGAATTTGACCCGAAGGCGAACATCCGTGGACAACATAAGCTTCGAGCCGCTAGGCATAGCCTAGACGCGACTGCCTAAAGATGTATCAAACGGTGCCAACGCAGCGCGGGGGCGTGTTAATATGCTGATACTCAAAACTTTTATCCCCATTTTGCCAGCAAAATTATCTTAGGCTTCTCGCCCACCCCGTCGACGTAAGTCCCTATATAAAAAAAAGGCGAGATTGCGGACAATTATGTATACATTGCGCCGGCCTAAGTGATGAGTAGCGCCGCACTAAGTATCATTTAGTATTGTTAAGTTCTACATTTAACTTTGTGAAGCTAGTTATAGTTCATCTGTACTGGGGTGGGGTCCTATCATCTTTCATTTCAAACGCTTGACGGCCGCACCGCTGGCGTGGTATCTACGCGGGCGCCGCGCGTTTCGTCCTGTAACTAGGTGAGAACCCTGACACTGTGTGCCAATCGGCAGACCGGTCAGAAGGGGTTGACGGTTGCACCGGATCCGAGCGATGCTGTGCTCACTGGAGAAACGGGTTCGCCCCGGACGCCAGAGCACCTAGACAACTCAGCCACGCCGCGCCCGATACATGGGCCGGGATCACAGGGCAGCCGATGGTAGGGAGCACTTCCCCGAAACGTAGGCAGACGCTCAGAGATCCTAGCTTGAAACTGTGGGCATCGTGTGGCTGTGTTGCTAGGCAAGGAACCTAGACAATCTAACTAAGCGCAAGTGTAGTAGGAACACTGCGAGGCTAGTACGAAACGTACTGCGTTTAGTTATACATAACTTCCCATAGAGTGTGGGCAATGCAGCCGAACTTAAGTAGGCCACCAGGGAGAAGCACCCTACACTCTATGTCAGCAGGTATCTTGTCTGTAACTAAGACAATCTATGGGCGCTAAACATCAGCCACGCTCGCCCCGTGGCACCTGAATACAATCTCTTGTCAGGCTGCAGTTAGTTACAGCGCCAGTCTCTTGTCCAGCGTACCTGTCCTTAGAGCAGGTACGCAGACTCTGGACACTATCCCCCCACGTCGGCGTCGATCCGTACGATGGCGGGGTTAGTTATCCGCCAGAGAATGAGACTGTACGCTGTAACTAACTGTGTGCTAGGCATTATGTTTCAACTTTTTCTGGGTGACTGTTCTCTTGTAGGGGGCAGATTAACCTTAACTTGTAAGCTACCAGGTACAGATTGAGATCATCTTGGATCAATCTTGATCATCAACCTGAAACGATTCTCTCCCCAAGCTTGTCAGTTTGGTGAGGGATTCTTCCCTCTTTGTTGTCAGCTGCCAGCTCAATTGCTGGTGAATGTTATGAACACTTTCACTCTTGCAACCGGTCGCCAGGTTGAGAAGAACGCCACACACTGTGTGGCCGTTAAGACTCGCGGCCGTTGGAATCATCAATTCTTCAAATCTGATCGTGGCGCACAAAATGAGATCAAGCGCCTGCGTAGTTATAGTGCAGATACTGTTGCATACTATGACATTCAAGAGTTTAAGTTAATCAAACCCAACACTTGATCTAGTCAACAACCACCTGTAACTAACCATGAAACTCTCCAAGACTGAGTGCGAGTTCCTTGCACAAACTATCCTGGCGTGGGCTGAATCTAAACCCTGCGTGTCTGGTGTTCCTTTGATGTTCACAGATGCTGCAGGTGAGAAGTGCTTACTCACCCACGATGAGATCGAAACACTGTACAAACGCCTTGAGTATGCGCCAGGAATGTAACTACGTGTCCCGCTAACGCGGGGCCGCCGCACACAATTATCCCATCAACATCATGTCACAATTCAAACACTACTGCACACAGAATGATCATAACGGCAACCCTCGCCGTTGTTACGTACTGATCGACAGCGAAACTAAAGATCCCATCGCCGTGTGGGATGAGGGATACTACGGCCACGATGCCGTGCCAGGTATCTGGAGAGAAGCGGCCTATCATGCGCCCAGAATTGACTGCTCAGTGAGGCAGTACAACAAACTATTGCGCACACTGCCGTCACCTAAGTGGGCACACGATGTGCCTGGTTATTCTCACCTTCGCACAGTTTCTATCTGACATGTACAACACACAAACTACACTCGACCGCGACTTCATGCGCCGCATGATTCGAGCATACGAACAGGATCTATTGCAGCTAGTTAATCAAACTCCCGATCATCCTGGCGGCGATTGGGCACACGACCATCTCAACATGCTCAATAAATTACGCAGCGCCACATTCTCTTCATTCACCCAAACTGTTACGTTCTGATCATGACACAAACACAGTTCGACAAACTCTACACAGCTATCTATGAAGCTTACGAGTTTGCAGCCCTCAAAGATGAGTATGTTCGCTCAACTTTAGGCGATGCACTCGATCACATGATCTTACTCAAACAACAGAAACTCATTCACCCTGACAATGTCTGACTTCAACATAGCTGAGGTGTCCGTAACGCATACTTGCCACTACAACCCTGCAATCTATTTAGAACACTGTGAAGCTATAGGTGTAGAGCCTAGTGAGGAAGAGTATTTGAACTTCATCCAAGATGAAATTAGTGAAGACTTTCCCTCGTTTGCTTACCACAAGCTGCACATAACGTACAGCGATTCTTGCACTGGCGGCCCAATCACAATCAACCAACAAATTCACACACCATGAACAACGAACTCACACCCAAACTTGTTCTCTCTGACTCCCACGGTGTCTTCATCCCGCAGATTTACTGCGAGACCGCAGATGAAGAGTGGGCACAATCTGTAGGTGTTGACTATAGAGACGTCGAAACTTGTCAGGCCGGCCCCGATCACGAATGGTATTGGGAATCATGGGAGAACATCCTCAACAATGCGCACACCGTAGTTGATGGTGTAACATGGCGTCTTGTTCAAGATGGTGATCTGTACGAAGTGCCAGACGGTTACGAATGGCCTGAGATGTAATCCCTCTCCCGCTTCGCGGGGCGCCAACTTACCTAATCACACCAACATCATGAAACACATAATCAACATCAAAGCTGCATCATCCGGCATTGAGTATTCGTGCTCTGTACCTGCAAAATGGCTCGGCAAAGCATTAGCTGTCCACCGCCCAGTCAAAGACTGCAAGACCAACGAGATTCACACGAAACCCTGTTATTGGACAATCACACATTTAGAAACAGGTTATGCCGCCGCCATCATCTACAAACCAATCCAAGATGCTGTCAAGTTAGCTAAAGCGTGGGATGACGCGTTCACCGACATTCACTCTCCCGAGGACATAAAAGAATGGGAGTGGCGAACAGAGTGGCAGTATCAACTAAACGGCAGCTCGCCTATTCGTGATCCACGCTCGTTCGAGAATGTTGCGCAGCGTTATGACGCAGCCGCCTAAAACACAACACACAGTTAAACCAACAACAACTCACATAATCACACTACACTCATATGCGCACACTAACTAAGCAGCAGGTTCTCTCCACATTCCGTGAACTATGGCGTGAACAGGTAGAACACAACCGCGCACTGCGTGGTGATGTTGTCGCCAAACGTGAAGCCTTCAACAACTTCGTGGATGATCTACACCGCCAACGTTATCTAACTGATCACCAAGTTTTCAACTGGTCTAATCCTTTCTGATCATCACCATGTCCTACCAGAATCTGCCTAGCTACATCTCCCACGGTGTCGAGATTGAATACGAACCTCGTGCCTGTTTGTGTAGCCTTGCTCGCTACAACATCGCACAATGCGCACGCCAACGTATGGCTGAAGCACACAATCACTACACAGAAGACGGAGGTTTCGAACTGTGGAAGCGCGAGCGTGTGTCCTTTTGGTCAACACTTCAAGCATCCATCCCGCCACACTTTTCTGTAACTAACTGAACGCGCCCCCAACAACACACACGGAGACTAACCATGCGTAAGATCGAAATGCAGATGCTTCAAGCTATCCGCGACAAGCAGCACTTCAAGTGCGCCAACACTGAAGTAGTTCCCACGGTGTTCAAGCACGGCGATAATGAGATTGACCGCATCAATGTCTACCTGCACGGCAACCCAATCGCACAGATTCGCCCTGATTGTGT
>JACCDG011913397.1_pt1 | contig 27809 bp, 44 predicted proteins | sample 7442471 | NCBI WGS metagenome assembly JACCDG01 (sample SAMN15323444, study PRJNA562643) | freshwater metagenome | isolation source: river surface water | place: USA:Blue River Watershed | collected 2017-08-17 | reverse complement strand
CACTTTGTGTGAAGTCTTGAGAATATGGGAATTGATTGCGTATTCGTCGCGCACCCATAAAGCGTGCTTCACCTGAAAGCACATCTCGCACACACGCTTCATGGTCTGTGTATGTCGCTGTAGTAGCGCGTGTGAAGGTTGGAGTTGTGGAGCCTTTGCCACTAGCAAAAAGCGAATCAGTGAGGGGCGCGTTGAAAGTGCGTTGACGTCGCAGACCTGTCGGCATACTGGACGCTCCCAATGCTCCTATGTTTGCAACGTTCTCGACTTTCATTGTTATTTTTCAATTACTACAACGGATGCGCTCGCTGCTCGTTCAATGACTGAGATTACTGTAGTTCCTTTTGGAACGAGGAAATCCTGTACAGTATCTGCTGGGATGTATTCATCAAAGTTCACTGATGACGCAGTAGCTTGGTAGCGAAGAAAAACGCCTTCTGCAATAGCACACACTCGAATAAAAGCTGTGTTCGTTTGAAGGGTTATATCAGTCGCTGTGCTGATCGATGTGTCGTATGTTCGAGCGAGTGGTACTGCGCTTGGTGTAAGGTTTTCGTGCATTATATTTTAATTGTCCCACTCGTTTTTAATTTGATTGTATTATACCACATTGTGTCCTGTATGTTATCCACTTGCTAGGTATTGCATTTTAGTGTTTTAGAGGTATTGTAGGTTGATGATATGGGCAATAATAGGTGGGTTGATAGCTTGGTACTGGCAAGATATTAAGGCTTGGTTTCGTTAGCCTTCTTCCAGATGTCGATGAGTTGGGCTTTGGTTTTTACAGCACTTGGTTCAAATACAAAGGTTACGGGTGTACCATTTTCTGTTCCTCTTATACCCACAAAACCATCTGCCTTCAATTTTTCGATTAATGCTGTATCTTCGGCCAAGGCATTTATACTTTTTGATTGACTTTTTGAGCTGTAAATCTTACCATCTATTTTAGATTCAACCACGGTAGGTTCTTTCCCCTTCCATGTAAGGTTTTTACCAAAGTTTACAGTAGGTGATACATCCTCGTAAAAAAATACACCATTACCTTGTGTCGTTCCCATAGTACGCTCCCCAATTTGGGCCTTAAATCCTTGCTTTTCTATAAGGGGGGCAATATCAGTGCTGGTTGTGTGATAGTAAGTCTTATTACCCTGCGCCTTCACAAACTCCTCAGCACTCTTATACTTCTTAGCTTCTTCAGCTAGTTTGTTAGCTCGACCTACATCAGTGAGAGTAGCGTCATCGGTTACTCGCTTTGTACTGAGGCCGATAGATGGATTCTTAGCTGATTCAACAACAGATTTGACTAATTCCTCTAATTCATCAACAAGGGTTGTATATATCTCTTTGAGAGCTGCAACCAGAGCGAAATCCCCCTTAGCAATAGCTTTCTTTTGATCCGCTACGTTCTTAGCGATCTTGCTTTCAAGCTCAGTGATCTCTTTTGTCTTCGCTATACCTGCCTTAGCTTTAACTGGCTTGTCGGGGATGCTTAGTTTTGCCTTTTCAAGTACAGCACTCTTTGGGAGACCCTTGCCACCACCTTTGAAGGTTCGAGCCATTCCAGCGCCTTTTAGAGCTGCTGCCGCTTCCCCTCCAATGATTCCACCGATTGCTGCACCAAAACCTCCCCCTACGGAACCTGCTGCACCTCCGATAATCGTACCTGCCATTGCTGCGGTGTATTTTCCGAGTCTTCCACCTTCTGCACGAGCACCATCCAGACGCTCAAGACGCTCGATGTCATCATAGAACTTTGAAAGCTCATTGTTGATCCCTTTCACATCTACCTTCTTACTGTTTTCTTCCACAAGTATTTTGTAGGCTCGGGCTACGGCTTTACGATATGTTGCCTTCTCAGGTGGTGTTTGGTAATTGATATTCCGAGTAGTAGCGATCTTGTTATCGTGTAGGTAGCGAAGATCAACAATGCTGCTTCCCTTGATACGGGTATTTAGTCCCTCGATCTCTTTATCTATCTTCCTGAGAGCTGTGACCAGGTCTGCACCTTCAAGTCCGCTCTTCCCCACCTCACGCACTAATGCTTGTCGCACCATTGCCGTTGGGATTGTTTCCTTTGACTCGATAAGTCCTTGGCGCACCATATCTTCCATGCCGTCAATAGTTTGCTTTCTGTAGGCGTTTACTGCACCTTCCGTTCGGATCACTCCGTTACTATCCACAGTTCCGTCAAGCACGTTTGATTCTGCGATACGTGCTCTTGATGCTGCTATATCTTTCGGATTTGAGTAAGAGTTGGCGTTTCGGGACTTTGCGTATTTGTCTTCTATTTTTCCTAGCTCATCCGCTACTTTCGTTACGCTGCGTGTGTCGAGTTTCTTTGATACTCCCGATGCTAGTTCGCCTGTTGCTTTAACGGTATCTTTTGCAACGTCGGTTGTAACGTCAATAGTTTTTGAAACAGCCGCTTTTGTTGGTTGTGCAAATAGCGCACCTACAATACCTCCTGCCGCATCTACATCTGCCTTGAAGTTCGGATCATTTTTATATGCATCCAATGTTTCAACAATGAATTTTGCTGAGGCTTGTTTATCTGGATCACTTGATTGTAAGTCTGGTAGTACTTCTTTTTTATAAAAATCTGCATTTTTATCAGTTACAACCTCGCCAAGACCTTTGAAGAAAGAAGATACAGAATCCTCTGCTTTTTGCGGTAGAATTGCTTTAGCGGCACCAATTCCAACATCAAGAACCATATTTCCAGTTGATGTTAGTGCAGTACCAAACTTTTGAAACAAACCTTTTGCCTTTGATGTCTCCCCTGTTGCAACTCTTTGTGATATTTCACCTGATCTTTGCGCTCCACGTTCGGCTGTGTTCAGTACTGCTTGTTTTGTTTCTGCAACGTCTTTCATTGCATCTTGCATGTATGTATCTGGTGCTGGGTTCCATTGTTTCTGCATTGCTTCCCATTCAGCACGAGTAACACGAATTGGTGCTGGTTTCTCGTCTTCAAGTATAGATGTAGAAGTAGCTACGGGTTTTACACCAAACTTTTTTTCATATTCGGCTCTAGTAATTGGAATTGGTGTCATAGTTTAATCGGTGATTGTGTACTGTAGTCCGTCTGCTCCTGTAAGCACTAGACCAAAGGTACTTCCTCCACCATTATTGATGGCTGTTTGCATACGATTAAGCAAGTCTGAGTATCGGGTAAGCTCTGCGCGGTTATCTTCCTCTGATGCGTTATATGCATCCAAAGTAGAACCAGCCGACATGAGTAGTTGTGTATCTTTCTCAGTCATTTGTGGGCCAAAGAATTTCTTGAGAGCGGGGTCAGAGTTCAAGGTCAAAAGGTTTGTTTTGAGTGTGTCGAGTTTAGTAGCAAGTTGTTTTGCTCTAGTATTACCAATGAACAAACCTCCTGCTGCTCTGCTTATAGCATTTGGCCCTGTAGCATCCACTAGCCCTTCCGCATCCTTTATCGTCGTCTGTAGGAAAGAGATTTGATCGAGTGATTTCTGTACTTGATCTGGTTGTGTTCCACCACCTGCAGCAGTTATTATTTCCCCTGTTTGCATATCAACAAGATTTCCATTTGGATCGAACTGAGTATCACGTTTAACCGCTGTTGTACTCTCTGGCTTTACGAGACCACCTGCAATACGTGCAACATCCTGATTAAATGTAGGGCTCTTTGGATCAATAGCTGCTATTTGTGCAATAGCCCCCGTTCTTCCGTTTTGTATTGCGGTATTAGTTAGGTCACGTAGATAATTGAGGTTATCTTTTGCAAGATCATTCTTGTCTTTTATTTCTGACAGCTTTAGATTAAGGATATTCTTTTGTTCTTCGTTTGCAATCTGAAGTACAGCGTTCCCTACATCCTGTTTATACTTGTACTGTGCATCCATGTCGGCACTCTTAATAGAAAAGAGTTGATTCACTCTCTGTTGTGCCATTTCTAGGTTCCCCTGTGCAGCAGATAGTGCTGCCTGTACTGGAAGCGCACGAATAGCCGCCTCACGGTTAATAGTAGCCTGTTGCCCTCCGTATACTGCTTCTGTCACTCCCTGTTCACTTCCTGTGCCACGTAACTGCAAAAGGTCTTGCTGTTGTTTAGCAACGATATTGTTCAAACTTGAGGTGTAGTCTCCCACTTGTCGCTGAAGGTCAGAAATGCCTGCTTTCTTTTCTAGTCGTGCAAATTCTTGTGATTTATCTTCTGGCTTCCCAATAAAAGAGAGAACAGACTGCAATGTGGACATGTTCTGATTGCTTGCCTGTGCTACAGCGTTTTCACCCTCTGTTTTCTTAGGATCGTATACGTATTGATTGTCTTGTACGCTATACCCCATTTGAGAGAGTGCAGGGTCAATAGAGAGTGGTGTAGTGCCAACGTCTGCTACTTGTGGCTTTGGTGGTATGTTTGGAACATCCGTATTCTGCATTGCATCCATTGGAATGACTGAAGAACTTGATCGTGAGCTTGTACCTATAGCCTTACTCCCTTCATTTGCAGAACTATAAAAAGTCTGTTTGCCGCTTCTATCTGTACGAGACGAACTAGCTCCAGATGCTTTCATCTTTGCGCTTGTGGATGTCGATTTGTTTAATTTAGCCATGTAATTATTACTATTATACCATTTTTAGGTCTGTGCCGTCCAAGTATTCGCTGCCGAACAGTGATACAACTTTGCGCTATACGAGCACAGTTCCCCAATCTCGCATGTTGCTGGTAGTGCAGTAACGACTGGTACACGTAAACGAGAGTTGAAGCGTGATGTTTTATTAAAATCCTGTGTGCTTGTGAAGTTGTTACGGTAAAACTCATCATTGAGTGCCTGCACTTTCTTTTCAAGCTCGTTTATTCTGTTTTGTGGGTCATTAGGCATTGTAGTGGATGTCGGCTGTAGCTGCTATTTCTAGTATCTCAGCCCCACCTGTTGATGATATTTGAAACTCGTACTCTCTCCCTGATGCAAAGTTTGCACCTGTTGCCTCTATATTGAGGAAGGTGTGTGAAAGAGCACCGTCTGTGTCGTATGTACCGATAGTAGTCCACGAAGTAGCACCATCCACACGGTATTTAGCGGTGATTGACTCCCCTGCGAGCATCTTTCTAAACGATACTTTGAGCTTTCTAAGTGTTTTATCGCTTGATACGTCCCCAAAATCCATGATTTGAGACTCGTATATGCTAGAAAAGGCGTATGTAGCGCTGTCGTTTGTCTTATCAATAGATCCGTCACCTGAGTGTGTGATAAAAAAGTAGTTTGCTGCGGAACCAAACGCCTGAATACCGTCTGTGTCTATGTTTTCATCTATGATGTCTAGTGAGAGAGAGAATGGGTAGCCCACGTTCTTGCGCCCGAATGACCATATGCCTTCGTTGTATTCAGTTCCTGCGCTGTTTGTCATTATCTTAGCAGCGAAGAATAGGCGGTTGTTCTTTACAGCCTTGTTTGTTGGAATAGATTTGTTGGTGAGTGCTTGTGTGAATACTTCTTTCACTACCTGTGGTACACCACCTGAGTACATTTGGATAATCATTGAGCCACGCCCCGCTCCCGTTGAATTATTTAAATAGCGATCTGTGATACCTACTAGATACCCCTCGATGTTCTCAAGTACACGAAGTTCACCCTCTCCCCAGTCAATAGCTTCTTGGAAGAGATCACTTGAGAGGTTCCAGAGAAATACCTTTGATCGTCCGTTGTATGTTGAAATAGGCGCACATCCAACTGCGAGATAGTTTCCGTAGTTTGCAAATGAGGTAATTTTAAAGTTAGACGGTACAGTTTTTGCACTGTCTGTGACGGTTCCCGCTGGGGCTATTCGCACAATAACGTTGTTGTACCCAATATAGCCGTTACCATCAGCCGCTATGATTCCATCAGCTACTGAATTTATAGTACTTCCTACAGTAGAGTGACTGTTTGTGATGCTTGGAGTTCCTGAGAGTAGTCCCCATCTAAATACTTGGTTCGTACCTTGAAAACCCCATAGGTAATCTTGATATTCAAAAAAACAGCCGTTCTTTACAGCTCCGTTTCCTTCGCTTGAAGTTGGTAGTGTCCAGTTGCCTGTAGTAGCGTCTGCTTTATAGACAATCTTTGTAAGTCCACCTGCCGTCTGTCCTAGACCGTAGAGCTTAGAAGACGCTGAATGGTATGAGAAATCCTTAACCATGTACTGCTTCATTCCTGTGGAGGTAGACCCATCGTTCGTATCTGCTTCTAGGCTTCGATACGGTGTGAGGCGTGTTGGATTAGAGAATATATCAAAGTGCTTAGACACTTGGAACTTTGTGCCGTTTGATTCACGTGGATCATCAGAGACCCCACCTGAGAAATTATTGAGTTTTATTTCTACAAGTTTAGACATTATTCAAGATGAGAGATTACAACTACAATGCCATTTCCACCATCCCCACCAGCACCACCTGCTTGTGCTGTTGCACCACTTGCCCCTCCCCCGCCTCCTCCGCCTCCAATTACACCAGCCCCGCCCTTCCCACCTGGCGCATTGTCACCTGAATCAGCCCCACCTCCGCCACCACCTGTTCCTCCAATCCCATTAACAACAGAGAATGAGTTACCTGGATTCCCGACACCTGCGTCTGCTAGTCCTCCAACACCTCCCGCCAATGTTGCTACTGTAGTTCTTGCCCCTCCATTTCCACCAGCTAGACCAGTTGATGCACTACTACACCCTCCACCTCCGCCACCACCTGTAGTGCCAAAATTAGTAGTCGCAACACCTGCACCACCTACAGCACCACCTGCATTGTAGCCACCAGCTCCTCCATTTGTTCCTGTAGCTATATTTCCAAAACCAGCACCAGTCCCAGCGGTACCTGCTATCGCATTTGAACCAGCACCACCCCCACCACCACCTGTAGCAATTAAGTAAGCACCAAACGAAGACGGATTTCCTGCTGTTCCTGCTGTTCCTGCTCCGTTACTGCCACCAGCTTTTCCAGCACCACCTCCGCCACCCAAACCTACTGTTACTGCTACAGTAGCGGTAAGTGAAGACGCATTAAAAATATAAGATGAAAGCCCTCCTCCTTGACCACCTCCTCCGCCTCCTGACTCCGTACTATTTACACCTGCACCACCACCACCTCCACCTCCTCCAATGCAATACACCTGTACCCACTTAGCCGTTGCGTTTTTCGTCCATGTACCATCTGATGTAAATACATCAACAATGGTTGAAACTGGATTCGTTGGTGCTAGTTGCGCGTCTACATACGCCTTGATTGCCTTCTGGGAAGGTACTTTTGTGTCTAGGTTTGCCGCGAGTGTGGTATCAGTATCGACGTCAGTTTTCTCAAACTTATCAGTATTGAGATTGGTGAAGTTCGTATTGATCTTAGTCATCGAATTGGCGGTTGTGACGCCGTCCGTTCCAACGAGTGAGGTGATTGTTGCCATATTACGGTTTTGGTAAGTTAGTGAGTGTGGTTGAAGGTTTTGCGGTGTTTGTTAAAAAAGAACGCATCTCATCCCATGTACGTGTCTCTGTGTCCCATGTGGTGTTGTTTGTGTCCCATGTCACCTCAGTAGACGGACGAGCTACGTTTGTGAGTGACGTTGTCGGTTTTGGTAAGTTAGTGAGGCTCATCGGTTATTTTGATACATTGCGGTCATCCTCTTTGGTTGGTCATTATTCCGTGTGTTGAAATATTCAATTAGTTTCTGTACTTCTCGTTCTCGTTCAACTGAGAGAGCTTGGAGGTTGTCGAGCCCCAACGCGAGCGCACCATCATAGGCACTTGCAATGACGTATCCTCGGTGAAGTGCAATATTAACTCCTGGTTGTTTGGTAGTATCTGCATCGGTGAAATGTGAACCTGCACGCTGGAAGAAATACTTGAGTCCATCCGCAACCGTCGCACGTGGTTTGTAGTTGAGTCTGATGATATTGTCTGAGATTTTGTCATATTGAGTGGGAATACCTGATTCCTGTGCAAATGTGCTTAGGTCTACCTGCGATCGATCTACAGGCGTTAATGGGATGTATTTACTGTTATCTAGGCGAGATACCCCTAGTAGGGTAGTGATTTGATTGCCCTGTTGGTCTACGAGGAATGAGTAGTCGGTGACGTTAATCGTGAGGTCAGAGTACGCTTCGTTTAAAAACGTATGATTCGTATCATCCAACTGAAGGAACTTATCATTCGCTATGCCGTAACTAATAAGATAGTCATGCCAATTATTGCATGAGTTCGCAATTTTAACGGTAGGCCACTGAGTAGCGTCTACCCGCATAAATGCACGTGTCTGTTCAACTATTCCTGTGTTGTCTATGTTTGAAAATTGCATATGTTATTTACTCTATCCACTCCCCCATGATTGAGAGAGTGACTAGATCAAACAACTAGAAAATTGGAGCAAATAATGCTTCGCACTGTCCTGTTTGATTAAGGATGCCTGTACCTCCGTTCTGTGCAAAAACCAAGTACTGATTTGGGTATATCGGTGTATTTGATGCCATTGCAACAAAACCTGTCTGGTTTGCTGGAATCTGTGTAATTGCGAGAGCGGTTGTGGTTGTTGCGTATGGAAGCGTACTTCGATTGATTGAAAGGAAGGTAGCGCTTGATGTTGCTGAAGTTACTCCTACTGTTGCGTGTACAAGTGAAGATGTCGCTGCTGGGGCTTGTATAGAGCAAAGTATTGTAGTTGTACCTTGGTATGGTGACATACCACCTGAAGTGAGGCGATATGCTCCGATTGAAAGATCAGGGCTGTTTACCGCTGCTCCAAAGTCTGGAAGACGCTCGATAAGTGTCTTTGATTCCTGACCTACTGGGAGTAATACACCAAGAACAAGTATCACAAGTCCTGCTGCTCCTATAATAAGTTTGTTAGCCATTGTGTGTTTGATAATTATTTAATTGCTTCGAGTTGTGCTTCTAGTTCTTTCTTCTTAGCTTCGTATTTGACTGGGTTTCGCTTCTTGTATTCCTCGATAACTGCTTCAAAAGCAAGGCGAGCGTCAGACTTCTTTACCTTTACTTCCTTTACTTCTTCGAGTTCTACTTTTTCTACTTTATCTTTTGCCATGTGTTTAGTGTGAACTTCGAGACTGGCTACTGGGTGCAAGAGTGGGCTTGTACCCATGAACCAGCCCCGAAGGGCTGATAAATGGTTACGCGAGAGTAATGTCGATTGTAAGATCTGCCATTGGAGTCCACTGCTTGAATCCAACGAGACCGTAACATACAACTTCCATACCTGTAACTCCTGTGACTCCCTTCTCTTCAAATTGGAGACCACGTGGGAATGCGTATGTACTTACCTTCTTAACACCACCAACTCGGTGTCCTGCATTTGTCCATGTCTTTGTTCCTTGTGTCTCACTTGAGAATGTACCTGAACGTACCACATAGATGTCAACTCCGAGGATTTGACCATAGATACCATTCATAAGAGCATCATCAGCGTAGCGGAATCCTGAAGTAGCGATTGCTGGGATGATACCTGTAAGGTCTGTGTTTTCTACTACTACATACATACCACCCATAGCATCTGCATATCCCGCAGTCTTTGAGATGATAGCTGAAATGATAGTGATAACGTTTGCTGAAGTTGTAAAACCTCCTGCTGGTGTTGTGTATGCACCTGTTCCGTCTTCACAGAGATTGTTCAGCACGAACTTGTCGATTGCTGTAACAACTGAGTTGGTCATTGCTTGGTTAGCAGCAAAGAAAAGATCGAAGTTCGAAAGAATTGATTCAAATCCCTTGATTTGTCCTGCTACGATAAATTCATCTGCAACTGTGAGTGTGTCATCAGTTGTAGTGATGTTCGCTGGGGTATATGTACCAACTGCACTTTGAATAACAGTGGTCATTGATGAGATGTATGGACTAGAGATAGTCTTTGAATCTCCTCGGTCAACCATACAAATTTGCTCTGCAACTACTTGGTTGCGGAGTGCTTGCATGATCTGTGCTGCGCGGTACTTGTCTCGTAGGGTCTTGGTCGAAAGGCTGTTTGTTGTTGCCATTATAGTAAGTTTTTACACTCACCCACTTGAGCAATTTTTAACGTCGTTTAGATTTTGCGTAAATAAGTTGTTCGATTTCGTCCTGAGTTGTCGGTAATTTGTTATTCATAGCGTTGCTGAGTAGTGCATCATCGGTTACTTTCATAGCACCGCGACGTACATTCTCTACATTCGTTGCCACAGACGTAGTCCGTAGTTCCTTTTCGTATGACAATATTGCCTTCATGTGTGGATGATGGAGTGCTTCTCGAAGAGGTAGCCCGTTATCACGTGCAAACTTCTCGACTAGATCCATATCCTTTTCCTCGATGTCAGCGTTCTTGATAGCCATAAGGTCACCTGCGGATAGTCCTAAGTGCTGAACAGGCTTAGCCTCTCCAGTCTTATTTGCTTTCTCACGCCAATGTTCCTTTTGGGCTTCAACTGTTGCGAGTTTCTTTTTAAGATCCTCTATGCTTTCTTCTTGTACTTCTTCAATGACTTCTTCTTGTGTTTCTTCCACTACTTCCTGTACTTCTTGTTCATTTTCATTTGGCATAGTTTTGTCTATAAGTCATTTTAGTGAGTTTTGTCTCATATTATGTTAATTATACCACACTCGTACTACTTACTACTATCTCGCTTGAGGCGTGTATTAAGTTGTTCTAATGTTTCATCCTTATTCCCTGCGATAGTTTTGATCATGATAAGCATCGGGTCAATATATCCCAAGAGGAATAGGTAGGTACTCATGTTTATATAGTTCTCTTCTGGATCTTCAGTGATAACAGCCATGTCTGATAGACGGATTTTCTGTTCTACGTCTTCCCCTGCAAGCACCTTGAATTGCTGCTCTAAGTAAGCGATTTGTAGCTTCTTAATTGCAAACTGTGGTGCCATTTCACGGACATCCTTGACCTTTAAGTCTTGCGACAGGTTCGCCATTAAAGACGGCAACTGTCCGAGAGGAAATACGTTTGAAATCTCTGGGAGAATACGCTTTTTAAGGACATTAAGGACAGACTCATTGACGAGCTTTAAGAGTGCCTTATCTGCATCGGTAAGCTCAAATTGAAACAATACCTTGCGTATTGCATAGAGTAATGGTTCGTTTTCTGCGAATGTGTTCTTAATCAGTGAGAGTTCCCCACTGTTGTATATATAGATCTGATCTTTCTCTGGATTCATTGTGATACTTTTTTATCGAATAATTTATGGCAACTGACACAGAGTCTTACCCAATCAGTCACGTCACGTAAATATCTTTGGCTTATATTTGCCCAATGTATTTTATGACCTGATAGCTTTTGAGCTTTACAGTGCTCACATGTATTTGGCTTACCTAATTTATTTTGTACCCATGTGTGCAAAGCTCTATATCCTACCTTTTGACCCTTCCATAAATAATTAGCCTCTCCAGTCTTAGACAAACTCATTCTTTCACGTGTTTTTAATGGAATTATTCTTCCTGTCAAAGATTTACTTATCTTCAAGGCAACTTCCTTTCTTTTAGTTGGATTTAATTCACCTAATTTACTAAGTGCTATCTTTTTTTTAGTACTTTCTGTGTGAACTAAATGGAAAGACCGTGTAGTCCAAGCTTTTTCCATTTTTGCTTTGGTTTCTTTTGAGTGTTTTGAACCCTTCCTCATTTGTTATTGTTTACGCTTGTAACGCTCCACTCTGGGTTACGGGAGCTCCCTCAGTTGGCGGTGCCACTGGGGCTGGTGTGCTTGCTATCTCTATTGGAGAGATAACACCTGTTGCGCTCATAATCTTCGAGACAACGAGCTGTGCCTGTGGGTTATTTGCATACGCTGGGTTTGTCACAGCTTGGAGCGCTGTGGACAACGTGGTGAGAATTGTTTGTTTATCCTGTGCCTCACCTGAGATATTTACTTTGAGCCGCCATTCAAGACCTTCGAGTGCCTGCTTCCATGTCTTTGTTGGTATGTCTGATGGTTTAAAGAAACGCTGGTTGCCAAGTGGTGCAAGTTCTTGCTTTACTTCCATTTCTGCCACATCCGCTTGGTATGGAGATGGCATAGCTTCCATGTCATCCTCTTCAAGTGCTTTGATAACTTGGTCTACTACCTTAGCGTTAAAGCGTCGTTTTGCTTCGTTAGGGATATACATAGCATCAATCTTTGAGATATTGTGTGATTCTAGTATTGCGCCTATCTCTTCTGTAGTGTCCATCTTCTTCTTTAGGTGAGGAATGACAAACTCTCTGAGCATTTCCTCAATGTATAGCGCTTTGTTCTCTGTCATGAGTTCAAATAGGCTGTGTGATTCTTGGAGTAGTGCTTCTACTTGTCGCCATGCGGTGCCTGAAGGTGCGACGTTACCCATCATAGACTCTGATACACCATTGATCTCACTTGCAAGACCCTTCCACATATTCCCGAATGATTCCTGTGCGGTTATGTCATGCGAGGTATTGTTGATCTGTGTGAGTGGCATATTCACTTGATGAATAAGAATATCACCCTGTTCAACAGCACTTAGTACGTTACGACCAACGAAGTTGGCGTCTGAAGTCTGAAATATGAGCTTTGATGCAATATCGAGCTGGTCTTTGATGCTCTTAGCGGTGTGATTCATCATCCATTGTGCTTCAAAGAGGTTTTTAACTGAGCCGTCGAGTGAGATAGAGCCGTCGGTAGCTGGAATTAGGCTTGTGAGCATGTATGGATCACGTGCCTCACGCCCTGAAACGAGAGAAAAGTCATCATACTTACCTTTTTGCTTTGATTCTACAAAAGAAAGGACATGCATTTGCTGCACATAGGTGTTTTCATCCTCTTCTTTACCTGTAATGTATGAGAGTGGAAGGTTCCCGTGTACTTCGTACAGTTTCACGTAGTTATCTTTCTGGTCTATTGGTGTGCCATCTGACAGTTCACGTGCGCGTCGAGCGTCACAGAGCCGTTCCACCATCTCTTTGTCATACCCTTCTCGCTGGTAGAGTTCTGCTTCCGTTACTTCAAGTATTTCTATCTTTGGGTTCTTATCAAAATTCACCTGATCGACAATAAGGCGTGACCACGGCACTACCATTGGGTATAACCTGTCACCTTTTTCTACGAATTTAACGACTTGGCTGTTAAAACCTGCAAGGTCTAGACCCCAATCATTAAGGAACGCACCAAAGTTCTCACGATCCATCCATTCTTGGAGCTGGATAGTAGCCATAAGCGCTGGAACCATGTCGCTGCTCTTTGTAGCAGTCACCTCTATGTTTTTACGATCAATGTCGGTAGCGCGGTAGTAGATATTACGAGCCGCATTCACAATGTTGAAAAAAGGCTTCTCGCGTCCCATTGAATCTGTCTCTCCACTGATATGCTTACTATTTAAATACGCATAGATCTTATTTATATCCTCGTACAGATCAGTGTTGACGTACTTAGACATTTGAGTCCCACCACCACTGATAAAATTAGTTTCTAAATCACGAACCATCTCTGACACTTCTGAGTAGTCTTTATTGGAGTTTGTCATGTGCGAAGTATTATACCATTTACTTTGTGCTATTCATAGAAACATTGTTTTCGTTTCGCTTGAATTGACTCATGAGTTGATTGCGTAACTGTACCACCTGTTCTGATTGCATTGGTAACATCTTCTCACGTATCTCGAAATAACAACGCATGATAAGTGTGTCGGATAAGTCAGGGCTCCTTCCTAGTAGTTGTTTGATGTCATCCTTTTGCGTTGGCATACGCTTTCCATCCCCCTTACTTGCATCTTGATAGAGTGCGAGTTCTTCGATGATTGCTTCCTTAATGCGTATATCTTCTACCTTCACTGCTATGTTGTGGTTATTTACTAGCCCTGCAAGCGTAAAAACGCACTGAGAGCGTAGATTTGCATACTCTGTGGTCAATGTGACGTTTTGACGATAATGCACGTTAGGGAGGCGTGTAGGGTCTTCATCGGTTCTTATCGCTCCGTATGAGCTTTTATATCCGACAATGCCGTCAAGAAGTGTCGAGCTAGCGACGCCTGCCCCCACTCCGATGGAGTCAACTGCAATTTGGGAGAATGGTATTCGATCTGACGCTGCATATTCTCTAATTTGATTAATGACTCCTTCAGTGTTGAGTCTTGCATACTGTTCCACTCGATATAGCTCCAATCCCTCCCAGAAAGTAAATACTGTCTTGTCCGAGCCATCATCCGCAATATCGACAATGAGGTATTTTTCATTTGATTTTGTTATGGTGTTACTAAACATGTCCACAAGTGCGGTGTATTTAAACAACGAACCTGCATTCTCTACATACTCTGCAAGGATTTCCTGTCGGTATGTCTCATGATCCAACTCTTTCTCTGCTTTCTTCAGTTCGTCAACTGGAAGGTTAGGATTGTCCCATGAGGTGAAATGGAATGACTTCCACTCTACACCTGCTTCCTTTTCCAATCGTCTAAGGTTAGGGTTTTCTTTCTTTGGAGTTCCAATAAACGAAGCACTACCCTCTGTATCAATAAGAGCAGGTCTAAATATCTCTGAAAACCCAATGAAGAAATCCTTGCATGTGTCGGTTTCGTCAAAACAAATATGATGAGCTGACTGTCCTCGGAAGTTCTCCCTGTTCTCCCATCCTGCTATCTTAATCATGGAAGTACCACCATCTGCCGTAGGTACAGTGATCTCAAGTCGCTGCTCATTAGTTACTCCGATACCATCCAATCTTTTAAGTAGTGAGAGCCATATGATACTACGCGCCTGTATCTGTGTTGGTGCAATATAAAATATCACCCTGTCTTTCTTTTCCACAGCCTTAAAGAGCATCACCTCTATAGCCACGGTTGACTTACCAGAGCGTCTACCTGCTCTGATTATCTTAAACCGTGCCTTGCTCTCTATGATCTCTTTCTGTTTATCGTGAGGTATGAGGTGCATTTTGCTGTAATAGTCTCTGCCATTCCTTAACTGCCTCTGGTTCTAGCTTCTCTAGTCGTTCCAATAAACCATCTCGCATAGCTGAGACGGGTACTCCCATCCAGTATTCCTCTTTATTTGTTGAACGCATTATGTATTGTTCCATTAAACGTTTCTTGATGTTCTGTATCAAGTAGCGTGTTTATAAATACTGCTAGTGGTCTTCTAATAGCTATGTATTTCCCACCATAGGAAGAACCAAAACGCCTGAGTATCTTTCGTGTCTTTAATCCTAACCGTACTGGTAGGCTATACTCCTGAATTGAACGCATTATCAAATTGGATTACGAGTGGTTGTCCCCCTGAAGTCATATCCTGTGGAATCATCTTTACATACGCTTTACTCAACTGCTCTACTGCCCACATCTCTAGTTTCTCATCTCCACTCTCTAAGTTCTTTTTGAGAATACGAAAGAATGGTTCTGATAAAGCACTATAGCGCTGTGCTATTTGTAGTTCCTCTGTATATGATTTTCTCCCACCTTTATTTTTCATACGTTATGATTGACTTTTGTTCATTTATATTGTGCCATTTAGGGGATCGAACCCTGTGCGTTTGTAGTGTTTGGAGCCTGTTTATTATTGGAGGTATGTATATGAAATTATGTAAACGCATGGAGTGTCCCGCCCCTGTATTTCGGGGTGACAATGGCATTGTGTGCCACGTAGGTGAAGGGTAATTGTACAAGCAAGGTATAGATATGCGTACTCACCTGTCACCTACGCGATAAGCAATCGCGCGTGCGTATAATCTGTATGTATTATACCACATGTTTCAATACTTCGCGTAGTTTTACCTTTCCCAACTCATAGAAATTATCCTCAAGGTTACTGTATTGATCGTCTAATTTTCTGTATTGTTCTATTAAGCGATCATACGTATGCGTCAAAGTTTCATACTTATGGTTCATGACTCGAAGTTCGTTTTCAAGTCGCTTTTCTTCCAATGTTTTCTGTCTATCCATACATACATGGTACCAAGCTATGCACAGTCTTCAATAACAGTATGGGGATAACGCGGTATAATACGTGTAGGGTAGCGGGTAATCAATCCCACAACATTCTACTCTACGGACTAGGGGGCTACCGCCATATTTGTTCTTTGAAAGGTACATATGAACATCGAAGGTTGGGAATGTAAGGGTTGTGGGAGACCCGTCTTCTATAACTGGCCGACACATGCAGGTGACAGTCGCGATGACTATTACTTTCACGTAGTTTGTTTTTTTCTTGAAGGACGGAAACATGAAGCGCCTGTCGAACCCCGTGATACCAAGCAATACCCATTATTTGGGTAAGAAGAAGGTGGAAGAGGTAACTCTCACCTTTCTACCGTGTATGGTTTGCGGTAAGCAGATCGTGCAAGGGTACTATGGCCGCTGGGAAACTGGCGGTACCTGTTCCAAGAAATGCGAAAGAGAGAAGGAGCCTGTATGAAATGGATCGCTGTCGGTATCGTTGCAGTCATTTTCGGGTACTTCCTCGTGAAGTGGCTCGCACGGCTGTATTTCAACATCATTTTCTACGGAGAACTTGAACCATGAGAACTCGTATCGTGCTTGTGTGCATCGCTATCATGGCGATCATGGGCAATGCCCGCGCTGACGAGCAACTGAAGAAGTTGCTTGGCGAACGAACGGTTGAATATGTGGGTGCTTGCCGCATTAACGCGCAAGGCAACCTCGTGTTCACCGAGAAAGAAACGGTCGGTATGCAGGAATGCATCGTCGGCTCGCTTCCCACTGACGGCAACGTCAAGTATGTTTTGCTCTGGAACGGTGCCGCGCTCAGTCGCTTGGTGAAGTTCACGAAGCGCGTCGGCAAGTCGCCCGAAAAACAGGAGGTCATCTGGCGTAATCCAGATGGGATGGTATGAATCTCTTTTCTGGAAGGAGACAGATCATGCAAGTCTGTAACCGTTGCGGTGGAATGCTTCAGAGCACTACGCCGCGTGACGTGTATGACGGCGGTGTCTACCATCTCTGGTGTGGATTTAAGGTTCGACGCATTGACGCTGAAAAGAAGGCTGTCCGTGACATCGCTCCGCCACTCATCGATCTCGGTGTTCGAGATGAACCGAAAAAGTAAACAACGAAACAAGCCACCCATAGAAAGGTGGCTGTTTTTTATGGTGTCCGCTAGTCACACCAGCGACGTTCGAGAATATTTATAGTATAGCATACGAGACTCAGTAGTGCATACCGTCGTTTTTGTTTAGGCTCCTCTAGAGAGTGACGGCTTCCATGATGCACTGGTGAATCTCGTATCTGTCTCTATTTTACTACGGTAGCTTTCCTCTGTCTCTTCTCCGCTCTCTCTATCCGTGCATAGCACCTGTCACAGAGTCTGTACTTTGTGGTGTAGATGTAACAGTGTTTACAGGGCATGGTTGGTGGTTAAAGAATTGAGTCTGTAGACTATTTTTATGTAGTAATCTGATTCAATAAGTATCTTAAAATCTTGGACATCTCGGGAGTTTAAGAACTCCATCAGACACGCGTATTTACTTCTTTCACTATCTGTGCAAATGTCGTACGTCATCCATTTCATATATCTAATTTACTTAATGATTAATGTGGTAGCAGTGTTTACAGGGCATATGGTGAGTTACAGGTTTAAGAATAACTGCAAATTTAGTATTGCCCATATACCGTGACTGGTTTTATCACTGAACGCATACCCAATCATCATCACACATGCTACCACTCCATTTATTATTTTAATCTCCATACATCTAATTTACTTAATGGCTAACTCTCACTTCAAATTATCTTTGGTAATGGGGGTGGGGGTCTCGCACGTCAAAAGCGTCCTCATAGCTGAATCCTACAATTACCGCACTGTGCTTCGTGTCTTTCTACTTTCACCCCACAGTCAACGCACATTGGAAAATCAACCATTTTTTCTTTTACTCTTGAGAGAAAGCCGTCGATACAATAATCGTCATAGTCTTTTACTGCCTCGATTCTTTCGTCATTCATAATTGCGACAAGCATTTCTCGTTCGTGTTTTCTCCCGAGTTCGTATGCTTCTGTTATTTTGTCTTCTTTCATACTCACTTCAAATTATCTTTGGTAATGGGGGTGGGGTCTATGTCGCTTTCTACTTCGTTGCCCCAGACATCCCAGCCGTCACGTTTGTTACGAGCAAATAATTCTAGTCTGGGTGACGGTGTGTTGCTTTCCATAATTTCGTAAAATATGTTTGGTTTTTTTGAGTGTTCTGTTAGTTTTTCCGCAAAAAGAGTATGAATAAATCTACCTTTCTGGTTCACTGTTATCTTGCCTTTATAACCATACAAAACAAACTCCGTCTTTCTTTTGAACCCCCAACAGGGTATGCCGTTTGTCTTATCCCAAGTAAGCAAACAATGGTAGCGGAAACCCCAAGACTTCATTACTTCAAATGCGTCTGGTAGAAAGGTGTGAGTAGTCCAGAGAAACAGGTTGCAGTTTTCATCAGCTAAGTCAGCTACTGGTAACGCACATATTTCGGAAGTCTTCATCTTCGGGTATGGTAATTCTGCGTTAGGTCTAGCTTTTTTCATTCGCATCTCACCTAAGTTCCACGGGGGGTCTGCAATTATTGTTTGATACTTTTTCAGAAGCCATTTGTCTTATCCTGATATGTCATACTCACTTCAAATTATCTAATAGTTTGTCTAGGGTTCTGTTACTTGTTCTACGGTCAGGTAGATAACACGCACTCTCGTTACAGTAGCCGTCACAATGGTCTTCGTGTGTCTCTGACTGTTTCATCCCCTCCACCTCCTTCCGCACCCTCTCCTTCCAGTAGGTGTCACGGGAGGAGAGCAGAGCCATAAGGTTGTCGCAACACTTACAGATCCCCTGGTTGTGTACCCGATTCATTCGTTCTCTCTCCTCTGTATCTGGTGTGTTCTCTTCTGGGTTGTGTGTGGTCATGTTATTTCAAATCTATGCTGATAATAATCATGAGTGCGCCAACTTCCCATCCAAAGATAAAGAATGAAGAAATGACTATGGCGAATTTAATGAGTCCCCATACTGCTTCAACTACTGTCTCTGCTGGTGTGAATTTCATACTCTATTTGTTATTACTTCTAAGGTGTTCTTGGATAAGACGAATAGTATAGTTTATGCCGTATATTTGGTCATCAATACGATGACTTTCTAATGGTGAGATGAGGCTATTTTCTCTGAGTTCATCTCGCTTCCCCTCCAAATGTGCAATGAGTTCTGTGGTGTGGGTGGTGAGAAGATTTTGCAAACGACGGTAGTGCTTAATAGTAAACTTTAGATCTGTGGCATCTACTTCACAATAATGGTACTTGTCTTCATTGACCAACGCTTCCTCAAGTCTATATATCCAAGGATGTTCATCTACAATTTCATCTACCGCCTCCTCTCTCCAGTCTTGGGGTGTGTCCATAAGATAACCATTTTTTAATGTTTCATTTGCCTTGGCAAAGCCGCCTGGATCTACAAATTCAAGATCTCTTTCTGTCATAGTGTTAGGCAATTTTGCTATTTCATATAATGCTCCAAAGAATGAGTGTGACATGTTTACTTGATTATCTTTGCTATCAGTACGAACCCGAGGATCCATGCTGATACTGAGAGGACTAATTGAATGACTAATAGTGTTTCAAGTTTCATAGTGTTAGGTGTTACTGTAAATAATCTTTACTCCATGTGTCATCTTCTAGCCTACGGGGTTTGTTTAAAAAGATGAATCTAAACCACCATCGTATTTCCCACCACATCCATTTCATATACTTGTGAAAAAGGTTACGAGTACATTAAACACGTTCTCTACCCCTACAAATGCTCCTACTGCGAGTACTCCTACTACTAGTGCAATAGGGAGGATGTACCAGTCGGCTTGAGGTGGTTTCTGTGGGGTGTATAGGTCGTATCCTAAATCTTGTCTTTTCATATGGTGATGCTTAACTTGTATATGTTTAGTATATGAGATTCATTGTATGCGTCAATGTGCATACGTGGATAACTCATAGAACGCTTCCATAGGTCGTATTTGTAGGTATCCTTTTTCTACAAGCCGTTTACATGTTCCATGCGTAGCTTGGTGTGATACTCCAAAGTGTGCTGCTATTGTGCGTGTGCTCGGGCATTCTCCTTTTTTTTCATGGTACGCAAGTATGTAGTTGTATACCTTTTTTTGGTTTGGTGTCATGTTTTATTTTATCCATTTAGTAACAGCCCTCTGTGCGCTTTCTATGTGCTTGTATGTTCGTGATGTGCTTATTTCCTCTACCGGGGAATCGTAAGATTCTGTAAATATCCTCCTGAAGTAGTAATGCCCATTTTTATCTACATACATCAAAACCTTTCGTGTGCAGTCTTTTGAGATGTATGTGTTCGTTAGTTTCATTTAGAATGGTATTGATTCGTCGGTAAGTGGTTCAGGATATGCTCCTGGATCTACTGCTTTTGGTTCTTCTTTAACTTCAGGCTTCTTGTATTCGTCGTCTAATGAGATAGAAATATACTTTCCGTTCTTACCTTCCTTGATCCATCCACCGCCTATCTTTGTAGACTTATTTGTTTCCTTATCGTATACGCTACAGGTATAGTCAGGTTGGTTACTTCCTTCGTCCTTGTATGTGTTCTTGAATAGTGAGAAATTTATTTTCATAGTTTAACTTTAAAATGGTAAGTCGCTATCGTCTGTTTCTTTGGTATTCACTTTCCGCATTTCGTCTGCACTTGCAATACCGTCAATAAGTCCAATGTTTGCAAAACCTAATGCTCTACCTATTGCACTAGTCTCTGCGACTTCTAGTGCTACACCTCCCATCATCCCTTTACCCCACTCTGCTTGTGAGTGTCCAGTGAACATTCTACCTGTCATCGACACATCATCTGTTGTGACGCGAGCCACCACCACTACTCGCTTCTCGTCGTTAGAAATAATCTCTGTTGCGATCTGTCCTTTGGGATAGAGTTTGTGAAACTCCTTTACTCGTTCTACTACAGGTACGTAAAGTTTCCCCTTGATTTCAATTGTTTTCATAGTGCGTGTTTTTCATCCCAAAAATACTTGTTGTACTCTTCCCCCATCATAAGCTCCATGATCGTCTGATTGTTCCGTTCAAAAGTTGTTGGTTCGTGTACGTCATGCTGCGCTTCCTCTTTTTCGTATGCTCGTTCCCTATCTCCATTGTGTTCGTCTGAACGTATAGAAGCTTGTGCTTCCATGTATGGATCATTCATATTGTTTGCTTAAACTTGTATAGATACAGTATATACCTTGTGTTGTATGTGTCAAGCATCTTTCTATTGAACTGTGCATAACTTTGTAGTATGATTTAGGCCTCCAATTTCATATTGGTTAGCTTAACGTGGAAGAGAACTCGCAAGGGTTCTCTTTTGCGTTGTAGTGGTTCTTGGGTATCGTCGGCTTATAGTTATCAACAGGTAGTTTCTTTGTAGTGTGTTTGTGGTGGTGTATAATACTTGGGTGAAAAGTCGAAGCATCAATTCTAGTAATTCGCAGCAGGGATTAGATGGTGCCCGTAAGGGCAAAGGTTCGTTTCGACACCTTCACAACCGTCTAATCCCTTTTGCGTGGAACTAGCATGGCTTCACCACAACTTGAAAACGGATATACAAAGATTGCTCATGAAATAATTGAGCACTTAGTGACAGTTAAAATGTCAGGCACAGAGTGGCAATATGTCATGTGCATTATCCGTAAGACATATGGGTGGGGAAAGAAGGAGGACTGGATCACAAACAGTCAGATAGTCGATATGACGGGTTTAAAAAAGGAAAGAGTCTCTGAGGCAAAGTCGAGACTTTTAGAACGAAATATAATTACGGAAAACCGTAACAAAATCTGCATTCAGAAGGATTGGGAGAGCTGGATAGAGTTACGGAAAAGCGTAACAAAAATTACGGAAAAGCGTAATTCGCTGTTACGGAAAAGCGTACACACAATAGATACTAATACAAAAGATAATATTAGCGATAAATCGCAAAAAGATATGGGATGGAAACAATACAACGAAAACGCACATTCAGACGACATACCCTCAATTGGAGATGATGGTGAAATCGAGAAGACCGAGGAAAAGAAACTAAAGGAGCAAAATGAGAAAGTGACCGCACTTATCGAGTGGGCTGAAAAGGTGAGGAAGAAGAAGTTTGTAGACACCCCTACCCAACGGAAGCATATTCACGATATGCGTAAGGCGCATATATCCCCAGTACAGATAAAAGAAACATACCTCGAACTGCTACACTCAGAGTATTGGCAGAAGCAAGAACGTCTACCCGATTTCAAAACAGTGTTTAGTAACCTAAAGAATAAAAAATGAGTGATCTAATGGTTGACTTCATCCATGAGCTTGAGGGTGAAGTTTCTAAAATAGAAAAAGAATCAGAACGCCTTGATGCACTGGCACGGCTTGAAGAAGCTATGCGAGTCTATTCAGGGGAAGACATGCTTGTCTCATCGTTGGATATTCTTCGTCGTATTCAGACGGAACCAGAAGAAGAACGGTTTGAGACAGGGATAACTGGCCTTGATGAAATACTGAAAGGTTTTAGAAAGAATCAACTCATTGTGCTCGCGGCACCAACAAAATCAGGGAAGACCAGTTTCTGTGTTGAGTTGACCATTCGATTAGAAAATCTAAACCCTGTATGGATCCCTTTTGAAGAGAGTGCAGAAGAACTTGTGCGGAAGTTCCATGATCGGAATGAACAACCGCCACTGTTCTATACCCCACAGAACATCACCGGGAACACAACAGGATGGATCGAGAAGCGTGTGGTAGAAGGAAAGGTTAAGTACGGAGCAAAGATATTTTTTATAGACCACCTTCACTTCATTGTGCCGTTTTCCAGCGATCGCCTTGATACCAGAATCGGACAGGCTATGCGTGAGCTGAAGCAGATAGCAAAGAAGCATGAGGTGATGATTGTGCTCGTAGCCCACCTAAAGAAAACAAACATGGTGGTAAGCCCTACGCTTGAAGACTTACGAGATTCCAGTTTTATCGCTCAAGAAGCAGACACGGTCATGATGCTTTGGCGTAAGACGTACCGAGATGATGACGGGGATATGATTATCTCTAACGAAACCCTACTCTCAGTACAAGCAAATAGACGTACAGGTAGTACTGGGAACGTTAAGTTGATTTTCAAGGACGGTCGATTCTTAGAAAAAGATTGGAAGCATAAGGAAATTGAAAATGCGAACTGGTAAATTTTGGGGAAGTGCAGAACATAGAGCAATTATTGCAAAAGAAAAGAAGGAGGTACTTGAGTTGGTAAAAGAGCTCTCAGAAAAATACCTACTCGAACCAAATGAACTAACAAAAAGAATCATTGACGAGCAATACGCATACTACAAACGGTTACTAGATTTTAAATTTGAGAATGATAAAAACAGCACATGAAAAATACATCACCCTCAGAAGCGGAGAAGTTGCGATACCGCTCAATAACACAAGAACGAATGAAGACGGAGCGACAGAAGCAGAGGTGCTTTGTTTCATGCAGTCAGGTGCTTTTAGAAACGTATGGATTCAACGCAAAGACATCCAGTAGAATTTATTAACATGGAAACACGTACCGTAAGGCAAAACAAAGCGCTACATAAATTATTTGGTGATATTTCAAACTACTGTGTAGAAACAGGGATAGATCAGAAGACGGTTGTAAATAAACTTGAAGCATACCAATGCCCCACAAGCCCACAGTTTGTAAAAGAGACATGGCGGGCAATGCAGGTAGCTATCACAGGGAAGAGAAGTACCAAAGATTTATACCGCAAAGAAATAGATCAGGTGTATGACGTGTTTAATAAGTTTTGGAGTGAGATCACTGGTGAACATTTTCCGTTTCCAAGTATTGAACAAATTCTTTTAATGCAACTAGACGAAACTTTATGAAAAGGACACCCCTCAAAAGAGGCACCAAAATGATGAAAAGAAGTGGTTTTAAGGTACGACTAGGTTTAATACGTTAAAACGCCTTAAAGTGCCTTGAATTAACCTATTCAATGTAGTATAATTGTTATTATGGAAAAGAAATGCGAAGTGTGCAAAGTTACTTACGATACCTCATACAATCGTGCAAAAGTATGTTCAGATCTTTGCAGAAAGCAAAGATTTAATAAAATAACAGGCAGGTACTCAAACACAGACCTTTCATCAGGGACTGTTGGTGCTATTTCTGAAATGATGGTTGGTGTGGATCTAATGAAGAAAGGTTACGCTGTGTTTCGTGCATTAAGTCCTTCATGCCTATGCGACTTAGTAGCATACAAAAACAACCGTTCTTTTTTGGTCGAAGTTAGGACAGGGTACATACAAGAATCTGGCAAAGTGTTTTTTGTAAAAAATTTAAAGGATAAGGGAAGACAAGACATCTATGGTATTTACGTACGAGCTGAAGATAAAGTTTTTTACTTTACACCAAATTCACAACCAACTGACATGTTATGAAACGCTCTGGCTTTAAGAAAAAAATAGGTAAACCGATGAAGCGTACCCAACTACGTAGAGTAAGCCTAAAAAAAGTTACTCCCAATAAGACGAAGTCTAAGACCATGGCGTGGTACAAGAAAGAGCTAGACAGAGTTTTTTCACTCTATGTGCGAAAGGTGTACCCTAAATATTGCTATACGTGCGGTAAGGCTGCAGAGAGACTCCAGTGTGGTCACTACATTTCACGCCAATATCTTTCTACTAGGTGGAGTATGGAAAACTGCCGTCCGCAATGTTGGGGTTGTAACGGGTATGGAAAAGGTCAACCGCTTATTTTTGAAGAAAATCTAAAGAAAGAATATGGAAACGATCATGTGGAGGCTATGAAAGCGAGCAGGCACCAGATCATTAAGCTAGACATACCGTGGTACATAGGTCAGATAGAGCATTATAAGAGTTTCCTTTAAAAGGAAATGAAAAACGCCCCACAAAGGCGGTGCGTTTTTCAATCTGACCAATGACGTTAGTCATTCACAAGTATATACCATTAGTCCCTACAGTACCAACGTACTTTGTGCCAATTCTTTGCCATAAAGTTAATGGCAAATTCTGGATCAATCGCTTGTTCCTTTGACACGGTTGGGTGATCGGGTAAGTGTATCTGTGCAAGGCCAAAACTTTGTTCTTGTGTTCCGTCTTTTCTAATGTACCTACTTTGGATGGTCGTACTTGCTCCACTTTCGCAGAGTATTGTTTCCCACATATCATTGTAGGGGACGTTATAGAGTGCTGCTTGTTCTTGTACTTCTTGTTGGATTCGTTCCCGAGTCCAGTTTATTTTTGATTCTATAAGGATAACTCGTGGCGCTTCTGGCTCTCGTGCATAGACGATTGGTGCGCCTACAGTTTGTTTAATTGTGTCTAGTGTAATACCGCCAACGATCCCAAGTACCATCGCCATTCCTATAAAGGTGGGCATATGTTCTTAGTTTATGTGTAATACAGGTTACTTGCTATGGTAGACCTGCCCCTGTCACTAGGTTTTGGTGAGTTAAGAAAAGGACAGGTGCTCTTTCCCGTCCCTCCCCTATCCCCACCTCATGTATTATACACTAGGCGACTCCATCAATCTTAGTGTCTGTGGATAATCTGAGGATAATATCAACTACAGATTTAACCACGAGAACACCTCCCATCATGTCTAATTCAGTGAGGGCGACAATAAGTACTGCTCCTACTGCTTGTGATACTGCGAGCCAAAAGGTCTTGCTATGCAACAGTTTTTTCATACATTGATTTTAATATATTTAATAATTGGGTATATAGGTTCACGGTTTGCTTCAACAAAACCTTTACCTTAGCAGGCTCATAGTCCCATTGATGCGTCCAACCTTCGCGGACGTGCCCTGAATCGAAGTAATCTTCCCCGATCCATTGCCAACCGTCTTCACCTATATTTCCCCATGAGTTCTTGACTCCGATAAAACGTCTACCTTTTACACTTTTCACCTTACCCGCGTATACAAAGTGCCCCCACTCTTTTACTTTTGGAGGCTTTGGGTAGGTGGTGCGCCATGTGCCATTGTTCTCACCATTTACAACAAGGACGCAACCGTAGTTGTCTCTGATAGCTTGTGCGACAATCTCAATGTTTGGCTTCACTGATAGGTATGATTGAGATCTGTTTACCTCTTTCTCTTCTTTTATTTCCTGAGTTACCTCTGGTTTAGTAGCAAAAAATGGTTCTTTTGGTGCGCGTCCTTTGTCGTATGAAGGGACGAGGGTTTCAGATACCCAACCGTTCTTGATGACAAAAGATGCGTTGTCCCGTCCTCGTGATCCTGCACCGTCTGGAGATCGTGTGTGGGAGTAGATCCAACGTGCGCTACGAGGCTCATACGTGCCCGTGGCGACTGTTTCTAGCACTTCCCCATAGTATGCCCATGCTTGCCCTCCGCATGAGCTAGAGCCGTTCTGATCCTTGGTGACAAGTTTGATGCCTAGTTTAGCTTCTACGTCATACCCATTCTCCCAATCGAACCCCGCACCATCTAGTGGCTCATAGTGGTACTGTCTGAGATCGTATGGGCTTTCTAGTGCACCTGTGCCGTATTTCATGATTTTGTAATAAAGTATGTAACAGCGCCTACTAGGATTGAAGAAGTTGTACCCCATACAGCTCCACCTAGACGAGCAGCACCTTTAGCAAATGACATTTCCTCACGTATACCTCCAATGTCTTTCCGCGCTTCTACTACCCTATCGTCTAAATTGCCTAGGTATTGCTCATGCGCTGCTACCTTGCTATTAAGGCGTGCAAGGTGTTCTTTGATGTCGTTGGTATCTTTCGCTATGTCCCTTGTTAATTCTGTGTTTGATTCAAGTGACGCAAGCATCCTTCCTATTTGTTGGTGAAACTCTTGGGTCATGTTACTTAATATCTTCGGGTGTCACTACTAATTCTTCTTTGATTTCTTCGACTACTTCCTTCATAGGCTCATCTACAGGCTCCACGTAGTTCTCTTTCGAGACTTGTGGCCAGCCTAGAAACGGTACAGCTTCTGGAGCTACACCACTAACAAGCTCATAGTATGGAGAGCGTCCGTCCCATCGGATTACTACATCTGCTTCACTAGCCAATACTTCTTCTTTAGTGACTGTTTCTTGTTCTGTCTTAGAGTCTATAGCAACCTTTGAATACTCTAGTTTGTGGGTGAGTACTTCGGCTGTGAGTTCTTGTTTAGTAGGCTCTACTTTAGTAGCCACTTTAGCTTCATAGGCTAGTTTCTGTGCTTCGTCACGCTTAACTTCCTCGTCCTGATAGGCGAGTTCCTTTCCGTTTGAGTTTATGTAGTAAAAGTATGTCATATTAGGCTATCATGTTATCTAGCGCGTCATTACTAATTTTCACCTTATATAACTTTACATTACGCACACAACCTCCAAACTGATTAGAAGAACCAATAACACCAATTCCTATATTCGTTACTCCTGTAGTGAAGTCACCGTCATACGCCGAATCATACAATGTAGTACCACCTTGTCTTCCTAGTGTACGGGTGACACCTCCGTAAGTAATGGCTGTTTTGTATGTTTGGTACTGCGTAAGCGCAACCGCTGTGGTTATAAATGTAGTGCCGTCTGCACTCTGAATAGCTTGAGATGTACTGATTAAAATAGGAGTTGCTCCAGCACCTCCAGAGAACGCAACGATACGTGACGCTACTGTGTTCTTAGTAATCCATGTAGCTTCTGCGTATGCTGTACCTATAGCGTTTGCTGCGTTACTTGAACCTGGATAGAGGAGAGAGTCAGCATTACGAGTGACAGTTGTCCCTGCTGTTGGAATGTATGAAGATGCTGAAAAGCCTATCTCGCACTGTGCTCCCCACACGTAATAGGTTGCGTTATTTACACGAGTAGTATTTCCATCTGCTGATGCCGACATAAAATATATTTGTG
>JACCDG011142516.1_pt1 | contig 27810 bp, 38 predicted proteins | sample 7442471 | NCBI WGS metagenome assembly JACCDG01 (sample SAMN15323444, study PRJNA562643) | freshwater metagenome | isolation source: river surface water | place: USA:Blue River Watershed | collected 2017-08-17 | reverse complement strand
GGCGTTAAATTATAAATCGCTGGCACGTTGCAGAACATTCAAGAAGCTCACTAACAGCCGTTTGAGGAATATGCCACTCTATAGCTTTTATTTGCTTTTCAATGGTATCAATTTGGCCTCTAGCGCTAAAAGTTGCTTTTCGTGCTTTTCCATCAAGATCAATCCACTCGGCGCTAATGGCGGTAAACCAAACCCCTCTTGGTTTTTTGGCGTTTTCTCTTGCGGCATTTGCCTTAGCTTCACTCTTTACTTTGCCGCCTTTTTTGCCCATCTCTTTTGCGTTCATGTTTTATGCTCCGTTGGTTGTTTTTATTATATTAGCCAAGCGCTTGGCTAAATTCAACCAAATTTAACAAAAATATGAACTGGATGCGGTTTAAGTTGGGCGCACTAATCACTTGTGAAAAGCGCACCAGTTATATTGGCGTTACATTCACTGGTTAGTATTCATAATCAACTGTGAACTTATGTTGGCAGTCTGGGCATTCAACTTCTATGTCTGTGCTGTTTTTTGTTTCATGCTCGGCTGGCGATACATTTTCAAAAAAATCATCCTGCTCTGTTAAATCGAAATCCCAAGAGCACTCTGGACAGCGACAGTACAGTTCAATGTTCCATTGGGCTTTTACTGTTGCCATGTTATTTCTCCTAAATTAAATTGCTATGTAAATGTAACCAGTCGCAGCAACTGGACGGAATTAGCGGCTCGCTCTGTTCTAGCATCGTCAGCCGCCGTTGTGCTCAACGGTTAGGCTACAACACGCTCAGGCGTATCCCCTCGCCCCACAATCCACACACCGCGCTCAGGTGTTATGTCGCGCATATCATTGCCCCAGCACTCACCAAAATAATCTCTAATTTCAGCATGACTAGGCTCTTTCAGCCCTAGCTCAACACACAATCTTTTTGCGTCAGCAATTGAGTATGCTGCAATACAAACGCTTTTATTTCTGCACTCACTCACCCCCTACCAATAGCCGAGAAGTACAAAAACGCTGCAAACAATACGCCTATAAAGGCAAGGCCAATAACTACAGCAAACCCGATTATTTTTGTTATCTCAACGCACCACTCGCGGCCTAGAATATCTCCGCGCTCGTCATGCAGTTCCCATGTTTGGTCGTTGTCAAAAGCGGGCTTAATTTCGCCGGTTAATGTGTTTTTAACCCAGCAGTTCGCCCACACAGGTAATTTTTGATTCATCACTCACCGCCATATTTGCTTAAAAAATTATTTTTTAATTGGAATACTAGCACAAAAACCTATATCTGCAACAGTTTGGCAACATTTATTTTTCTTAATTAAAATACGTCAACAATATTGTCACCAAGCGAAAGCCTGCACTCAAAAAGCGCACAGGAATAATCGACAGGGTCTGGAAGTATCATAGTGCCGCGCTTACCGTTTTTACATAAAAATGACCAGCATCGTTTTTGCATGGAGTTACCTTTAAGTTTAGTTCTCTATCTTGACGCGCACAGTATGCGCATGGTTGGAGTATGTTTGGGGTGCAGGTGCATTTCATTTGTCAGACTCCCGCGCCAAAAGATCATCAATAGCCTCTTGCTTCGTCGCGCCAAATCCAATAAGTCCACCTTCTTCATAGTCGCTTCGAACTGCTGACCAATCGTGTGTGCGTACAGGGATTGGCGGGTTTACGTGTTCGGTTATTATTTCGTTCATTTTTACTTCTCCTTTTGGGTTTTAGATATTACTTTGCTCATTTCTTTCCACGCTTTATTCATTCCGCGCTCAATCAGCTTTTTAGCGGTTTCTGGGTCAAGATCATGCGAGCATCGACAAGTAATTAAAAAAGATGAGCCGCGAACATGCGGCCACCAAGACCAAGTTAAATAAGATGATCCGGTATCGATTATATTTTCAGAAATAGAGCGGCACCCTTGCTTAAAACGATAATCAACACAAGACTGAATTCTATCAATGGCCGTGCCGCCGCAATGAGTAATATCTATTAGCCATTTTTGACGTCCATTTACTTTGCCGTGATCTAGTATCGTTGCGTTTATGCCGTATACTTTTATTTGTTCGTCCATATTATCTACTCAACTGGTCACTGATTAAAGTTACATTTTTAGCTGCTAATTCAGCTCTTTCTACATCTTCGTTACTTGGTGTTGTACCGCTATCGATTGAAGCCTTATAAAACTTAAGAAAATATTTTTCTTCTGAAAGCTTGCGCTCTAGCTCTCTTCTTTTTGCGCCGACTACGTTTTGTTTTTGCGCTGAGTATTGCTCTTCATGCTTCGGAATTCCAACCAAGGCGGCCAATTTTTCAACCGCAAAAGTAAAACCTAATGACTCATAATTCATCACAAAACCAATGGCATTGCCAGAGGCACCGCAACCAAAGCAATAATAAAACTGATCTGCTTCATTGACCGTAAATGATGGCGTTTTTTCATCATGAAAAGGACAGCAAGCATTGTAATTTTTACCCGCTTTTTTCAACTTAACACGCGCATCAACCACTGAAACAATGTCAACGCGAGCAAGCAAATCATCAATATAATTTTTTGGGATTGCCATTATTCATCGCGCTCCTTTCTGCCCTTAAACCCTCTTTCATTGGCTGCATTTTTCCATTTTTTACTTTCTTCTTGGTATTGGTTAATTGGTGCAGCCCATCCTTTCGGCATGCTTTCAAAGCGCGAAAATTCAAGCTTGCTCGCGATTCGATCTATGCCGGTTTCTCCATTACGAAACTTTGTAATGTGAATTTGCGCAGTGCCTTTTTCCCATGAGTCGGGGTTATATACCTCGTCACGATAAATAAACATAATGATATCGGCGTCCTGCTCAATCTGCCCAGATTCGCGCAAATCCGCATTGTTTGGGATTGGTGGCTTTCGCTCTTCGACTTTACGGCTTAGCTGTGATAACGCAATCACTGGGCACTTGGTTACCTTTGCCATCGCCTTGAGCTTTCTTGAAATCTCCGAAACCTCATCGAAGCGCGTTTTGCTTTTGCATGTCATCAACTGCAAGTAATCCACTACGATCAGCTTGAGATTCCCTTTTCGCGCATATTTTCGGGCTGTTGCCATGGCTCTGTTTACATCCAAAGCGGCGCGTTCATCGATATAGATTGGCAAATCCTTAAGGTGTTGAACCCCAGACGAAAGCTTAGGCCAATCTTCTTGTTCCAATTTCCCGTCCCTGATTTTTTGATATGAAATTGAGGCAGAGGCAGAAAGAAAGCGTTTCATAACCTGCTGTCGACCCATTTCAAGACTAAAAAACAAAACACCACCGCCAGCGCGAGCCACGTTAAGCGCAAAGCTCATTGCGAGTGCCGTCTTGCCCATTGACGGTCTGGCGGCTAGTACGACTAGGTCATCGCTTTCAATTCCGCCAAATCGCAAATCAAGAGCTTCTATGCCTATTTTTAACCCCTGTTCAGAGTCACCCCTAAATTTTTTGTCTATTTCTTGGACTTCAGCCTTGATTAGCTCATTAAAATTCTCAATCCCATCAACATCAGATCGCTCAAGATTCGCAAACTCCGAATGTACCATGTTGATTTTTTCATCAAGCGGAATTTGCTCGTTTCCACCAATCTCACTAATCGCAACACCTGCGCGCGAAAATTTACGCTCCATAGCGCGATCAGAAATAATCTGGCAGTACGCCAAAATATTTGCAGTGCTGGGGGTATTGTTTGCTATTTCCACCAAATAGCCCAATCCTCCGCACCGCTCAAGCTCACCCGCCATGTGCATGGCTTCTGACACCGTGATGGTATCGACAACGCGGCCTTCAGTTGACAGAGCCTGAATAGCCTTAAAAATCTGCTGGTGGTCTTGGCGGTAGAAATCCTCCCAAGATATAACCTCAAGCACATCGTCAACGCGGGAGCTGTCAAGCAACAAGCCACCAATTATCGACTGCTCAGCTTCGATTGAAAATCTCATTTTTTGTCACCGTGGTAGTTTCCTTCGTAAATTTTTGTGAAGTTTTCTTGGTCAAATATCCAATCAAATGAAAGCCATTGTTTTTCTTGGTTCATCAAAAATGATGACTTTCGGATATGCTCAAAAAAACCATCTATGTTTTCGATGCTGCGAATATCCTCAAAATCGTTCCAGCGGCCAGAAATAAGCTTTTTTCGCTTTTCTGTGATTTTTACGACTTTCGGCAATTCTGGGAATTTAGCATTGAATAACTCAACAATTTCAGAAATCGGGGCGCGCCTAAATTCGTTAGAATTTGTGAGATGCGTAGCATCGATATTGTTTTTATTTGGTGAAGGTGAAGGTGAAGGTGAAGGGCATTGCTCAAGCATACCTTGAGGCAATGCTTGAGGCATGCTTGGAGCATTGCTTGGAGCATTATCCCAACGTTTTGACGCCGCATATTCGGCTTTTGCCTTTGCTTTTGCCTTTTTTTGCACAGCACTAGCCAATTCTTGCTCAATTCTTTTGTGAATCCATTTACCGTTTTCGATGCTAAAGTAATGCTTGAGTGATGCTTGGGCTATGCTCCAAGCATCAGAGCTCATTCTTGCTATTGAGGCCAAGGCTTGGTCGTTATCTGGAAGTGGGCCATTCATCCAATAATCCATGATCAACAAAAGGTAAGCTCCATGTAATTCAGTTGTAAGCCTTGATGTACCAGCAAGATAGTCGCCAATGTACAAAGGCATGAATACGTCTGGTCTATCCATTGGTTATTTCTCCAAGCTGGTGCGCTTGACTCTTTCTATGTTCTTAAGGTGGTTTTCGAGAATTTCTGAAATAGCAAAAGACAGGCTTCTATCGTTTTTCTTGGCTATCTTTGAAATCTCAAAAAGGGTTGATTCTGGGATTGTTAGGCTTACGGCTTTCTTTTTCATATTCCACCTTTGGTTAGTTGTTTGGCATAGCATACGATAATATATTATTTTGTAAAGTTGTTTTTTTGCCAAAGCGCACAAATAGCGCTACAATTCACAAAACCAAACCAGGGGACGCAAATGTCAGTAAGATCAGTAACCACAAAGCAAGTGTTAACGGCTGGCACTAATGCCGACATCATGCTCGATCCAGACCATACGCTTACCCGCACTGTCGTAGCCGTTACTGGCAACATCACAGGTACATTGACGATCACAAAGAGAATTATTGGCGCGACCCGATTCACAGCATTCAGCCCAGCCGCTACGATTGATTTAACCGCCGCTGATGAGCGAATCATCGAAGGGGCAGGCTTAGCAGCTCTGAACATCGCACACGCTGGATCAGGGGCTGCTATGACGATTACGGTTACTCAGCTCGCCGTTTAGTTTTAAGCTCCATCTCGTTTTACTCCTGTCGTACTACCTACTTGCCTCGCTATGCGGGGCTTTTTTATTTTTGGATTATGGTATACTTACACTATTAGCGGCGGTGCCGTGATAGCGTGAGGATTGGTCAGTGGCCAGTGGAAACGAGCAGGTTAATCTAGGCGGCAGACCCGCGTCATACACTGATGAAATCGGTGATAAAATCTGCGAACAGCTAGCAAAAGGCAAAAGCCTTAACTCAATATGCAAAAGCGAATCAATGCCAGACGACTCAACCGTCTACCGGTGGCTTTTAGCAACTCACAACACAGACCTTGACAAGTTCCGCGACAACTACGCCTTAGCTAGAGAGATTCAGTATCAGCGCATGAGCGATGAGATACTTGATATTGCTGACGATGGGACGAACGATTACGTTTATGACAATAGCTCAGAAGGCGATTTATGCCGCGTAAATCCTGAAGCTATTGGCCGCTCAAGACTTCGCGTTGATACCCGCAAATGGTTTATGTCTAAAGTGTTGCCAAAGTTCAAAGACAAGGTTGAAGAAAAACCTGCTGACGACCTAGCCGCAGCAATCATGCAACTAATAAGCAAGCAACCCAACTAATGACCGCGCAACTACCGCTTGCCGTACAGCGTAATCTCGCCCGGTGGTATCCGCTAAAGGATCACCCTGTACAGTGTGCGCTTGTTCAAGCGGTGCCTAGTGGCGTTCGGTTCCCATTGGTGCCTGCCGGACGCCGTAGTGGCAAGACAGAGCGGTTTAAGCGCTTCCTGGTAAAAGAAGCAAACCGCAAACCAGGCATGTATTTTGCCGCTGCCCCAACTTACGGGCAGGCTAAAAAAATATTCTGGAAGGATTTAAAAGATTTTTGCATTGTTGCTGCTCAACCTAAGAGGCCAAGCGAGTCAGATTTAATTATTTACCTCGCCAATGGCTCTGAGATTCACGTGATAGGCTTGGATAAGCCAGAGCGTATCGAAGGTATACCGTGGACGGGTGGCGGCATAGACGAATTCGCAGACATCAAGAGCGAGGCATGGGAAGCGAACATTCTCCCTGCACTAAACACTGTCAGCCCGCTTGATCCGAATCACCGCGCATGGTGCTGGTTGCTTGGCGTACCTGATGGCCTTAATCACTATTACGACCTGTGCGAGAAGGCCAAGGCGGGATTGGATAAAAACTTTCAAGTGTTTCACTGGATGAGCTCAGAAATTCTACCGCCCGAAGATATTGCGCTCATGAAGTCGATAATGTCAGAGCGCCAATTCAAGCAAGAATGGGAGGCAAGTTTCGAGACTGCTGGCGGGCGCATCTATGACAATTACGGCGATCACAACAAGACAGACGAAACCATTTTGCCCCATGAACAGCTTCACTGGATGCACGACCAAAACTACACACCGCTTTCGTCATCTGTTGGCGTTGTGCGTGATGAGTCGCTTTATTTGCTCGATGAGGTTGTGCTGATTAGCGCAGTATCGAAGCAGTCGGCACTTGAATTTGTTGAGAAATTCAGTAAGCACGAAAACAAAAAGGTAATGATCTACGGCGATCCATCTGGTCGCGCTGGCGAGAAACATGGCCACATGTCGGACTATAACGACATTGAGCAAGTGTTATCGGAAAACGGCTGGCAGTTTGAGCGCCGAGTGAAGCTTGCACACCCGGCAATAAAAGATCGTCAAAATGCTGTAAGGGCAAAGATCAAGACAGCAGACGGTAAAGTAAGTTTATTCATTAACCCTAAAACCGCGCCATGGTCACACAAGGGGCTTGCAACTGTTCAACTGCAAGAGGGCTCAGCATACCAGGAAGACCAAAAGAACAAATACCAGCACATAACGACCGCGATTGGTTACTGTGTGGATTATTTGTGGCCGGTAAGCGAACAAGCCATGTTCTACGCCCCCCCAATACGCCGAAGATGATAGAATCACTGGCAGACAAGCAGCCCGCTATCGTTATCAACACGGGCGACTGTGTGCATGTGGTTTCGGTGGTTACGCTTCGGCAGCTTGCTAACGGCGAGCAGTACAACGGCGATGTTAACGAGTTTATTCGGATACTTTCTAAGGCTTTGGTGGATTTGATAAAATGAGCTTCCTAGACGACTTCGAGCGCCATGAACTCTACTTGCAGCGCCTTGCAACGCAGATGCTCAACTCTAAAATCTACCCGTCATTGGCTGAGGCTTACAAGGCTGCTCGGCTGATTCTGCTTGATGCCGAAAAGATTGCCTCGCCTTCTGAGCTAAACAAACTTACCGCAGCTATTCGAAAGGCTACCGAAACCACTACCGCGCAGGCATGGGCCCAAGTAACGCAAGACTTGCAGGAAATTGGCGTTTATGAAGCCGGATTCTATGCCTCGTTGGTTGGTGGTTATGCTGATGTGCGACTAAAAACACCCGCAGACAAACAGATCAAAGGCTTTATTAATAAGTCGCTGATGACGTTGCACTCAGGCGCCAAAGTAGACTCTGGTTTCTGGGGCGAGTACGTTAGCGCACAGATTTCTAGTGTTGGCAATGCTTACGACTCGGCTGTGAAGGCTGGCTATTCTAATGGCGAGACCGTTGGACAGATTGCCGGCCGCATTCGCACGGTGAGTGAAGGGCTGCTTAAAAACGAGGCCGAATCTTTAGCGCGTACAGGCGTTCAACACTATGCCGCCCAAGCACGGCGCGCAATGGCCGAAGCTAATTCCGATGTGATCGCGCGCGAGTTTCCTGTTGTGACATTCGATAACCGGACAACGCCTATTTGCTTGGGGATTGCGTCAAAGTATCCAAAAGGCTGGCCGATTAATGAGAATCCGGTCGGGCAGCCCCCTTTTCATTTTGGCTGCCGTACTGCGCTCGTGGCCCTAGTTGCTGGTCAAGACTACCCAGACGGCACCCGCGCAGCAGTAGGCGGCCAAGCTGACGGTGGTGCAGCATTCGAGAAGAAACAAAACCGCACAGACAAGAAATTCAAATATCGCGGCAAGAAAGATCAGGATGTTTTCAAGGTGGGTCAAATTCCAGCGGGCACCAATATCGACACATGGCTTCGGTCACAGCCTGATTGGTATATTCAATCAACGCTTGGGCCAACTAAAGCGAAACTATTCAAAGATGGCGGTATGCGATTGTCAAAATTCACAGACGCCACCCAAAGACCGCTAACTATTGCCGAACTTAGAGAGCTAGATTCCGCAGCTTTCAAGCGCGCAGGCTTGTGATACAATAGCTAAAACTTATCAGGGCTTGATTTATGATAACGCCACACAATGAACACTCGCTAGCGTTACCGCACCTAAAGCGCATCCGTGCCGCTATTGCTGGCGAATCGTTTGTGAAGCTGCTTGGCCGCACTGCGCTACCATATCCAAGCGTTATTGACGACAAATCCGAAGAATCACGCGAGCTTTACGCCAAATACTTAGCAACTGCCGAGTTTGACGAATTCCCCAAAAAAACCATGGATTCCTTGGCTGGGCGCATGAAGGTGAGCGAGTCTATTGTCGAGCTGCCGGATAAGCTTAGCTACCTTGAAAACGATTCAGACGGTGACGGATTGTCGTTACGCGGTGCGATGTCAAAATCTATTGAGGATATTTTACAGGCTAAGTGGCGCGTACTTGTGGCCGACTATCAAGGTCTTTCTGATGTTGATATTAGCTCGGTATCGGTTGCGGATCTTAAAAAGCTTAACCCGCGCGCAACGATTAAGAGTTACACCCGCGAAAACGTTGTTCAGTGGCATTTCACGCGAATTAATGGCCGCCTGCAATTAGCGTTTTTGATGCTGCGAGAAATTGGCAGTAGTTTTGATGCCTCGACATTTGAGCACAAAGACGTTACAAGCTATTTGATTTTGGCGCTTGATGCTAACGGTGATTACTATCAGCAGAAGATTGTTGAGAATGCGGACGGTACAGAGAAAGGCGAACCGTCATACATGCTAGTTGGTGGTCAACGCCTAAAATGGCTCCCCGTCCAAGTTGCCAGCGATTCCGAACTTCCAAGCGGCTCAATGCCTACAGGTTTCGGCTACTTATCACCAATTGTCGACAAGGCCTATCACTCCTACATCGTTAGCGCTGACTACAAAGAAGCCTTGCGCAACCTGTGCCCTACGATCAATACAAGCGGATGGACTGAGCAAAAACACGCGCTATTCGTGAAAATGAATAACCGCAACTTTATTGCTACTGGTTCGGGCGCTGTAAACAATTTGCCCGAAGGTGTTACGACTGACATCGTGGGCGGAAATACAGGTTTCGAGGGCTATCAGTGGTATTTTGAAAACCACGCAAGCAAGGTGCGCGCTCTCGGCGGATCGTTCAAAGATCAAACCGAGACACAGAAAACCGCTACAGAGGCAGGCATAGATGCTGCTGAGCAAAACGCCATGCTTGACACCTTGGCGCAGTCTATTGAGGCTGCATATAGCCGTATTTGTCTCTATTGCGGAATGTTCGAGGGGCTTTGGTCACAAGATGCCATTGAGGAAAACCTCGACCAAATAACTATAGATTTGCCGCGTGATTTCGCCGCGCAGAAGATTACACCGGACGAGCAGCGCGTCATTATTGAAACCTTTATGGCGGGGCTTTACACCAAAGAGCAGGCAATTCAAATGCTGGTACTTGGTGGCGCAGCTCCCGAAGATGCGGACAAAATGATTGCGGATGCTGAAAATTCAGGGCCATCTTTGCCTATTTCTGAATAAAGTATTAAAATCAATGAAAATCCTATCGGTGATAGGGTTTAACTATCAAAAAAGGCGGTGCCTATGTTTGTCGAAAATTTGGAATCATTACCGGAAACCATGCGAGCGGATTTTGTCGAAAGTGAGTTTAATGGCAAAAAGGGCTTTCAGCATAAAGATACGATTGCCCTTGCCAATTCGCTAAAGAATGCAAAGGCTGAGCGCGATCAGTACAAGACCAAAGCGACTGAATACGAAACACAAATGAGCGAGCAGGAGTCACAAACTGCCGCCAAGATTGAGGCCGCAAAAGCTAAGGCGCTTGAAGAAGCGAGAAGCAAAGGCGATGTAACCGAAATAGAAAAACGCTATCAAGAGCAAATGGCTGACCTTGAGAAGCGCACCGCCGAACGTGTACGCGGTGAGGTTACTACAGAATTTAAAACCGAGCGGGCGAACGAGCGTAAACTTGCCATTGCCCGCGAGATTGCAGTCACAAGCGCAGTCGATAAAGACTCCGCTGATACGCTTTTTGAAATACTTGAAAAGCGCATCAAAATCGACCCAGAAACGGGCAAAGAGATATTTTTAGACGACAAAGGCGGTGCCTTGTCTATTGATCGTGCCGGATTCGAGAAAGAGTTTTTAAGCTCGCCTCGCGTCAATCGGCTGGTAAAAGCTGAGCTAACCACTACCGGTGGCGGCTTGGCGAACGGTAACACTGGTGCAGGCGGTGCCTCTACAGTTAACGCAAAAGCGCAAGACGCCAAGAAAAAAGGCGACTTGACAGGATTTTTACAAGCTTCACTCCAACACAATTAACTTTAGGGGTCTATTATGACTGCAGCTACTACCTCCGGCCTTTTAAATTCTTTATTGAATGACAAGGTAATCAACGAAGCCTTTGAGATTGCGCGCAGCAATCGCACTGGTATTTTGCAAACTGTTTCTATTGGCGCTCCACGCTTGGCTTTTGAAGGCTCAAAGCTTTCATGGCTTGACATGCGCGTTGACGCCACCAGCTCAACTACCACAAGCTCTGTGCTTGTTGGCGGCACTACTGTTCCAGTGGCAGATGGCACCAAGTTTCGCGCCGGTATGACTTTGAGCCCTACTGGCTCAGACGAAATTATTCTTGTTACTGCAGTATCTTCAAACGATCTTACTGTTACTCGTGGCTTCGGTGGCACCACAGCAGTTGCGTTAACAAGTGGCCAAGTGTTGACTATCGACTCAGTTGGTCGCGAAGAAAACTCAAACGTGCAGAATGATGGCATTTTCCAGCCTGATCCAATTGAAAACTTCTTTCAAACTATGGATACCGCTGTTGAGTTCTCTCGCCGTGCGCTGGCCACTTTGCAATTCTCTGGAACTAACGATTTGACTTTCCAGTTGTCTGAGCGTATTCGCCAGTTGACTATCCAAATGAACCGCGCTTTGGTTCGTGGCCGTAAAGCATCTGCTACTATTGGCGGCAATGCGGTAACTTACACAGGGGGTCTGCGTTACTACTTAGATCAATCAGGCGCAATTAAAACCGACAACTCAGCAGCGGCTTTGTCGCTTGATGCGTTGAACACCTTGAACGCTGAAATAGTAGCGCGTGGCGGTATGGCTAACACCTTGGCATTGCCTATCAAGCAAGCGCGCAAGATCAGCCAATTGGTTTCTGCTCAGTATGACAGTGTTCGCTTGTCTGACTGGTCTGCTGATGAAGGTTCAATTCTTACATTGCCTTCTGATTTGCCGCTGGTTGGTAATGTTAACCGCATCGTGATTGACACTAACCTGTCAGACGGTGAAGCGATTATGTTCGACTCTGGCATGATCAGTATCATCCCAATGGCTGCCGGTAACGCTGCAGATTCAGGCGCATGGCGTACTGTTGATGCAACCGCACCCGGTCAAGACGGCCAGCGCACTCGCATCATCGGTGACTTTGGTATGGAGATTCGCCAGTCCAAGACCCACATGGCGCGCCTGTACAATATCGGCTAACTAGACGCCCCTTAAGTGGGGCTATCTTTGGAGGATTTTATGATTTTCAAAAGTTATATTGGCAAGCGGGTAATGGGTAAAAACAAGGAGATTGTTTTTAACTCTGACACATACGAAACGGAAGACGAAGCGGAAATTGCGGCTCTTAATGGCGCGATGGATGTTGAAGCGGAAGACGACAAGCCCAAAAAACCAAAGCTCGACAAGCAAAAAGAAGAAGCCCCCGAATAGGGGCTTTTTTGTATCTGCTAATTCTGTGCTAAAATACTAAAAAATTTCATAGGGGTTTGTTATGGCGTTAATACCGGAAGATGGCACAGGCTTAGCCAATGCAAACACCTACGCAGATTATGATTATTTTGTCGCCTTCTGTGCGCAGTTTGGGCTTGCTGGTACATACACAGAAGAACAGGCCGAACCCGCTTTGACTACATCGTCAATTCGCTGGATAGACTGGCAGCATGAATTTGCAGGCGAGAAGCTTATAGAAACGCAGGCTTTAGAATTCCCCCGCGATAACGATATAGGTCTACCGCTTAAAATTAAACAGGCCGCTGCTTATGGAGCTTGGTTGCATCTTAACAATGCCTTGTTGGTCAATACAGCCACTCTATCGACCACTGGCGAAGTTATCAGCGAGCGCAAAAAGCTGGACGTGCTCGAAACCGAGAAAACCTACGCAGAAGGCAGTGCGCAGACTTATAGCCGCGTGTTGCCTGCCGATCTTGAAAACCTTTTGCGCCCCTATCTTAAATTATCCACAGGCTTTGGCCGCGCTGTGCGGGTGATGTAAATGGCTTTCGACTACGCACAAGCCGCCGTTGACGCGAGCGAAATCATTGCAGAGTTTGGCGCGGCTGGCACTGTGTATGCGCCTGCAATTTCGGGCAACGATCCAGACACGGGCTTGCCGATGACGCCTATTGCACAGGTAACGCTAACAGGAATCATCACCCCCAAGCTTCGATATAAAAAAGACCAGATTGACGGATCTAACGTGCTAGCTAGTGACTCGTTTGTGTTTTTCGATACTACGGGTGAGCCGCTTGTGGGAATGCTAACTCAGATCAATGGCGAGCTATTGCGCGTTGTTGCGGTGGATTCGCTTAAGTCGGTTGGTGGGATTAAGGTTTATCACAAGTTGCAGTTGCGCGTATGAGTTTCGCCAGCGACCTACGCCGATTCGCCAACCTAACCAGCCAGAAAATGGAAACAGTCGTCAAGGCTTCATTGGTTCGCATTGGAACGTCTGTTGTGGTCAAGTCTCCTGTGGATACTGGGCGATTTAAATCAAACTGGCTAGCGTCTTATGGTACTGCCGACACCACTGTAAGTATGAGCGTTGACCCAAGCGGGCAGTCATCTATCAATCGCTTAAAAATGTCAGTGCAAGGCCTAACATTTCGCGAGTATTTCTACTTCACAAACTCATTACCTTATGCGAAAGGCTTGGAATACGGCGATTCAATGCAGGCACCGAGCGGCATGGTTCGCGTATCCGTGGCAGCATGGGAAAATATTCTAGCCGATGAAATCAGGAAAATAGCCCGATGATTAATGAAAGAGCGGTTTCACAGGCACTATTGACGCAGCTAAAAACCGTTGTTGGCTTGCCGCAACTGGTTGTTGACGGTGGCACTGCTTACACGCCGAACCCAACTGTACCCTACTGCAAAGAATACGATCTATCTGGCGATACCTTTGGCCAAACAGTTACCGATGGCGGTGTCCAGCGCAAAGACGGTATTTATCAAGTCGATGTATTCACCCCCAAGAATGGCGGAAAGTGGGCAGGTCTTGAGGCGTGCGCGCTAATTCAGACAGCATTTCCTCGCGGCCTTGTGATCACTAATGACAGCCAGAAAATAAAAATCAAAGACGCTTCACGCTCGCCAGTTCGTTACGACAATACGCACCAGATTATTACGCTGTCCATTGGTTACACAGCCCTTTCATAGTCATTCTCTATCAATCCAAATATTGTGATAAACTATTAGCCGGATGAGCGCTATTTATTTTATTTTTCAATTGAGGATTTACTCATGAGTGAAGCATACACAAGCCTTGGCACAGAATTAGCAGTGTCAACCTCAGCGCCAGCTACCTATGACGAAGCGGGCTATGAAGCTTTAACGTTTACCGATGTGGGCGAAATTACCAGCGTTGGCGAGTTTGGCCCTACTGCTGCCGTTGTAACGCATGACCCGTTAGCGCTTGGTTACACTGTTAAGCGTAAAGGTCAAATCAACTACGGTTCATTGACCCTGCAAATGGCCCGCGACATTACCGATGCTGGCCAAGTTATTCTGAAAGCGGGTGCCGATGGCGCAACTAAGTACACCGTTCACACTTGGCGCGTAACTCACCAATCTGGCTTGGTTCAATATTTTACTGGTATGGTTTTCGGTTACACAACCAACGTCGGCGGCTCTAACCAAATCGTTGGCGCATCTACCACCATTGAATTGGATCGACCAATTCTTGACGTTGCACCATAAGGAGGATAGACCATGGCTACTATTGCAGCTACAAGCATGGGCGGTTCTGGTGTTCGCACTGTTACCGAAACTACTTTAACGGGCACGGCTGACACGTTTGCTTACAATGCAACCGCTTCACAAGTGCTTATTTTCCGCAATCCAACTGGCGGTAGCCTGTCTCCCGTTATCGATGGTAACGGCGGCACTACTTTACCAGTTGCTGGCGTTGGCAATGTTGATGTGTCCGCTGGCTATGCTGTTGGTTCAATCGCTGCTGGTGCATGTAAAGCAATCCCGCTCGATACCATCAAAGCGTACCTAAAGGGCACGATTGCAATCACAAGCGGTACAGGTTTGGTTGCGAGTTTATTGTCATTTTGATTTTTTGAAGTGATGATATAGGCCCCGCTTAGGCGGGGTTTTTTATTTGTGGTATGATTGCATAGACCGGCACCAACGCGCGTTGGGAGGACTCATCCACCTCAGCCGGTCAACCTTTTTGGATGCTACTTTGATGGAGTTCACATTATGACTTTTGATTTATCTAAATTCGATACAGCAACCCTTGCAGACAAAGGCGCTCCAATCAATATCGTTTCTCCTTTGGGCGATGTGGTTATTGGTAGCGATGGCAACCCAATACAATTTTTTGTGCTTGGCCAAGACTCTAAAAAATTCAAGGCTGATATCAATGAGGCCCGACGCCAAGCTATGGCACAGACCAAAACAAACAACAAAAAAACCAAGTCGCCAGATGACGAAGAGGCCGAGGCAATTGTTCGTATTGCTGGCTACACAGTTGGCTGGACTAACAACTTTGAGCTTGATGGCGATAAATTCCCGTTTAGCCAAGAAAACGCAGTAAAACTTTATAGTGATGCGCGCTTTCAATGGATTTACGAGCAGATAAACCGCCAAATCATGAACCGCGCTAATTTTTTGCAAGCGTAGCCGAACAGTTAATAACTTATGTTCGGCACATGGGGTGGTTGCATGCCCCATATAAAATCAACAAAGATGATGTAAGCAAGTCGCGCTATAAAAGGCTTTCAGATCGGGATATAGATTCGCCCGAATTGAAAATGCCTGATGTTGATTCTCATGATTACGTTTTAGAGATGTTTTACGAAACGGGAATGATAATGAACGGCGCGCACGGTGCGGTGCCAATCACATGGACTGAATTGCGCAACTATAGCGACCAGTCTGGCAATGTGTTGACGCCGTGGGAAAGCAGCATGGTTATGAAGCTCTCAAGGGCCTACTGTAGCGCTTACCATGACGGACAAGATGCGGCAGCATTACCGCCGTACATGCCGGATGATGAGGGCTTAATAGCCAAACAGCGGGCTAGCGTTTCAAATGCCCTCGCATCAATGGGTGCGCAAATGAAAGACGCGAAACCAAAGCCAAGAAAGAAACCTAAGCCAGCCTAATAAGCTGGCTTTTTTATTGTTAGCGATAGGCTATAATGCTGCGAAACTCAATAGGTATTTGCTATGGATCTCGCAGAAATTGGTATTCGCGCTGACGTAACCCAGCTACAAAAAGCTGTTCGCGAATTAAATAAGCTTGCCGATCAGGGGGAGCGCACAGAATCACGAGTTAGCGGATCTATGAAGACTATTGGGGTCTCTTTTTCTTCGCTAACAACAACAATAGCTAGCGCGGTATCGGCCAATAAAATTATTGATTACGCGGACTCGTGGAAACAGGCGTCCGCGCAGCTTAGGCAGGTTACAGATTCAGGATCAGAATTGCTAACTGTTCAAATGCAACTTGCTGGCGTAGCAGACAATACAAGATCAAGCCTAGAATCCACAATTTCACTATATGCAAGTTTGGATAGAGCTACCGAATCGCTAGGGCTAAGCTCAAAAAATGTTTTGGGTATTACCGAGACAATAAACAACTTATTTTTAGCTGGTGGCGCAAGCTCAGCCTCTGCTGCTGCTGGCATAACGCAGCTTTCACAGGCTTTTGCCTCTGGCGTCTTGCGTGGCGATGAATTTAACTCGGTGGCAGAAAATGCACCTAAGATTTTAGACGCTCTAACTGCAAAACTAGGTAAAACGCGCGGAGAATTACGCGCAATGGCAGAAGGCGGTAAATTGACTGCCAAAGTATTGGCTGAGGCTCTTATTGATTATAGTGATGAAGCTCAAAGATTGGCTGATACAACCGAAAAAACATTTGGACAATCAATGCAGTCTGCGAGCAATAACGCTATAGAGTTTGTTGGAAATTCAAAAGTATTAAACAGTGCGGTAGATGGTATAGCTAGCAGTATTGAATTTGCTAGTGAAAACCTAGATGAATTTGCCGCTGCTGCTGCTGCCGTATCGATTGTTGTAGGGGTTAGGCTTGTATCATCTATGGCCGCTGCTGCCACAGCATCAATTGCTGCTGCCGGTGCAGCAGGAACGGCTAGCGCAGCGTTAGCGGCTATTGGTGGGCCTGCTGGCGCTGCAATTCTTGCTGGCGCTGCAATATATTATTTTGCAACAAGTGCAACCGATGCAGAAAAAGCAGTAGAAAAATTAAATCCTAGTCTTGATGGGTTAAGCGAAAGATTTAATGCTTTGGGTAGCGCTCAAAAGAAGCTTGTTTCAAAGCAATATCTAAAAGACATTGAAGATCAGAAAAAACTTGTTGATGAGCTAACATATTCAGTTGGCTGGCTAAGCAAGGCGTCTGCTGGATCGCTTAAAGGTAGAGAATTTCTTGGGCTTGGTGGATTAGACGAGGCGCAGGCAGAGCTTGAGCAAGCAAAAAGTAAGCTTTCTGATCTGCAAAAACAATTCAATGAAATGAACCCGCCTAACGCTAAATTTGAAGAATGGTTTAATGGCATTATAAGTGTTGATCGAGCCATGGGCGTGCTTGTTGCAAATACCGGCGATGGTGTGCGTAAAATTTGGAGTATGTTTGATAAACCGCCAAAAACAGAAGTTATTAGCGATGAGTTTAAAAAATTATCCGCTGAGATTGAAAAACAAATCGCGCTTTTTGGAAAAGAAGGAAAAGCATCAGAGCTTGCCTATGATATTCAGCATGGAAATATTAAAGGCCTTACATCTGCGCAGGCCGAACAACTTATCGCTCGCCAAAAATACAATGACGCGCAAGAAAAAGGGCTAGAAAAACAAAAAGAGAAATACGAGTCATTAAATGAATCAATAAAAGAGCATGTTGCGCTAATGTCCAGCATGGAAAGCGATATCAACGCAGGCATTGATAAATCGTTTGAAAAAAATATGACCAATCTAAATGAGTCATTTGATGCTGCCGCCGAAAACTCAAAAACGCTTGACGATATGATCAAAAAAGCTGATGAGTTTGGTGGTGCGTGGTCGCGCACTGGATCGATTATTGTTGATGCGTTTGGTTCTATTGCTGATTCGCTCGAAGATTACACTAAAAAAATGGAAGAACTGCGCATTCAGAAAGAGGCAGCAGACAATTTCAAGCCAACTAATGCTATTGATGAAATAAAAAATGAAAAGCTAAAAATAAAACTAGCGGAAGAATCTACAAAGGCTCAAATAGGCGGCTATGGGAAAATAGCTGGCGCAGCGGCGACAATGTTCAGTGAGCAATCAAAAGCCCGTAAGGCGCTAAACAATGCCGAGAAAGTATTCACCGCGATAGAGATAGGTTTGGCCCTACAAAAAGCAGCAGCGAACGCCACAAGCGCAATCACGGCGGCATTTGCGGCACCGTGGCCAATTGGTTTCGCATCTGGCGCGGCGATGATTGCAATTATGGCGGGATTGGGCGTATTTAGTGGATCAAGTGGCGGAGGTGGGCCAAGCGCTGCTGACATTCAAGAAACGCAAGGCACAGGAACAAATCTTGGCGACTCAAGCGGGAAGTCTGACTCCATCAGTAATGCATTTGACGAATACAGCGATATTGCTTTGGATCAGCTGGCAGAGTTGCGCGGTATTCGCAGCGCGATGAACAGCTTAAGCGATGGCATTAGCGGGGTTGCCGTTTCTCTTGTTCGCGGCGGAAAATTTGATGGGGCCAATGTTGCAGGACTTGGAACTCGATCAAATTGGGATATAAGCAACGAGGCGCTTGGAAAGTTAGATATTTTCGGAATAGCTCAAAAGCCGCTGGATGCTCTTTTTGGTACAACGACGAAAAAAATAAAGGACACAGGGCTGCAAATAGGGTCTCAGTCTTTGGGCGATATTATCGCGGGCGACTTTGAGGTGTTTTATTACAACACTGTCGAGACAACAAAAAAGAAGCTGTTCGGCCTGTATAAAAAAGTGACTACAAAAGATGTTCTTGCTGGCGCAGATGGTGATTTATCTGAACAGCTATCCGACATATTTGTTTACTTGGGCAGTGCGGTATCTGGCTCGCTTGATGTTCTTGGCGTCGATGCTGCAAATGCTATCGAAGCATTCCAAGTAAATATTGGAAAAATCTCATTCAAAGATTTGAGCGGCGATGAAATTCAGGCAGAGCTTGAGGCTATTTTTGGCGCTCAAGCCGATTTGCTTGCTTCCTATGTGCTTCCTCAAATTGAAGAATACCAGCGCATGGGCGAGGGTGCATTTGAAACCTTGATGCGCGTGTCAAAAGAGCAGGCTGTATTCGATGACGCTCTTGAGAAAATGGGTATTAGTCTTAGCGGCTTGTCTGGATTGATTCGCCTTGATGTTGCGCAGTCAATTATTGACCTGATGGGCGGCCTTGAAGAATTTAGCTCAAAAACATCCACATACTTTGAGAAGTTTTTCAGAGAAGACGAAAAAATAAAGATGCTGGGCGACTCGCTGAAAGAGGCGTTTGGTTCTGTGGGCCAATCAGTTCCAGCAACGCGTGAAGCATTCCGCGCAATCGTTGAGGGTATCGATTACACCAGCGAATCAGGACAGTATTTGTTTGCATCGCTTATGGAATTAGCCCCAAGCCTTGATCAGTATATTAGCGCCATTGAGAAAGAGGCGGCAGCAAAAGAGAAAGCGACAACCGCAACAAAAGACTACGCAGCAATCGCCAACAAGCAGGCTGACTTGCAAATCCAGCTTATGGAATCGCAAGGCTTGGCGACTGAGGCGCTTGCTGCACGTAGATCGCGTGAACTGTCACTGCTGGATGAATCACTGCGCCCATTGCAAGAGCAAATCTGGGCACAACAGGATTTGAATAAAGCGATGGATGCTACAAATGCAAATATTAAGCGCGTTGCTGATGAGCGTTACAACTTAGAGACAAGGCTTCTTCAAGCGCAGGGAAACACACAGGCGTTGCGTGAACGTGAGCTTGCTGCTCTCGACGCATCAAACAGACCGCTACAAGAGCAGATTTGGGCGCTCGAAGCGAAAGCCGAGGCTGACGCAAGCGCTGCGCAGTCAGCGCAAGATGCAGCTGATGCTCAGCAACGCGCACATGATGAGGCAGTTCAGGCGGCAAAAGATGCGGCAGAAGAACAGGCGCGCTTGATTAAAGGCACTCAGGATGCGCTCACGGGTGCGATCCGCAAACTGCGCGGCGAGAGCGAGCAACTCAACGACCTTGACCGCCAGCGCGCTAAGAACACGCTAAACGCTGCACTGGCTGCGGCTCAGGCTGGGCAGTCAATTGTTGGATTCGCAGGGCTTGAGGATGCGCTTACAGCTGTTAGCAATATCGACAAGTCTGCATTTGTAAGCGCAGAAGATTATCAGCGCGAGCTTGCCCGCACATTGTCAATTTTGGATAGATTGAGCGGCTATGCTGGAATGCCTACATCATCAACAACGCCGATTATCAGCAATGGCGCACTGGCTATGCAAACGCAAACCAATCAGCAAATGGCGCAAAACATGGCGGCTGTTGAGGACAAGATGACCGATTTAACGGTAAAGATCGAAGAAAATACCAAGAGAACAAAAATGATGCTGGAAAGATGGGAGTCTATCGGTATGCCAGCATCAAGGGCATAAGCTATTGGTGACTAGGTTTTAATAGGCTGTTACAATAGCCAGCATACGCTAAAGCATGGTGACTAAATGCATATAATCCGGCCAGTTGACATAGGAACAGCAGAAATAACGGCAACAAATGCGGTGCCTGTTAATACTGCTTGGTCGTCTGCTACCGGCTACACGATTGGACAGAGGGCAGAAAAGTCTTTCCGTGTGTATGAGTCAGTATTTGCAGGAACGAACACGAACCACGACCCAGACACTGACACAGCAAACGGAACTGTTATTGGCACTTATTGGCAGTACATTGAGGCCACAAACAGCCGGATTATGTTCGATTACACTCGCAGCGGCGATGAATATCAGACGTTTCGCAGCGGCGATATAACTGTAACGCTTGAGCCTGCCCAAGGCATTACTGACACAATTGCTTTTTTTGGATTGAACGGCGACACAGTTACGATAACTGTTACTGACCCAACTGACGGTGTTGTTTATGATGAATCGTTTGATTTGCGCGATGATTCAGCGGTTTACGATGGTTACACATACTGTTTTGAGCCCATCATTAAGTACACAGAGCTTATTGTTGACGACTTGCCAGCCTACGGTGGCACGGAATTAGAAATAATTATCGATGCTGGGGTGAATATAGCAAGATGCGGAAAGTGCATAGTAGGCTTTAAGAAATTTATTGGTGACGTTGTTTTCGGTACTCAAGTCGGAATTATCAGTTATTCAAATGTCGAACGCGAATTTGGCCGCGCTGTTATTCAGTCGGGCGATTATAACCGTTTTGTTGACTACAAGATTGGCGTAGAGACACCGTATAACCGAGAGGTTCAGAAGCTTTTAACTGGCTTTAGGGATCGCGCAATAGTGTTTATCGGTTCTGACGAAGATTACTTGGAGACAACGCTGTACGGTGTTTACAAAGACTTCACTCTTTCGCTAGATAACCCCGCGATTTCATCACTTTCAATGCGTGTAGAGGAACTATAATGGCAGTTACACCTCCCCCACTTATTACCACTGACGTTTCAGACCCGCCGAATCGCGGGCAAGAGCAGGCTGTATTCAGCCCAAAGATGGACAGTTTTCTTGCGTCATTCAATCCATTTAAGGTTGCGCAAAACACGCTGGCCGGATGGATTGAGACAATAGCAAATCTTGTCGAAGGCTGGGCAAACTCAGCAGATGCAGATGCAACTACGGCCACAGCTCAGGCCGCTATTGCAACAGCGGCGGCAAGCAGCGCTATAAATTCCCCCGGAACTAACGCCACCAGTACAAGCACAATCACCCCTGTTATCGGCGCTAATTCATTTACGCTTGCACAGACTGGAAAGGCTTTCGTTGTCGGGCAATTTGTGACTGTTGCCAATTCTCCTACCAACTTTTTTACCGGCCAGATAACCGCATTTAATTCGGGAACAGGAGCGATAACAGTAGATGGTAGGACGGTTGAAAGCACAGGCTCGGCAAGCGCGTGGACTGTTACTGCAAGCGCCCCTGCGCAAGGAGAGAAATTCAACTCCCCCGTTCAGTCTTTTGTTGCGCTTGGGAATGTTAGTGGAACCGTAAATATAGATTTACGCACAAGCCTTGTGTTCACCATGACGTTGACAGGTAACACTACGCTCACGTTCACAATGCCTACGCTCTACACTTCCTCCACGAGCGTTGCGGTATCACTAAAAATAACCAAGTCCGGTAGCCAGACTTTATCATTCCCCGCGGGAACAGATTGGCACGATGGTGCGGCCCCAACTTTAACCGTTGGCGGAACAGACGAACTGCTTTTAACAAAGGATGGTTCGGCGGATTGGGTTGGATCACGCGCACGTAAGGCGATAGCGTAATGATCGGTGTATCTTACAACTTGCAGCGCATTGTGACAGTTAACGCACCTGTTACACCTACGTTTACCGCGCCCGCCACAATGACTAGCACAAACACGTTGAGCGGTAGCGGTGCGTTTAGTTTTCAGTTCAACTCTAATAAGCGAACCTGCTCAACCTCGACCACCGGATCAGTTAGCGGCTCGGGCGCATCATCATTCACGTACTTTGGCGCTAGCGACCTAGTTGATCCGGCTGACTACGAAGTTATGGTTACTCTAGGCACTAATGTTGGATTTTCTAACATCACAACCGCTGGCGGAAGTGCGACTTTAGGCGTGTGGATCTCGTTAAGCAGCTCGCCACTGTACAGCTTTTCTTGCAGTGATAGGCGTGGCGGCGAACGCCCAATAACAGTAGCCATTCGTCATAAAGTAGATACTTTAGTAACCGCTTCCACGTCAATAACGATGAATCAAACAAGTGACGCAGTAACCCCTACGTTTAGCGGCCTTACTGGAACCACATCATTAACGCGCACCACCACAAATTCATATCTTGGTCTTTATATTGACTCAGAAACATCCGCAAATGCGGGGCGCATACGGACGTATAAAGATACGACGGTTGACACCAATAACGGATTTACGTTTAGCACTGGCTCAATTCCTGAATCTGAGTATGAGTACCAATTTACGCAAATATCAGTAACTCCGGTAGGGGCAATGTCCATAGCCGGAACTGCGGTATCCGGCTATATTGATGTTTCAACTGGCAGGGCTGGATCTCCATCAAGCAGTAGCGGCGGTTACTTCTTCGCTTTAAATAGTAATGCGGCTGGCATAGGCGTGATGAGCATCACGATTCGTCACAAGCTTGATCAATCAAAAAGTGGCTTCACTAACAAAACATTTCAGACGATTTAAGGTGTCAGCATGATAATCGCAAATAAACAAACGCTTGAAACAATGCAGCCGCATGAGCTTGCCGCATTAACACCACACATTATGTGGGATTTCTCTGATGACGGGCTTGATGGCAGCGACTACGCAATAGTACAGATGCCTAATCAGCCGATGTTCGACTCTCGCTATCAAAAAGTAGAGTGCGGCGAGGTTGTTGAGAATGATGGCGTTTACTCTTCTGAATGGGTTCTTTCGTACCTAGAGTTGGATTTTAACGCTCGCGCAGGGTTGATAGCTGATAAAAGATTTTCAGTTGAAACCGGCGGGATAAATGTTTTCGGTGCAGACATTCCCACGGATCGCCACACTCAGCAAGTTTTGACCGCGATGTACGTTCGCGCAATGGCTGATGGCGATTACACTGTTAAATTCAAAACGTCTAACGGGTTCGTTGATTTAGTTGCAAGCCAGATAATTGTTATCGCGGGTGCAGTGCATGACCACGTGCAAGCGGCTTTTGATCGTGAAGGTGAGCTTCTTGCGAGACTAGAAGGTGGCGAGGATATTACGCCGGACGATTGGGAATAAAAAAGCCCCACCGAAGTGAGGCAATTACGTAGGTGCGATTGAAGGGTCGCAAAACAAATATAGCCCAAGGTGGTAATAATGGCAAATAAATACTTTTCTGAAGCGATAGATCGTTACAATTTGTTACCCATCAAGCTACGCCTATTTATTGGGATGCTTATCGCTGCTAATAGTGCGGCGCTGGCGATATACTTTAGCCTTGGCTTAATTGATGGTCTTGGCGCTGTCGATTATTGGGTATGCCTTGGTGTGTTTTTGGCTTATCGTGTGGCCGCTTTCATGGCCAATAAGCAAATGCCATTAACCGATGAAAACGTGGCGTTTATGAGTTCGGAGCGAACATTGTGGAACTTGGCAACGATAGCTGTTCTGGCCGTGATGTTTCTAGTGAAGCAGATTATTTCTTAAATCTTGCTATAATTGCGGCGAGAGCTATTGCTGAAATAAGAGCTTGCGGCGGAAGATCACCATATTTTAAAGCTGTTGAGCACTGCATCAAACATGTCGCCAGCGGTGGCACATTAGATAACTTTAGGCCTTTGGTACGGACGGCGACTTATGCAGGAATCGACAGACGAAAGACAGAAATCAGAGTGCATTAGCGGACAGGAGCAATTCGTTATGGAGGCTCTGAAAATGATGTTCGATGTCAGAATGCTGAGCGAGAAAATATCGAATCTTGACTCAAAAGTTGATGCAAATGATAAAAAACACACAGCAGCTATTGGTGAGCTTAGAAAGTTTTTTGTAGACCAAAATCTGGTTGTTGTTGATAGTGTTGGCGATCTAAAAAAATCCATTGATGCAATTTCTGGACAGCTTGAGCCTATAGTTAGCCGAGAAAACAAAGCAAAGCAATTTATTCTAAAATGGTCAATTCCTACTATTTTGGGGTTGTTGGGCGTTATATTTTTTGGTGGGTACGCTAAACAACTTGGGCAATTTTTTAAGGCGGTTTTATTATGATAGAGAAAATAAGGCTGGCACTAATTAACTGGAATGTTGCCCCTCTTTGCGTTGTTGCATTTCTTTGTTATCTCACATCTAAGCTTGTTGATAATCTACTTTTGATGACCTGCGACGCTGATGCTGCTGTTTATATTGCTTTAAGCGGGCTTGTGGCAACGATGGGCGGGATTATCTATAAGCTTTATGATTCAATGCAAGCTAACCGGAAGGTGTAAAATTACAGCAGCAATTGAAATTAGCGGGCGCATGTTAAAAAAAGAAGAGGGTTTTCGTGCTAAGCCATATCTGTGCAGCGAAGGATTCCCAACGTGGGGATATGGCGAAAAAATTGGCGATAAATACGAAGCGCTTCCAAATATCACAACGACAGAGCCAGAAGCTTACAAAAAAATGTTGGCAACGGTAACGGGAAACGAAAAAACAATTTTAAACAATCCTGATTTATACCGCTGTTATTTTCACCTCAACGATGCGCGCAAAGCCGTCATGTTGTCGATTGCTTACCAGATTGGAATCTATGGTGTGCTCAAGTTCAAAAAGATGCTTGGAGCGCTTGAGAGGGCTGATTACAGCGCAGCAGCAGACGAGATGCTTAACTCATTGGCAGCTCGGCAAACACCTGCCAGATGGAAGCGTAACGCGGAACAGATGCGATCAGGAGAGTTAAATGCCTATTATCAATCTTAGATTTTACATCTACGCCGCGCTATTTGTCGGAGCCATTGCCTTTTTCATGCGATATGACTATCTATCCGAACGTGTTAAGCATCAAGACGACGTAATCCAGAAATACGAAGCGGCGCTTGAAGCAAAAAAGAAAGATGAATCTGCGACAAATAAGCTAGAAACAAAATACGAAACAATCACTAAAGTGGAAATCCAATATGTTGATCGCATCGTTACAAAAGAGGTTATCAAGTACAAAGATCGCGTTGTTAATCGCTGCCTGCTTGATCCTGAGTGGGTGCGGATATACAACCTATCTACCGACCAAGCCGGAGCCGAGAATAGCCCCAGCATCATTAATGGTTCGGCCACAGCCATTGGAAAGGTTACCTACTGATACCGCTGTAGATGATGCAATCGCGCTTGATGTTGCAACACGAAATAACCGCCAGTGCGTTGCAGAAAATGCAAAATTAGAGGCCCTTCAAGATTGGGTAAAAATACCTTTAGAAGACGAGCGTAAATAATGGCCAGAACAAACGTAACAATTGCAAGCTCAGGTGGCATTGCAACATCAATCTACCCAGAAGGCATTCCATCGCTTGCCAGCAGCGGGAACATTCGCTACATAGGGAACCCTGTGCATGACTCTGAGATAACAATTGTCAGTGATGGCACGATTGATTTTGGGCAAAAATACGCTTATTTGATTCAAGCATTAAAACTTGATAACGCAGTTGGCGGTGTTGATTTTGAAATAACTCCAGACACAATGGAAAATGGTCAGCAGGTTTACCACTGCGCTTACGCAAGCGCTGAAAAGCTACCGCTGCACAGTGTCGCCGGAATGCCGTATGGCGTTGGAATCGCTATGGGCGACAAACGGGCACTAAAAACTGATAGCCCGCTATGGGGTCACATACGCACACGAACAACCGATACTTATGATGTTGTATTTAAGTACGAGATTGGACTGTACCCTGCCACAAACCAAGCGAACTGTATTACTTATGCAGTGGCGGGGCAAAATGAACAAATCAAAGGGTCTTGGGATCTATACTATGTAGGCGGTGCAAATGCCAACTATGTAGACGTTTATACTGGCGTTTTTGCGCCAAAAGATACAAGTTTTCAGGAGCCTGCCTTAGCTATCGGCAACAACGGCTATATTGGCAGTGTTATTTATCCTGTCGTGGGTGAGTACGAAGCACAGCTTTTAACTCCTACAAGTTACCGCTCCGCGCTACATATGAGATCAAGCTCATTTAAGTTTTCAAAAACTGACGGGCGTGTACATAGCAGAATGGCCGTGGATGGTTATAAAACCCTACACAACTATGGGGTTGATGTAAATTTAACAGCTAACACTACTCAGCCACACCCAGAGTCGCATCATTTCCCAGCAAACATACAGGGAATCGACATATCATTTGGTCAGCAGTACTACATCGGCGAGCGTGTAATTCTTGGGCGCAGCGCTGCCCGTGTAGAGATATGCGACACTCCAGTCCCGCAAACTGACTGGGACGCGGTAACTGGGCTAACTAAAAAGTATTCAGTAGCATTACCCGTTGCTTGGTCTAGCAATATAATAAAGGTTAGACTGAGGGAGCAGGTATTTGCTGGTGAGTCGTTAAATGGTAAATATTTGCATGTTTATGTCCACTCTGACTCCGCTGTTGAGGGTGTATTTGTTGGATCTGTTCTAATTGACGGCGAGGTGCTGGCATGAGTTTTTTTACTAACGTAACTCGCACAAAAATAACAGGCATTGGTACAGCCACATGGACAACAATTGACCTCAGCACGTTCGTATCCGTCCCATCTGGCGCAACTGCTGTTTTTTTGTGCTTCGATACCGTAACTACTTTAGGGACTACGCACGGAGCAAGGAAAGTAGGCAGTGCTGACACGTTCACAAACGCCAGTCTAACTAGACTGAAAAATTACAAATTAATAGAGCTTTCTGGGACGAGCATCGAGCTTTATGTCGGCAATAACTCAAATGGTGAGTGGTACATAGAATCTTTTGATACGCATTTTACGTTTTTAGCTACAGCAGTTGAAAAGGGCGGCAGCGTATCAGCGGGAACCTATACGCTAGATTATTCAACCGATCTTCCAGCAGATGCGTCAGACGGGACTGCGCTGATGGAGATTTCCAGAGCGACTAGAATAGGTAAGTTCGGCAACGTTCCTACATTTACAACGCAGCCGATACCAAGAACTCTTGTATTTGTACCTCTTGACTCATCGCGCAGAGCGCAGTACATATCTGCTGGGGGAACCACTCTTGATTCTGATTTGCGTCTGATAGGTTGGGCGAAGGCAGGGGCGGTAATTCATCCTACAAGCTGGACTCAGCGAACATTGGCAAGCACTGGAACATGGACAACTTTGCCCGATACATCTTCACAGATTGCAATGGGGATGTGGAGATTATCATCGGGG
>JACCDG010149440.1_pt1 | contig 27814 bp, 42 predicted proteins | sample 7442471 | NCBI WGS metagenome assembly JACCDG01 (sample SAMN15323444, study PRJNA562643) | freshwater metagenome | isolation source: river surface water | place: USA:Blue River Watershed | collected 2017-08-17 | reverse complement strand
GGTTTTGAAGTTCTTGCAGCGTTGCCGCTTGATGAGAAAAAGTTGGCTGCCTGGTGCAGAGAGCATGAGATCGGGATTTTAGAAATCAAGAAGCGTGGGGTGGACATAACTCCGGAGCAGCTTCGACCAAAGCTTCGACTAAAAGGAACAGGCACCGCCACCTTGGTTCTCACCAAAGTAGGCGGTGCCCGTCAAGCACTTTTCTGTCAGCCAATTCGCTAGATGGCTCTCCTAGCGAAGTGACTATCGATCACGCCACATGTGCATGCCGTCGAATCCACGTTGGAATTCGAAGAACTCAGGTCCACCCGGCTGGAGTCCGAGAACACCTGAGTAGATCAGTGCCTTAGTGATAACACCCAGGGCTACGAAAATAATCCAGAACGCAATGTGGAGATATCCGACCACCAAACCAGCAATCGCAAGTCCTCGACCACTCTCACCGCTGCGCTTTAGCTGGGCTAGCGAGATGTGACCGGTAATAACCGCTATTAGAGCACCAACGCCGCTGATTGCTGAGGCTAGGGAAACCACCGCAAGGGTGTTGAGCCTGGTGAAGTCAAACTTCTCTTTTTGCTTTGGAGCGGAAACTTCTGGCTCCTGAGCCACAGGCTCGGTTTCTTTTTTGTCTGCCATTTTGAAAACTTCTTTCTGTCCGTCGGACAGGACAAGTAAAGACCCCAAGACTGGAAGTTGTTTGGAAGAAAGCTGGGAGAAACTAGAGAGTCTGAACAGTAGTCACTTCGAGCGTTGACTCTGCACCGAACCCGAGTGAACTTGGCTCGTGACCGGCCATCACAAGCTGAGCACCCAGCGACGCGATCATCGCTCCGTTATCCGTGCACAGTGAAAAGCGCGGAATCCTAAGCTCGATGCCCGCCGCACTGCAACGCTCGGTAGCAACTTCACGCAGTCGTGCATTCGCTACCACCCCGCCACCCAATAGCAAGCGCTTCACGCCATAAAGCTCACAGGCATCTAGCGCCTTGGTTAGCAGCACGTCCACAACTGCTTCCCTAAAAGAAGCAGCAACATCGGCTGGGTTGATTTCAACAGCTTCGCGCTCGGCCTTTTCGACATAGCGGGCCACCGCTGTCTTGAGTCCGGAGAACGAGAAGTCGAAACGGTGCTTAGCCATGTCTTTTGGAAGTGAGAGGCCGCGCGGAAAGCGAATGGCTTTGGGGTCACCGGTTTGAGCGAGCCTATCGATTTGTGGGCCGCCCGGATATGGCAGACCTAAAACTCGAGCCACCTTGTCGAAGGCTTCCCCGGCGGCATCATCGATGGTCTCTCCCAATAGCTGGGCGTCTCCCAGTAGGTCTCGAACCAGCAGTAGCGAGGTGTGACCACCAGAAACCAACAGTGCGATGGTTGGAAGCTGAACATAACCGCGTTCAAGGACATCGGCACCAACGTGACCAATCAGGTGATTCACCGCATAGATCGGTTTGTTGTGCGCAAGGGCAAGACCCTTTGCAGCACCAATCCCGACCATCAATGCACCAGCCAACCCGGGTCCGTTGGCAACGGCGATGGCATCGATGTCACGCATCGCCACCCCCGCCTCACTCAGGGCCTTTTCCAATGTTGGCTTGATCGCCTCAAGGTGAGCGCGAGCAGCCACCTCGGGCACTACTCCGCCGTACTTCGAGTGCTCATCCATGGAGCTGTGCAGAGCATTTGCAAGCAGGCGGTTACCTCGAACAATCCCCACTCCGGTCTCATCGCAGGTGCTCTCAATACCCAGAACAAGGGGCTGGTGAATCTTGGCTCGCATAATCAGAGCATCGACATCGTCGGGTTGGTAGTAGCGCTTGCGAACATCGATGCGCTCAAAGCCAATCGATTTATACAGCCCGATCGCTACTTCGTTATCAACTCTGACCTCGAGCAGCACCTGCTCGGATCCGAGGGCTTTGGCCTTAGCCAGTAGTTCAAGCATCAACTTCTTACCAAGACCCTTACCTCTGGCTCTTGGCGAAACGGCGATGGTTTGAATGTCTGAACTAAACGAACCGGGGATTGTGCTGAGTCCGGCATAACCAACAAGTGAGTCATCAAATAACCCGAGGTAGTGGCAGTTGGGTGAGTCCAGCTCGGCACTCATCGACTCGGAACTCCACGCATCGGAGGGGAACGAGGAGTGCTCAAGCGCCATCACTGCCTCTAGGTCAGCGCTAGAGAGTTTTCGAAGCTCCATCAGCCACTCACCTTCTTACCGGGTGATGGCGAGACATCTGGGGAGCGCAGGTATAGAGCTGAGGTATCGCTTAGGTCGATGCCCTGAGAAAGGGCATACTCCGCATATAAACCAAGCAATCCGGCATCACACTTGGCAGAAACCGACTGGAAGTCGGCAAACTGCTCGAGCTCTTGCGGGCCTAGGACGCTTGGACCAAACACTCGCTCGCCAGCCTGATAGGCAGCGACGAACAACTCGCGTCTTTTCGCGTCGGAGCTAAGCACGAACTTGCCACCACCAAGTGAGTGGGCAACCGCATCCAAAACCATCACCCCGTGCGCCGGAATACCCAGTGCTCCAGCAATACCCAATCCTGCGGCCATGCCAACTCTGAGCCCAGTGTATGGAGCTGGACCTCGGCCTATCACGACAGCGGTAATCTCGCTCATCGCTACCGAGGCATCAGCGAGCGCCGCCTGAATGGCGAGACCAACATTCTCAGCATGGCCAAAGGGATCCTCAAAAACTGAAAGTGAGCGAACCCCATTGGAGATAACTGCCGCCGATGTGCCTGCAGAGGTGTCAATCGCGAGTAGCAATCGCCACCTCCTCCCAGCGTGATCCGTTGCCAAAAATCGAAACTTCGCGCACCTCATCTAGCGCTGAGCGATCAATGTTCACGGTAAGCCAATGATCGGCGATGCCGTCGACATAGTCCCTAGCCCACTCCACCACCACGATCGAGTTTGCAAAATCGATATCCAAATCATCCAGCTCTACAGCTGACTGCAACCTGTAGGCATCGACGTGAACAAGCTTCGGTCCCGCTTGGGTTTTGTGAGTTCTTGCCAACACGAAGGTTGGAGACTGAACCGTGCCCTGAGCCCCAAGACCCTCACCAATGCCGCGAGTCAAAGTGGTCTTACCGGCACCAAGCGGTCCATTTAGTAGCACTAGGTCACCGGCCCTAAGGGAACCGGCAATTTGAATACCCAGCTCATGCATTTGATCTGGGTCAGAGATCACAAACTTCATCGCTGAATGTAAACCCGATTGGCGCGGCCGCCAATCCTCGTGACGATCTCGTAGTTGATGGTTCCGGAACTTTGTGCCAAGAGCTCAACGGGTACAGTTTCACCAAAGATCTCGACCTTGGTCCCCAGTGGATACTCGTCATCTCCCAGGTCAATCAAGAACTGATCCATGGCGACTCTTCCAACTACCGGATAGCACTTCTCGCCAATTGCTACCAAGTGACCAACGGAAACCCTTGGCATACCCTCTGAGTAACCAAATGGGACAAGTGCGATGTTTGTGTCACTCTCAGGTCTGAAGCGATAGCCGTAGGAGACGCCCTGTCCTTTGGAAATTCTCTTTAGGTTGATAATTTCGGCATGGGCTGACATCGCAGGCGATAACCAGTCAACTGCCCGATCCTCAAATGGTGACAGCCCATAAATGCCGATACCGATCCGAACCATGTCCAGGTGCATTTGCGGGTAGTCGATAAATCCCGCGGTGGCAGCCAAGTGGCGCTGCAAGATTGTGACTCCGTGACCATTGGCCAACTCGACTGCCTCTTCAAACAGTTTCAACTGGTCTAGATCATCGGCGGCCGAGGTGTTGGAGAGGTGAGAAAACAGGCCATAGATTTCCATGCCGGCAATTCGTTCAAACAGCTTGTGCCAATCGTCTTTGGGAAAGCCGTTGCGAGATAACCCAGTGTCAACCTTGATGTGGATCTTGGCACCAACAGCTAAGGCACTCTCTAGCGCGGCAAAGGTTGATACACCTAGCTCAATATCACTCTGTGCTGCCAGTTCAAAGTCATCACCCTTACCAAGCAGCCAGCAGATAATTCGAGCTTTGATACCAGCTGCGCGCAATTCAAGCGCTTCATCTAGATCAGCTACCGCCAAGACATCTACTCCGGCATGATCCAAAGCTGTTGCAACCTCGTGCATGCCGTGACCGTAGCCGTTTGCCTTCACTACCGCGCAAACCTCGGCACTGGTGCGAGCCTTGAAAGCGCGGTAGTTTCTGACCACCGCATCCAGGTCCACTCTTATCTCGCGCATCTAGCTAGCCTCCACCACAACAAAGGCACTTGCAAGTTCTTGCTCGTGGGAGATGCTCACCAGATACCGATAGCCAAGGGCTACAAGACGCTCTTTAGTTGCACCAAAGAATTCAAACTCTGGCTTGCCATTGGCATCTTTGGAAAGGGCGATCTCATTCCAATTCAGAAGCCTTGGATCACCTAGCGCTTTAGCGATTGCTTCCTTGGCGGCGAATCGAGCAGCCAGTGAATTATTGGGAAGTGCTTGCTCGGAGCTGTGAAACAGACGTTCTCTAAGAGCTGGGGTTCTAGAGAGTGCTTCGCTCAACCTAGAGATTGAACAAAGGTCAGTTCCAACCCCAACAATCACTACTCGACCGTAACGCTCTTTGCCAGGTTTCTGGGCTGATCAACATCTAGCCCCTTGGCGCTTGATAGCTCGAGCGCAAAGACCTGAAGCGGTATCACCGAAAGCGGAGCTGAGATCATTGGCTGAAGGGCTGGCACATAGAAAACCTCATGGGCAAACTTTGCAACCTCTTCATCACCGCGCTCGGCAATCGCGATTACGCGAGCGCCGCGAGCTTTGATCTCCTGAATGTTTGAGATCACCTTGGAGTGAATTGCATCAGGTGCGCTCTGCGATGGAACCACCACGATTACCGGCTGGCCCTCTTCGATAAGAGCAATCGGACCGTGCTTTAGCTCACCAGCTGCGAACCCTTCGGCGTGGATATAGGCGAGCTCCTTGAGCTTTAGTGCGCCCTCCATGGCAATTGGGAAACCGGTATTGCGACCGAGGAAAAGCACAGACTTTGCGTTAGCAAGTTCCTTGCCAAGTTCGCGCATGCGATCGACAGACTCAAGCACCTCTTTGACTGCACGTGGCAGCTTCAAAAGCTCCTTGCCAAGCTCATTGAGCTCTGACTGCGGCATGCTCTGTCTAAGTGCAGCTAGCGAGAGGGCGACTAGGTATCCGGCTGTGATCTGAGCGGTGAAGGCCTTGGTCGATGCCACCGCAACCTCGGGACCGGCATGGGTGTAGATGGTGGCATCTGACTCTCTGGCCAAAGTTGCACCCTGGGTATTACAGATGCTCAAAACCTTTGCCCCGCGCTCTTTGGCGTAGCGGATAGCCATCAGGGTGTCCATGGTTTCACCGGACTGGCTGATAGCTACAACCAGGGTTTTCTCGTCAATCACAGGATCGCGATACCGCAGCTCGTGGGCAAGCTCAACGGTGGTTGGAAGCTTGGCCCACTTCTCAATCGCATACTTGGCCACCTCACCGGCGTAGGCAGCTGTGCCACAAGCGGTGATGATGATGCGGTTTACGTCTTTGAGGGTGTCAAGGCCCGAGAACTCGCTCAGCTTCACCGAGCCGTCGGAGCCAAGTCGACCCATCAGGGTGTCGGCAACAGCCTGAGGCTGGTCGGCAATTTCCTTTGCCATAAAGGACGACCAGCCGCCCTTGGAGGCAGCCGAGGCATCCCAGCTAACGGTGAACTCATCGACCTCAACCGGGTTGCCAGCAAAATCAATGACCTTCACTGAGTCAGCACGAAGCTCCACAATCTGGTCTTGACCAACTGATGCGGCGCGCTTGGTGTGTTCGACGAATGCCGCAACATCGCTACCTAGGAAGTTCTCGTGTTCTCCAAAACCGATTACCAGAGGTGCATTGCGTCGAGCGGCATAGATGACGCCCTGGTGATCTTCGTGAATACAGAGCAGTGTGAAAGCACCGTGGAGTCGGTTTACAACCGTTCTAAAAGCTGCCGACAGATCACCCGAGGCGTCATACTCCCGAGCAATCAGGTGAGCGGCTACTTCGGTGTCGGTCTCCGAGGAAAACTTGACGCCTTGGGCCAAGAGTTCGGTCTTCAGCTCCGAAAAGTTCTCGATGATGCCGTTGTGAATTAGGGAAAGCTTTTGGTGAGAGCCACCCAGGTGCGGGTGTGCATTGCCATCAGTTGGTGCACCGTGAGTTGCCCAGCGAGTGTGACCAATGCCGATGTGGGCATCCTTGATTGGGTTTTGCTCTAGCTCTTCAACTAGGACCGATAGCTTGCCGGCACGCTTTCTTGTCTGCAGTCCGACCTCTGGGTCGATTACTGATACCCCCGCAGAGTCATAGCCTCGATACTCAAGCCTACGAAGGCCTGAGATTAGAACATCGAGGGAAGACCCTGGACCTACATAGCCCACGATTCCACACATGCGTCTAAATCTACGGCAGAATTACCCCTTGTGAGTGGAGCCCACGGCCTAGATAGCCTTTCCCCCTACCTTGCAATTGACCGCGAGGACTGGGCTGAGCTTGCCAACTCCAGCTCCTTGCCGCTTAGTGAAATTGAGATCGACCACATTCGCGGTCTCGGTGATTTCTTGGATCTCAAAGAAGTCCAGGAGGTTTACCTTCCACTCAGTCAACTGCTCTCCATCTATGCGTCCAAGACCCAGGAGCTACACCAGGACACCAGCAACTTTTTCGGTGAGCGAGCAGCCAGAACCCCTTTCATAATCGGAGTGGCAGGTTCGGTTGCAGTCGGTAAATCCACAGTCTCACGCCTTCTCAGAGAACTACTCCAGCGCTGGGATGAAACCAAGCACGTCGAACTTGTAACCACCGACGGGTTCTTGTACCCAAACGCCGAGCTAGAGCGTCGTGGCATCATGCACCGCAAGGGTTTTCCCGAGAGCTATGACCGCAAGCGACTGCTGCAGTTTGTCAGCGAGATCAAATCAGGGAAGACCGGTGTCACTGCCCCGATTTACTCCCACCTCTCCTACGACATCGTTCCCGGCGAAGTTGAAGAGGTAACCACCCCCGATGTTTTGATCCTTGAAGGCCTGAACGTCTTGCAGCCACCAGCTATCGGTCAAGAGTTAGCGCTGAGTGACTTCTTCGATTTCACGATTTTCATCGATGCCGAGGTCCAAAACATCGAAGCCTGGTACCTGAGTCGATTTGAGAAGCTTTGGGAATCTGCATTCACAAACCCCAAGTCCTATTTCCACAAACTCACGACCGAGCTCACCAAGGATCAAGCTATGGATCGTGCTCGTGGCTTTTGGAAAGACATCAACCTGCCAAACCTCAGAGAGAACATCGAACCGACTCGCTCACGAGCAACTCTGGTGATGCAAAAGGGTGAAAACCACCGAGTTGAAAAGGTGCTAATCCGTAAGGTTTAGAAATCGAAGAGCTCGGTCAATAGGCTCTTCTTCTTTTTGTGACCGTAGTAATACTGCGGCTGTTGCTGCGGCTGCTGCGGGACTTGAGGAGCAGGCTTATAGAAGGCCTGCTCGGCATCGATGAGGTGCTCTAACTCTCCGCGATCTAGAAATACCCCTCGGCAAGAGCTGCACTGATCGATGTGGATTCCGTTTCTCTCATAGGTACGCATTCCCGCGCCACACTTTGGGCAAATCAATTCCATTTGAGCTCCTCAAGAAGGTTTCAGTAATTAACCTTCACTGAGCTGAGAGATTGCTTAGAGCGAGCTGGTCACGAAGCTGACGTTGGCCTTTATAAGTGCCCTTGGCATCTTGGCTGCTGCCTGAGACCTAGCCTCAGACGCCGAATACTCCGATTCCACCAACTTGAAATGCTCCTCATCACCATCCAATGATGCGAGCCAGGTGAGCTCGGTTTTATCTACTGCCAAATACATCCACTCGGCCTGGAAACCAAATTTCTGACGTATCGGCATGACATCTTGATGCACCCAAGCCACAAATTCATCGGCTAACTGCGGATCTAATTCGTAGCGACGAAGCTGAAAGGTTTTCAAAGTCCGAGCCTGCGCTCAACCAGCAGAGCAATGCGATCAGCCCAGCTCTGGGCGGTGCCCTGATCGGAAGCCTCCACCATCACGCGAACCAGATTCTCGGTACCGGACGCACGAAGTAGCACGCGTCCTCGGTCACCCAATTCTTGGCTAGCTTCTAGAACCAATGCCTGGAGTTCTGGATCTGAATCAACTCGAGACTTATCCACTCTTGGCACGTTTACCAAGACCTGTGGGAAGTTCGGCATCACTGATACCAACTCACGCAATGACTTACCTGTCGCAGCAACTTGAGCGGCTAGGTGGAGACCGGTTAGGACACCATCACCGGTGGTTGCATACTGCGAAAAGATAATGTGCCCGGACTGCTCACCACCGAGTGAATAGCCGCCCTCACGCATAGCCTCAAGCACATAGCGGTCACCAACTTTGGTATCGATGATGCCAATGCCGGCATTCTGCATCGCGATCTTCAAACCGAGGTTACTCATCACGGTGGTGACCAGGGTATTGCGGGCGAGTTGACCAGAGTTCTTTAGCGCGAGAGCCAAAACCGTCATGATGTGATCACCATCGACAATGGCTCCGGTGTGATCCACCGCCAGACACCTGTCAGCATCGCCATCGTGGGCGATACCGAGGTCTGCCCCATGGGCAACCACGGCTGCTTGCAGCGCAGAAAGGTGAGTGGAGCCGCAGCCCTGATTGATGTTGTTGCCATCTGGGTCGTTGCCGATAGTGATGACCTTGGCACCAGCGTCAGAGAAAGCCTGCGGAGAGATTGCGCTAGCGGCACCATTTGCGCAATCGAGAACAACCTTTACGCCATCGAGACGATGTGGGATGGTGCCAAGCAGGTGAAGCAGGTAACGATCTTCAGCATCGGCAAATCGACTGACACGACCAACCTCAGCACCGATTGGAGTCAGTGCACTTCCAAGTGCTGCCTCAATCTTGTCCTCGGTTGAATCAGGGAGCTTGTGACCACCGCGGGAGAAAAACTTGATTCCGTTATCAGGCGCTGAGTTGTGGCTAGCAGAAATCATGACGCCAAAGTCGGCATCAAGATCAGCGGTTAGATATGCAGCTCCGGGCGTTGGAATCACGCCAGCGTCAAAGACATCGACTCCGGATGAAGCCAAGCCAGCGGCAACAGCAGCAGAAATAAAGTCACTTGAGATTCTTGGGTCGTGACCGATGACCGCCCTTGGGCGATCACCGCGAGAACGAGCTTCCTCCGAAAGGACAAAAGCCGCAGCCTGCGCTAATTTGAGCGCAAAATCTGCGGTTATGTCCTTGTTAGCAATGCCCCGAACGCCGTCGGTGCCAAATAGCCTGCCCATGGCAGAAGCGTATTCGTTAGCGCTTGGAGAACTGGCTAGCCTTGCGGGCCTTCTTCAAACCAGCCTTCTTGCGCTCGATAACACGAGCGTCGCGGCTTAGGAAGCCAGCCTTCTTCAGGGTTGGACGGTTGTTGTCCTTGTCAATCTCGTTTAGTGCACGAGAGATACCAAGGCGCAGTGCACCGGCCTGGCCAGCGCTGCCGCCGCCATCGATGCGTGCGATTACGTCGTATGCACCCTGAAGCTCAAGGACCTTGAATGGGTCGGTGATGAGCTGCTGGTGAAGCTTGTTTGGGAAGTAGTCCTCGAAGGTACGACCGTTTACGGTGATCTTGCCGCTGCCTGGTACTAGGCGAACGCGAGCAACGGCCTCCTTGCGACGGCCGGTGCCAGCGCCTGGCTGGGATAGGTCTCCGCGTGAGCGCACAGCCTTAGCTGGTGCAGACTCGGTAGTGTAGGAGGTCTCTGCCTCGATTGCGGTGTTCTCTGCCACGGTCTAGTCCTTACTGGGCGATCTGAGAAATGGTGAATGGCTTTGGCTGCTGTGCCACGTGTGGGTGGTTTGCACCCTTGTAAACCTTTAGCTTTCCTAGCTGCTGGTCACCGAGAGAGTTCTTTGGCAGCATGCCGCGGATAGCCTTCTCGATTGCGCGCTCTGGGTTCTTCTCCAGAAGCTCGGAGTAAGTGGTAGCGGTTAGACCACCTGGGTAACCAGAGTGACGGTATGCCTTCTTCTGAGCAAGCTTTGAGCCGGTCAGTGCAACCTTGTCTGCGTTGATGATGATGACGAAGTCACCATTGTCCATGTGAGCAGCGAAGGTTGGCTTGTGCTTGCCGCGCAGCAGTGCAGCTGCGTGGGTTGCAAGACGACCTAGAACAACATCGGTGGCGTCAATGACGAACCACTCGTGGCTCAGCTCGCTGGCCTTTGGCGAATAAGTACGCACGCTAAATTACCTCGTAGTTTCTTTTGTGTGATTCCGCGAGATCTAACGCGGTTTCAAACCTTTCGGCATAGCCGAACCAAGGTGCAAGTTTAGGACAGTTTTACCCAATAGGTCAAACAGAAATTTCCTCGCTGGAGCGCAAGTTTCTGGCTTTTTCTGCCTGAGCCCGCCACATGCTTGGTTCTGGGTACTCCACACCGGTCAAAGCCAGTCCGTGCGGGGCAACAACTTTGAACTTGGAAACTCGTTTTGCAGCCTTGAGAATCTCTGCCAATTCGGTGATGGTGAGCTTGTGCTGACCTACCGCTATCAGGGCACCGACCATGGATCTGACCTGGTTGTGACAAAAGGCATCGGCCTCCAGGTAGATCTCAACATTGTCCGCAAAGCGCGTCACCTTCAAAGTCTTGAGGTCTCGAATGGTGGTCGCACCGGCCCTAGGTTTGCAGAATGCACCAAAATCATGAAGCCCAATCAGCACCTTCGACGCCTCGGCCATCAGATCGGTGTCTAACTCCCCCGGTATCCACAGCTCATAGCGAGAGCTCAGCGGCGATCGAGGTGCAAGGTCATCGACTATCAGGTAGCGGTAGGAGCGTCCGATGGCCGCGAATCTGGCATCAAAGTCCTCAGACACGGCTTCTATCGAGTGAATGACGATCTCGTTTGGCAACAGGCTCTGCAGTCTCGCCTCGGTAAATCCCGAGCGACCGGCACGCTTTAGCTGCTTTTGGGTGATGTCGATGTGGCAAACCTGCCCCAGGGCGTGGACACCAGCATCGGTTCTACCGGCAACCCGCATGCCGAAATCTGCGTCGTCCTCGCCGAAGATCACACTCAGCGCGCGAAGCAGTTCACCTTGGACGGTTCTTAGATCCGGCTGCTTCGAAAAACCAGCAAAGTCAGTGCCGTCATAGGCGAAGTCGATCCGGAAACGAGAAAACCCGCCGGATTGACCAGCGGGTTTACTCATTTTTAGTCCTTTTGACTTAGGCCTTTGGCTCTTCAGCCTCAGCGCTCTCCTCGGCTGCAGGAGCCTCGGTTGCCTCTTCAGCGGCTGGAGTCTCTACGACCTCTGCTGCTGCCTCGGTAACCTCTGCCTCTACTGCTGCCTCTTCAACTGCCTCAACCTCGGCGGCTGCAGCGGAAGCTGCTGCACCTGCGGTTGCAACGTTGTTGACGAGCTTAGCCTTGTTGGTCTTTGGCTTTGGGTTCACTGCCTCGAGCACTAGCTCGATGACTGCCATTGGAGCGTTGTCACCCTTGCGGTAGCCGAGCTTGGTGATGCGGGTGTAACCGCCCTGACGCTCTGCAACCAGCGGTGCAATCTCGGTGAAGAGCTCGTGAACCACACCCTTGTCCAGGATCTGAGTCATGACGCGACGACGAGCTGCTAGGTCTCCGCGCTTTGCGAAGGTCACTAGACGCTCAGCGATTGGGCGCAGACGCTTTGCCTTGGTCTCGGTGGTAACGATTCGCTTGTGCTTGAAAAGCGAAGTCGCCATGTTGTTTAGCATTAGGCGCTCGTGGGCTGGACCGCCTCCGAGACGTGGGCCCTTAGTTGGGGTAGGCATTTCTTTCTCCTTGGATTTCTAAGCGTTTAGATCTGGTCGTCGTCGAATCCGCCACCGAAGTAGGCGCCATCGAAGCCTGGAACTGCGTCCTTGAAGCGAAGGCCTAGGCCTGCAAGCTTCTCGCGGACCTCGTCAACAGACTTGGAACCGAAGTTACGGATGTTCATCAGCTGGTCCTCGCTCAGTGCGATCAGCTCAGAAACGGTGTTGATTCCCTCACGCTTTAGGCAGTTGTAGGAACGAACGGTTAGGTCAAGGTCCTCAATCGGGGTTGAGAGCTCGTTCGATGCAGCAACCTCAACAGGTGCTGGACCGATCTCGATACCCTCAGCCTCGCTGTTTAGCTCCTTAGCTAGACCGAAGAGCTCAACCAGGGTTGAACCTGCGGATGCAACTGCATCTCGAGGAGCAATCGAAGGCTTGGTCTCAACGTCAACGATTAGCTTGTCGAAGTTGGTGAACTCACCGGCACGAGTTGCCTCAACGCGGTAGGAGACCTTTAGAACCGGGGAGTAGATGGAGTCAACTGGAATAACGCCAGCCTCTGCATCTGGGTTGCGGTTCTGAGAAGCCTGAACATAGCCACGACCGCGCTCAATGATGAACTCGATCTCTAGCTTGCCCTTGGCGTTCAGGGTTGCAATAACTAGCTCTGGGTTGTGAACCTCAACACCGGCTGGCACCTGGATGTCAGCTGCGGTCACAGGACCTGCGGTGTTCTTGGAAAGGTGTGCAACTACTGGAGCATCGTGCTCAGAGGAGACAACCAGGTTCTTGATGTTCAGGATTACCTCAACAACGTCTTCCTTGACACCTGGGATAGTCGAGAACTCGTGGGAAACACCCTGGATACGGATGTTGGTAACTGCAGCACCTGGGATGGAGCTTAGAAGGGTGCGGCGGAGGGAGTTTCCTAGGGTGTAGCCAAAGCCTGGCTCTAGTGGGTCAAGTACAAAACGTGAACGGTTTGTACCAAGTACTTCTTCGTGCAGAGTTGGGCGCTGTGCAATTAGCACTATTCGGTTCCTTTCATCTGAGTACCCGCTATTTGATACTCGTCTTGACACTCAGGGGGGTCACCTGAATGCGTGAATCTTTAGTTGTGGGTTGAGTGCGTGCGCTAATTAGACACGACGGCGCTTTGGAGGGCGGCAACCGTTGTGAGCCTGTGGGGTCACGTCGGAAATTGAGCCAACCTCCAGGCCTGCTGCCTGTAGTGAGCGGATTGCAGTCTCGCGACCAGAGCCTGGGCCCTTCACGAAAACGTCAACCTTCTTTAGACCGTGCTCCTGCGCCTTGCGAGCAGCTGACTCAGCTGCCATCTGGGCTGCGAATGGGGTCGACTTACGTGAACCCTTGAAGCCGACATCACCTGATGATGACCAGGAGATAACAGCTCCGGTTGGGTCGGTAATGGTGATGATGGTGTTGTTGAAGGTCGAGCGGATGTGTGCCTGACCTGCTGGAACGTTCTTCTTGTCCTTGCGGCGAGGCTTACGAGCCGCAGCGGATGCCTTAGGTGCTGCCATTTTCTATCTCCTAAATCCTTAGCCGCTACTAGCGGGTTGCCTTCTTCTTGCCGGCCACGGTGCGCTTTGGACCCTTGCGAGTACGAGCGTTGGTCTTGGTGCGCTGACCGCGCACTGGAAGGCCCTTGCGGTGACGCAGACCCTCGTAGGAACCGATCTCAACCTTGCGGCGGATGTCGGCTGCAACGTCACGGCGGAGGTCACCCTCTACCTTGTAGTTCTTCTCGATCTCATCGCGAAGCGCTACCAACTGGTCGTCAGATAGGTCCTTCACGCGGATGGATTCGTTGATTCCGGTGGTCTTCAGAATCTCGCTTGAGCGAGTGCGACCAATACCGTAAATGTAGGTTAGGGAGATAACCACGCGCTTGTCGCGAGGAATATCTACACCAGCAATACGTGCCATTTGGATGTTCTCCTGTGTAGTAGAAGGTCTGCAGCATCTCCATCTCAACCTGGCTGATTGAGCCCCGGCCTTCTTCCGAGGGTTAGCCCACTGGGGACTTGGGGATGCTCTTGTCTATTCAGTTATGGGTTAGGGCAATTAGCCCTGGCGCTGCTTGTGGCGAGGGTTCTCGCAGATCACCATCACGCGACCGTGACGGCGGATGACCTTGCACTTGTCGCAGATCTTCTTAACGCTCGGGTTAACCTTCATGCTCTTACTTTCTACTTGTAGCGGTAGATGATGCGGCCGCGAGTTAGGTCGTAGGTGGACAGCTCTACAATCACGCGGTCTCCGGGGAGAATACGGATGTAGTGCTGACGCATCTTTCCCGAGATGTGGGCTAGGACTAGGTGTCCGTTGGTCAGCTCCACGCGAAACATTGCGTTCGGTAGGGCTTCAACGACCGATCCCTCGATCTCGATTACGCCGTCTTTGTTGGCCATGCACTCACTTCACTACTTTTGTGACGTCACAGACACGCGAATAACCAACCCAAAATTTGAAAAGGATTTCACGCAGAAACGCCAAGGGAAAATCCTAGGGGAAATCGCAGGCGAATGCTAGTCCTGGAAATCAAAAACCTTTGGCAAATTTGCACAAGTTTCTAGTCGAGCGAAACCGGAGTCACACCAAAGGGCTTCAGCCCCTCGACACCACCATCCAAAGCGGTCAGTACCCAGATGCCTGAGGCGTGCACAGCAACCGAATGTTCCCAGTGCGCACCATCTGAACCGTCCTTGGTGGCAACCGTCCACTCGTCCTCTAAAACCTGAGTGCGCTGATTGCCGGCAGTGATCATCGGTTCGATTGCAACACACAATCCCGGCTCAACCTTGGGGCCTAGATCGCGCACGCGATAGTTGAAAACAGCTGGGTCCTCGTGCATCGAACGACCAATGCCGTGGCCGACATACTGTTCCAAAATGCCATAGTTGCCGCGCTCAAGAATGTACTTCTCGATTTCAACGCCAACCTCATTCAATCGCTTGGCCTTTGCCAGTGCGGCAATACCCGCCCAGAGCGAGCCTTCACAGACATCGCTCTGACGCTGACGTTCCTTGGTCTGGGCATCATCGCGACCCGGGACCACCATGGAAAATGCACTATCGCCGTTCCAGCCATCCACCTCGGCACCGCAGTCGATGGAGACTAGGTCACCGGCTTCAAGAACTCGGTTAGTTGGAATCCCGTGCACGACCTCGGAATTTACGCTCGCACAAATGGTGTGGTAGTAGCCGGGGACCAGCTGGAAGTTTGGAATTCCGCCGCCATCGCGAATGGTCTTCTCTGCAATCTGGTCGAGCTCAAGAGTTGTGACACCCGGCTTGATGGCTGCTCTAACTGCCTGCAGGGCCTTTTGGGTCAATAGACCAGCGACCCGCATCTTGCGGATCTGATCTTCAGATTTGATCTCGTACTTTTTACGCATCGCGGCTTAGGCCACGGGCCTCGAGAGCTTCAATGATGCGCTCGGTAACTTCACTGATTTCACCAAGACCGTCAATCATCGCCACCAGACCACGACCGGCGTAGATGTCGATAAGTGGAGCAGTCTGAGAGTCATAGACCTCAAGACGACGACGAATCACCTCTGGGGTGTCATCGGCACGACCCTCGATCTCAGCGCGCTTGGCAAGGCGACGAATTAGCTCTTCGTTGTCTGCTGTGAGCTGCACAACAACATCGAGTGAGCGAGAGCTTTCGTTCAAGATGGCATCTAGCTCGTGGACCTGGTCCACGGTTCTTGGATAACCATCGAGCAAGAAGCCAAGACCGGCATCTGGGTGAGAGAGGCGATCGCGCACAAGGGCGTTGGTGAGGCTGTCCGGGACATACTCACCGCGGTCCATGAATGCCTTCGCCTGCTTTCCAAGCTCGGTTTCGTTCTTCACGTTGAAGCGGAAGATATCACCGGTTGAAATTGCAGGAATCGAGAAAGCCTGAGCCAAAAGCGCAGCCTGAGTTCCCTTACCAGCCCCAGGAGGGCCGATCATGAGAAGGCGGGTCACTTCAGTAGGCCCTCGTAGTTGCGCTGCTGCATCTGAGCGTTGATCTGCTTGACGGTCTCAAGTCCAACACCCACGATGATCAGGATCGAGGTTCCACCGAATGGGAAGTTCTGGTTGGTACCGATAGCGGTGAAAGCAACCAGTGGAATCAGGGCAATCAGACCCAGGTAGATGGCACCTGGAGCGGTGATGCGGCTGATTACGTACTCGAGGTACTCGGTGGTTGGCTTTCCGGCACGGATACCTGGGATGAAGCCACCGTACTTCTTCATGTTGTCGCTGATCTCCTCAGGGTTGAGGGTGATCGCTACATAGAAGTAGGTGAAACCGATAATCAGGGCTAGGTAGATAGCCATGTAAAGCGGGTTGTCGCTCTGGGTTAGGTAGGTAGAGATCCAGGTAACCCATGGAGCAACCTGACCATTTGCATCTGGCTGGTTGAACTGAGCCAAAAGTGCAGGAAGGTAAAGCATTGATGAGGCGAAGATAACCGGGATAACACCAGCGGTGTTTACCTTCACTGGGATGTAGGTGGACTGACCACCGTAGGCCTTGCGACCAACCATGCGCTTTGCATACTGAACTGGGATACGACGCTGGGACTGCTCAACCAAGACAACCAAACCAACCACGACGAAACCAACAGCCATGACGATAACGAAGATCTCAATGGTGCGGGTCTGCAGAATCTGCAATAGGGATGCTGGGAAGGTGGAGGCGATTGAGGTGAAGATCAAAAGCGACATGCCGTTACCGACACCGCGCTCAGTGATTAGCTCACCAATCCACATGATCAAACCGGTTCCGGCAGTCATGGTGATAACCATCAGGGTGATGGCAAGTGGATCGGTGTCTACCAAGATTGGCAGCGTACAGTCGGCACCAAACAGTGCGCCCTGACGAGCAACCGCAATCAGAGTGGTTGCCTGTAGTAGACCTAGCGCGATGGTTAGGTAACGGGTGTACTGGGTTAGCTTTGCCTGACCCTGAGGACCCTCTTTGTAAAGAGTCTCAAAGCGCGGAATTACCACGCGAAGTAGCTGAGTGATGATCGACGCCGTGATGTAAGGCATGATGCCCAGGGCGAAGATCGATAGCTGGAGCAGTGCTCCGCCGGAGAACAGGTTCACCAGTTCGTATAGACCAGAGGTCGAGTTGCTCTGCGCTAGACACTGTTGGACGTTGGTGTAGTCCACGTTTGGGCTCGGGATAAACGAGCCCAAACGGAAGACTGCAATCATTCCAAGGGTGAACGCAAGCTTGTTGCGCAAATCCGGAGTGCGGAATGCGCGAGCAATGGCCTGAAACACGGTGAACCTACTCCCCTGAAGCTATTTAGGCGTTGACGCTACCGCCAGCGGCCTCGATCTTGGTCTTTGCTGACGCGGATACCTTGTCAACCGAGACCTCAAGCTTAACCGAGACGTCGCCGTTGCCAAGAACCTTGACTGGCTCGCCCTTGCGAACTGCACCCTTGGCGACTAGGTCGCTTACGGTGACAGCGCCACCCTTAGGGTATAGCTCGGAAAGCTTGTCGAGGTTTACCACCTGGTACTCAACACGGAATGGGTTCTTGAAACCGCGCAGCTTTGGAGTGCGCATTACCAAGTTCACGCCGCCACCTTCGAAGCCGAGGCGAGTGGTAGTGCGTGCGCCAGTACCCTTGGTACCGCGACCTGCAGTCTTACCCTTCGAACCCTCACCAAGACCCTTACGAGTCTTCTCCTTCTTGGCACCCTTTGCAGGGCGTAGGTGGTGAAGCTTGAGGATCTGAACCTTGTCGCTCTTCTCCTCAGACTTCTTTGCAGCTGGCTTTGCCTTAGGTGCAGCCTTCTCAGCAGCTGGCTTTGCAGCGGCAGCAGCCTTTGGTGCAGCAGTCTTTGCAGGGGCCTTAGCCGCAGCTGCCTTTGGGGCAGCCTTGGTTGCCGGCTTGGCAGCAGCCTTAGCGGCTGGCTTCTTCTCTTCTGCCATTAGTCGATCTCCTCAACCTTTACAAGGTGGGCAACGGTCATCACCAGGCCGCGAACAGACTTGTTGTCTTCCTTCACGACGATGTCACCGATGCGCTTCAGACCCAGGGTGCGAAGTGAATCGCGCTGGTTCTGCTTGCCACCGTTTGAACTCTTGATCTGGGTAACTTTCAGACGAGCAGCCATTAGGCACCTGCCTTCTCAGTTGCAGGCAGTAGGCGAGCTGGTGCTACCTCTGCCAGGTTCTTGCCACGACGTGCAGCAACGGAGCTTGGCTCCTCTAGCTGACGCAGAGCTGCAACGGTGGCGTGGACGATGTTGATGGTGTTCGAAGATCCGAGGGACTTCGATAGCACGTCGTGAACACCAGCGCACTCCAGTACTGCACGCACAGGACCACCGGCGATAACACCGGTACCCTCAGCGGCTGGACGAAGCAGAACCACACCGGCTGCTGCCTCACCCTGAACTGGGTGTGGGATGGTGGAACCTGAGCGTGGGATGCGGAAGAAGTTCTTCTTCGCGTCCTCGACACCCTTGGCAATAGCGGCTGGAACTTCCTTAGCCTTGCCGTAGCCGACACCAACTAGACCCTCGCCGTCACCGACAACTACTAGTGCGGTGAAGGCAAAGCGACGACCACCCTTAACAACCTTGGAAACACGGTTGATGGTGACAACACGCTCCAAGAATGGGCTCTTGGTCTCCTCGCGGTCACGACGCTCAGTGCGAGGGCCGCGCTCACGGGAGCCACGACGCTGCTCACGCTCGTTCGGGTCAACGGTAGTGGTCTCTGCGACCACGGTAGCTTCTGCCACTTCCTGTTCCTTCTTCTCTTCGCTCACAGTGTCAGTCCTGCCTCGCGAGCTGCGTCAGCAATAGCTGCAACGCGGCCTGCGTAACGGTTTCCACCACGGTCAAATACAACCTCGGTGACACCTGCCTTGTTGGCGCGCTCAGCAATTAGCTTGCCTACGATCGCTGCCTTGTCGGTCTTGGTGCCGTTCTCCTTGCGAAGCTCGACCTCCATGGTCGAAGCCGAAGCTAGGGTGTGACCCTTGCTGTCGTCTACTACCTGGACGAATACGTGGCGAGCTGAGCGAGTGACAACCAGACGTGGACGGCTGGCGGTGCCTTCGATCTTCTTGCGCAGACGGTCGTGACGACGGCCACGAGCGGCTGACTTGGACTTACCTCTAGTACCGAGACCCATGATTACTTACCACTCTTTCCGGCCTTGCGACGTACGCGCTCACCCTCATAGCGAATACCCTTGCCCTTGTATGGCTCAGGCTTACGGATCTTGCGAATGTTCGCGGCAACCTCACCGACAGCCTGCTTGTCAACACCGGAGATAACAATCTTGGTGTTTCCCTCGACGGTCAGGGTGATTCCCTGTGGAGGCTCAATCACAACTGGGTGAGAGAAACCTAGAGCCAACTCAATGTTGGAACCCTTTGCGGCAGCACGGTAACCGGTACCGATGATCTCCAAGGTCTTGGTGAATCCAGTGGATACACCGTGGACGTTGTTAGCGATCAGGGTACGAGTCAGGCCGTGTAGCGACTTTGACTTAGCCTCGTCGTCTGGACGAGAAACGATTACGGTGTTGTCTTCCAAGGTGGCCTTGATTGGCTCAGAAACGGTCAGGGACAACTCGCCCTTTGGACCCTTCACTGAGACGTTCTGGCCGTCAATGGCAACCGTAACGCCCGCTGGTAGCGGGATCGGAAGCTTTCCAATACGTGACATGCGTGATTACCAGATGTAGGCGATGACTTCTCCGCCTACTCCCTTCTTTGCAGCCTGGCGGTCAGTTAGTAGACCGGATGAGGTGGACAGGATTGCAATACCTAGGCCGCCAAGGACCTTTGGTAGCTCGGTGCTCTTCGCGTAAACACGAAGACCTGGCTTGGAGACGCGCTTGATGCCAGCAATGCTGCTCTCGCGGCTTGGGCCATACTTCAGAGAAACGGTCAAGGTCTTACCAACCTTGGCATCCTCAACCTTGTAGTCAGCGATGTAACCCTCTGACTTTAGGATCTCGGCAATGTTTCCCTTGAGCTTGGAGTAAGGGAGGCTCAGTGAATCGTGGTGAGCCTTATCTGCGTTGCGCAGCCGGGTCAGAAAATCTGCTACCGGATCTGTCATTGTCATTTATTTATCTTCTTTCTCGAGGTGGTTTCCCAGCGCTTTACAAGCTCAGGGACCTTTCTCAATTGGGGGTTTAGGACTTGAATGGGAAGCCGAGCGCACGTAGCAGCGCACGACCCTCATCGTCAGTCTTGGCTGTGGTCACGACCGTGATGTCCATACCGCGGACGTGGTCGATCTTGTCCTGATCGATCTCGTGGAACATGCTCTGCTCCGAGAGACCAAAGGTGTAGTTTCCGCGTCCGTCGAACTGCTCTGCAGATAGACCGCGGAAGTCGCGGATACGAGGAAGCGATAGGGATAGCAAGCGGTCTAGGAACTCCCACATGCGGTCGCCGCGCAAGGTCACGTGGGCACCAATTGGCTGGCCCTCGCGAAGCTTGAACTGAGCGATTGACTTCTTGGCAACGTTCACCATTGGCTTCTGACCGGTGATGGCGGTTAGATCGCGGATTGCACCCTCGATCAACTTGCCATCCTTGGCAGCCTGGCCAACACCCATGTTCACAACGATCTTGGTTAGACCAGGAACCTGCATTGGGTTAGCAAACTTGAACTCGTCCTGCAGTGCAGGAACGATGTCCTTGCGGTACTGAGCCTTCAGGCGAGGAAGCGCCTTGGTGGCTACCGCTGACTTCTTAGTGGCGGCCATTAGATTTCCTTCCCGCTCTTGCGTGCAACACGCACCTTCTTGCTCTCGCCGGTCTTAGCATCCTTCTCAACCTTGAATCCAACCTTGGTTGGCTTCTTGGTGCTTGGGTCTACCAGAGCGACGTTTGAAATGTGAATTGGGGCTTCCTGAGTAACGATGCCACCGGTCTTGGAACCGCGGTCAGACTGGCCGACCTTGGTGTGCTTGGTTACTAGGTTTACACCCTCAACGATTACACGGTTCTGCTCTACTAGCACTGCTAGCACGTGACCCTGCTTACCACGGTCACCACCGCGGTCCTGCTTGGCACCGGTAATGACCTGAACCAGGTCACCCTTCTTGATCTTGGCCATTTATAGAACCTCCGGAGCCAATGAAATGATCTTCATGAACTTCTTCTCACGAAGCTCGCGGCCGATTGGGCCGAAGATACGAGTACCGCGAGGCTCACCATCGTTCTTGATGATGACCGCTGCGTTCTCGTCAAACTTGATGTATGAACCGTCTGGACGACGAGTCTCCTTGGCAGTGCGAACCACTACCGCCTTGACTACGTCACCCTTTTTAACGTTTCCGCCAGGGATGGCGTCCTTTACGGTTGCGACGATGATGTCGCCTAGACCCGCGTAACGACGGGTTGAACCGCCTAGTACACGAATCGTCAACAGCTCCTTGGCACCGGTGTTATCGGCAACCTTGAGCCTGGACTCTTGCTGTAGCACTTATTTCTCCTTGTTTTGTGAATAACGATTTCCGACCGTTATTCCTAGGGGGTTACTTCGCCTTTTCGAGGATCTCGACTAGACGCCAGTTCTTGGTTGCAGATAGTGGACGGGTCTCGCTAATTAGCACGAGGTCGCCGATACCTGCAGAGTTGTTCTCGTCGTGTGCCTTGATCTTCTTAGATAGACGCATGACCTTGCCGTAAAGCGGGTGCTTCTTGCGGTCTTCAACCAAAACAACGATGGTCTTGTCCATCTTGTCGGAGACTACATAGCCACGACGTGACTTGCGGTAACCGCGCTCGACTTCCTTGACAACCTTTGGAGCCTTTGCTGCCTTTGGCTTTGCAGCCTTAGGTGCTGCCTTGGCGGCTGGCTTTGCTGCAGCCTTTGCTGCTGGCTTCTTCTCTTCAGCCATCTTTATGCCTCCTCAGCAGGCTTCTCAGCTGCTGCCTTCTTGGTCTTTGCTGGTGCTGCCGCGGTTGGCACGGCACGAATGCCGAGCTCACGCTCACGGAGCACGGTGTAGATGCGAGCGATGTCGCGCTTGACTGCCTTTAGGCGGCCGTGGTTGTCAAGCTGACCGGTAGCGGACTGGAAGCGCAGGTTGAATAGCTCTTCCTTCGCCTTACGCAGCTCCTCCACTAGCAGGGAGTCCTCAACCTTGTCGAGGTCCTGAGGGGTGAGGTTCTTTGAACCGATCATTATGCGTCACCTTCTTCACGCTTGATGATGCGAGCCTTAAGCGGAAGCTTGTGGATGGCGCGCATCATTGCCTCACGGGCAATGGTCTCGTTGACACCGCTGAGCTCGAAAAGCACGCGGCCAGGCTTGACGTTTACTACCCACCACTCCGGTGAACCCTTACCGGAACCCATACGGGTTTCGGCTGGCTTCTTGGTGAGGGAGCGGTCTGGGAATACGTTGATCCAAACCTTTCCACCACGCTTGATGTGACGGGTCATTGCAATACGTGCAGCCTCAATCTGGCGGTTGGTTAGGTAGGCAGGGGTCAGCGCCTGGATGCCGTACTCACCAAAGCTCACCTTGGTGCCACCGGTTGCGTGACCGTGGCGCTTAGGGCTGTGCTGCTTGCGGTGCTTTACCTTACGTGGAATAAGCATGCTTAGCCTTCGCTTCCTGCTGCTACCGCAGCCTCAGGGGCAGCTGCCTGGTCGCGGCGTGGTGCGCCACGGCGAGGACGGTCGCCACCCATGCGGGGACCACGCTGGTTTGCCTGCACTGCTGCAAGCTCCTTGGCGGTTAGGTCACCCTTGTAGATCCAAACCTTTACACCGATACGACCGAAGGTGGTCTTTGCCTCGTAGAAGCCGTAGTCGATGTTCGAACGCAGGGTGTGTAGTGGAACACGGCCCTCACGGTAGAACTCGCTGCGGCTCATCTCGGCGCCACCTAGACGACCGGCACACTGCACACGGATACCCTTTGCACCTGAGCGCAGCGCGCCCTGGATGCCCTTACGCATTGCGCGGCGGAAAGCCACACGTGCGGAGAGCTGCTCTGCGATGCCCTGGGCAACTAGCTGTGCATCAGCCTCTGGGTTCTTAACCTCGAGGATGTTTAGTAGCACCTGCTTGCCGGTTAGCTTCTCTAGCTCTGCGCGCAGGGTCTCAGCCTCTGCACCGCGACGGCCGATAACTAGTCCTGGACGAGCTGCATAGATGTCGATGCGAACACGGTCACGGGTACGCTCCAGCTCGATGCGGGATACACCTGCGCGGTCCAGCTTCTCCTGCAGGTAGTGACGGATCTTGGTGTCCTCAACTACGTAGTCTGCATAGCGCTGACCCTTTTTGGTGGAGTCAGCGAACCAGCGAGAGCGGTGGTCCGTGGTGATGCCTAGGCGGAAGCCGTAGGGATTGACTTTCTGGCCCATTACTTACCTGCCTTCTTTGCAAACTCGTCTGGGGTTGCAACAACCACGGTGATGTGGCTGGTGCGCTTGTTGATACGGAACGCACGACCCTGAGCACGTGGGCGGAAACGCTTGAGCGTCACACCCTCGTCCACAAATGCCTGCGAGATAACTAGGTCGTCCTCGTCCACAATGGCTCCGGCCGATTCGCCCTTGACCTTGGCGTTTGCAACAGCAGATGCAACGAGCTTGTAAATCGGCTCGGATGCTGCCTGTGGAGCAAACTTCAAAATACCCAGGGCCTCGGTGGCCTGCTTGCCGCGGATCAGGTTGACGACACGGCGAGCCTTTTGCGGGGTCACGCGGATGTTACGCACCTTGGCGATAGCTTCCATCGTTTTATCCTTCTACTCTCTGAGCGCCCCGGACTAGCCGCGGCGTCCCTTCTTGTCGTCCTTCACGTGTCCACGGAAGGTGCGGGTTGGTGCGAATTCGCCAAGCTTGTGACCAACCATGGTCTCGGTGACGAATACAGGAATGTGCTTGCGACCGTCGTGCACGGCGATGGTGTGACCCAGCATGGCTGGAACGATCATCGAGCGGCGGGACCAGGTCTTGATCACGTTCTTGGTGTTGGCCTCGTTCTGCGCGCGCACCTTCTTCATTAGGTGCTCGTCGACGAAGGGGCCCTTCTTCAAACTGCGTGGCATCTAGAAATCTCCTACTTCTTGCCGACGTAACGACGACGAACGATTTGCTTGTCGGATGGAAGGTTTGGCTTACGAGTGCGGCCTTCCTTCTGACCCCATGGGGTAACAGGGTTACGACCACCGGAGGTCTTACCCTCACCACCACCGTGTGGGTGGTCAACAGGGTTCATGGCAACACCACGGACGGTTGGGCGGACACCCTTCCAGCGCATACGGCCAGCCTTACCCCAGTTGATGTTGGACTGCTCAGCATTTCCAACCTCACCGATGGTGGCACGGCAGTTTGCGTCCACGTTGCGGATTTCACCCGATGGCAGACGAAGCTGCGCGTTAGGTCCATCCTTAGCAACCAAACGAACCGAAGCACCTGCGGAACGAGCAAGCTTTGCTCCACCGCCTGGCTTTAGCTCGATAGCGTGCACAACGGTACCCACTGGGATGTTGCGCAGTGGCAAGTTGTTACCTGGCTTGATGTCAGCCTGAGGACCCTGCTCGATTGCATCGCCCTGCTTTAGCTTGTTTGGAGCCAAGATGTAGCGCTTGGTGCCATCGATGTAGTGCAGCAGCGCAATGCGAGCGGTACGGTTCGGGTCGTACTCGATGTGAGCAACCTTCGCCGGTACGCCGTCCTTGTCGTTGCGACGGAAGTCGACCACACGGTACTGACGCTTGTGACCGCCACCGATGTGGCGAGTGGTCACGCGACCAGCCGAGTTGCGACCACCGGTCTTAGGCAGTGGCTTTAGTAGCGACTTCTCAGGGGTTGAGCGAGTGATCTCGGCAAAATCTGCAACCGAGGAACCACGGCGACCTGGAGTCGTTGGCTTGAATTTACGAATTCCCATTAGCTTCTATCCCTCTAGCCGATGTAGGTAAAGATGTCGATGGAGCCGGACTTTAGGGTCACGATGGCGCGCTTGGTGTCCTTGCGCTTACCTAGACCAAAGCGGGTACGGCGGGTCTTGCCCTGACGGTTCAGGGTGTTGATGGTGTCAACCTTCACGTTGAAAATTGACTCCACAGCCTGCTTGATCTCGGTCTTGTTCGAACGTGGGTCCACCTCAAAGGTGTACTTACCCTCGTCGATCAAGGAGTAGCTCTTCTCCGAGATGATCGGCTTGATGATTACGTCGCGTGGGTCCTTCTTCAGGCTCATGCTCGCTCCTCTGACTTGACTGCCGACTCGACAAACGAGGTCAGAGCGGCTGCGGTGAACACAACGTCATCTGCGTGTAGCACGTCGTAGGCGTTGAGCTGGTCAACAGGTAGTACGTGCACGGTCTGCAGGTTGCGTAGCGACTTGTAAGACAGCTCGTCAGAGCGGTCTAGCACAACCAGGATGTTCTTGCTCTGAGCAACCTGAGCCAAGAAGCTTGCAGCTGCCTTGGTTGAAGGTGCCGAACCAATTGCGAACTGGTCGATTACGTGAATGCGGCCAGCGCGAGCACGGTCAGATAGTGCGCCGCGAAGTGCAGCAGCAATCATCTTCTTAGGGGTGCGCTGGTCGTATGAACGAGGCTTTGGGCCGTGGATGATTCCACCACCGCGGTGCTGAGGCATACGGACCGAACCCTGACGGGCACGACCGGTTCCCTTCTGCTTGAAAGGCTTCTTACCAGAACCAGAAACCTCGCCGCGGCGAAGAGTGGACTGGGTTCCCTGACGAGCAGCAGCTAGCTGAGCTACAACAACCTGGTGGATTAGCGGAACATTGGTCTGAACGTCGAACAAGCCCTCAGGCAGGTCGATCGCACCGGACTTCTTGCCCTTTACGTCAATTAGGTCAACGGTAGGCATTAGTTCTCCTTCACAGCGTTACGAACGAACACCAGCTGGCCCTTAGGACCAGGTACGGCGCCCTTCACTAGCAGTAGGCCTCGCTCGAGGTCAACGCCGTGCAGGGTTAGGTTCAGCATGGTTACGCGGTCAGCACCCATGCGGCCAGGCATCTTCTTGCCCTTGATGACCTTTGCTGGGGTGGTACCGGCACCAATGGAACCAGGCTTACGGTGGTTACGGTGAGCACCGTGGGAAGCGGATACACCGGCGAAGCCGTGGCGCTTCATGCCACCGGCAAAGCCCTTACCCTTTGAGGTTCCAACAACGTCAACCTTGGTGCCAACTTCGAAGATGTCTACACCCAGTGCCTGACCAACCGAGTAGGTGTCAGCGTCTGCGGTGCGAATCTCTGCTACGAAGCGACGTGGGGTCACGCCAGCCTTAGCGAAGTGGCCAGCGGTTGGCTTGTCAGCCTTACGTGGGTCGATGGCACCGTAGGCAACCTGAATTGCCTTGTATCCATCGGCGTCGATGTTCTTGATCTGAGTGATGACGTTCTCGCCAGCCTCAATAACGGTGATAGGAACGAGCTTGTTGTTCTCGTCCCAGCCCTGAGTCATGCCGAGCTTCTTGCCCAGCAGACCCTTAACGGTCTTAGTCTCTGCAGTCATTCTCGTAATCCTTAGAGCTTGATCTCGATGTTGACGTCTGCTGGAAGGTCCAGGCGCATCAGCGAATCGACCGCCTTAGGGGTTGGGTCGATGATGTCGATGAGACGCTTGTGGGTACGCATCTCAAAGTGTTCACGGCTGTCCTTGTACTTGTGTGGCGAGCGGATGACCGTCACAACGTTCTTCTCGGTGGGTAGTGGGACTGGGCCTACTACCTTTGCACCGGCGCGGGTGACTGTGTCGACGATTTTGCTCGCCGAGGTGTCGATGATCTCGTGGTCATACGACTTCAGTCGAATGCGGATCTTGTTAGCCGCCATAATGACTCGCTTCCGTTTCTAGGTGATCTCTCGATCACACAGTTTTGGAGCCAACTCGACTCGCGGGCTGCGAATCTTATTGACTGCCGTGTTGCTGATGCACTGTTCTGCTGTCAACGCCCTATTTCTAGGGCTCGTTCCGACACCTTGACTCGGGCGTGTCGCAAGAAATTCACTCGCAATCACCCAGGAAAAGTTCTCGGATAAGTTTTTTGGTCCTTAGCTGCGGCCGGCCCAGTTACCTGTGCACACTGCCTGCAGTGGGCGAGCCAGAAAGGCCCGCTTCTCACGAACTTGTAAAGTCTGCCACAGGCCTAAGAGCCATTGCAAGTTAAATGCGGGGCAATTTTGCCCAATTTTGAAGCTTTTTTGACTACCTGGCCTGGAGTCGAAGATTTGGTAATTCCGGGGCCGGTATCCACCCACCGATTCGATCTTCAAAATCACCAAATCGCTCACCCCTACTGTTCCACTCTTCTCGAGCTTGAACAATCTCCTCGTGAGTACGACCAATGAAGTTCCACCACATCAGGATCTTCTCGCCAAATGGTTCGCCACCAATCAGCATCAAAATCGATGGTTCACGCACTTGAATCTCAGCACTTTTCGCACCAGCGGGGATAAATGCAAGATCCGAGGTATTCAGCTCGTCCTCTCCAACAGTCGCGGCCCCAGCTGCAAGCACAAACCCATGCTCAAACATTGCGTTCAGAGGTATCTGATGAATTCCCGGTTCCAGGCGAAGCTCGACACCCAGAAGTGGTGAGAAGGTGGTGGTTGGAGCGCTGACTCCTAAGAACTCCCCTGCCAAGACTCTCGCTCTGCCACCAGGGATAGTCATGGTTGGAAGAGCAGATTGATGCTCGAAGGCAGGAGCAACATCAATGGCACTCTGCGGCAGCGCCACCCACAATTGAATTGCATGCAACCGCTCGGTCGCTGGGTTTGAAAGCTCTGAGTGTGAGATGCCATGACCTGCAGTCATCAGATTGAGCTGTCCAGGTTCGATGATTTGAACCGAGCCAATGCTGTCTCGATGTTCGATTTGACCCTCGAATAGCCAGGTCACGGTTTG
>JACCDG010368205.1_pt1 | contig 27834 bp, 29 predicted proteins | sample 7442471 | NCBI WGS metagenome assembly JACCDG01 (sample SAMN15323444, study PRJNA562643) | freshwater metagenome | isolation source: river surface water | place: USA:Blue River Watershed | collected 2017-08-17 | reverse complement strand
TATCTTTGATGCGTTCTGGAGCATCAGTACCTGCTGTCTTCGAAAAAGCAGTTGAACCAATATCTTTCCAAGCAATCGAGACTGTCGGCGAAAAGGGCAACGGAGCCGTCAGAACAAATCCCGTATCTAAACCATAAGCTAAACCTTGATTTTGAAATTGATTTTGTAAACTTGAGTTACTTGCATTGATCAATGGACCTGGTCCAATTTGAGTTGTTCCACCTAATCTAGTGATTCTTTTCACACTCAAACCCAGCGCCGCACCTGGCCCAACAGGTATCGCTGTTCCTAGAACATAGCCCATATCATTAATTAAAGACATATCTAGAGTTGGGAAAGCAGGATTTTGTAAGCGCATGGATAAAGTTCCTGTGTCATAGGCCCCAAATCCAAAATAAGGAACAGCCAAAGAGATTTTTCCATCCAAACCTAACCAAATATTTTTTCCATAGAACGGAGTCAACGACGACAATCCATTCACCTGCCCCAAGTTTTGAATATCATTGTAAATCTGAAGTCCATTCACGCCCGCTCCAAGATTCAGAATTTCAAAATTAAGACCATCTATTCTTCGCAAAGATGCAGGATTGTAAAAAATAACATCCGCGTCTTTGACAATCCCTAAATAAGCACCACCCATTCCCAAGGAACGAATACTTTGGGCATACCTGTACATTTCCTTGGATAAGGCTTCCAAATTGAACATGCAAAGTAAAATAAAAAGCATCCTTCGCAGGCTTAAACCTAAGGGCATGGAACCCCCGAAATTATTCCATACGTATTTGTATTGATGATTGAGCGAAGCACCTTTAATTTTGCAGCATCCGCTTTGATCGCACTGGCATCCGTAGAGCAATTCGAACCACACGCTGTTTGTAAAGCATCTAAAGAACTATAGATGTCATTTGAGTTAGATAAAATGGCTGTGATTGTCGCAAAGTTATCGATAATCTGCCCCAATCCAGAACCAATTTCTGCCACGGCATTATCTGAAATCGAAGTACTACTACAACCATCAAATCCCGCATCTGCCGTGCCATCACCTAAACTATCTGTACTGTCCCGATCAGCATTGTCGCGCAAGTAAACACCAATTTTTGCCATTGCCAAGAACAGCATAAACAAATTTTGATCCGAGGTACGATTGATAGCTGCAGCACCAACCTCTTTCATTTTTGTTTCAGCAGCTGTACAAGAGGCAGGCTTAACTGCCTTTTGAGTCCAAGAATTCATCAAAAAAAGAAGGATAGCACTTCCCCCCGTGGAGCCAGAATTAAAAGATGAAATATAAGTATCAAAACGAAATCCACAATCGCAGGCGTAAGCACCTATCCATGACGACTTCACGTCAGTTCGAGCTAAAAAATCTGCAGACATTTTCGCAAAATTTGCTAAGGCTGATGTGCAATCGCCAGAGTTTTGATATTTGATTGCATCTTCAAATAGAGCTTCATCACTGTCTTTTTTCGACGGCGCTTGAAAGATATTTGAACAACCTGCAAATACAAATATGAAAAAAATAACGAAAACTCTTTTCATTAAAACCTCACAGAAAACTTCATCGCAAATCGACGATCTTCCACAGATGCGCCATCGGTTCCGACATCTTCACCATAACTTGTCATCATGAACTGAGTATGCTCCGTCGCTAGCTCCAAACCCGCTGTCCAATACTTTTGATTCATTCCTGCGCGAACAAAAAGTGTATCGGCAATATTAACTTCCATGCCTCCATGATAATAACGACTCTTGTCTGTTACTTGAGAGGCTTCTGTTATTTTTTGATATTCAAGTGTCCATGCTGTTCTCACATATTTGCTATGGATTGGAAATAAGGCAACTGCCACATCATAATCTTGGTTAATGGTATTGGGATGATTTGTCGTGGTCATACGCAGTCCACTTCCGGCATTGAACTGTGTATTTCCAACATCTCTGGATACAACAGAAATCGTGGGAATCATATACCATGGAGCTGCTAATGTGAGTCCCACATCTGTTCCAATGGCAGCGCCCTCTGCGGCATGTGTTGCAAGAGTTAAATCACCGGTTGGGTCAATCGCTTTATTGACCTCAATCCGATTTAAAAATCGACCAGCCACACCGATCTTAATTCGTCCATCCCAAAGACGCAGGTTGTACCCTAGAACCAATGCTAAATCATTGTAGTAATTTGTCTGCATAGTTGTTTGCCCTGTCACTAATTGTGTATCCAAGGAGTAACGGCCAAAAATACCAATTCCAAAATTTCTAACAACATAGGATGGAAACAATTGAGCTTTCGCATGATAATACGTATCTGGAGATTGCTGAACAGATGGAAGAACGGAAGCTATGTCATAGGGATTTGAAAAAGCTTTTGTCTTATAAATAGATGTCAGATTATTTCCCAATTCAACTTCTGGATCTAAAATTGTACCATAGGAATCTCGCAATTTTCCAAGACCTGCAGGGTTCACAAGAAGAGCTGTTTCATCATTCACAACAGCTATTCCAGCTCCACCCATTCCAAGGCTTCGACTTCCACGATAAAATTGATAAATCTCTCCTGCCACCAATGACTGAGAAATCAATGAAATATAAAAACAAATAATTCCTAAATACTTTTTCATCAGATCATCCTTTATCTGCTCAATCTTCTATCGGTGAATCATTTTCCCAGCTTGAGACAGGCTGGTCCTCTTTGCGACTTTGGACCAGCAAGAACAGACTTAATTCTTTTTCTATTTTACCGAAAAGTAAGCATGGAGGCCACCAACATGAAAAAAACTCTCATTCTAAGAATGTGTGCACTTGCTACAACACTTTTTTTGATCAATTGTGCCCAAAAAGACGCGGATAAATTAGCATCAGCTCAGGCTTGTGTGGATAAGTCCACAGCTGCTACCGCAGGGGCTTGTCTGGAAAAAATCTCGGGGCTAACTTCTCAACAATCTTATGCCATTCGATGTTCTGTGATGTTTATACAAGAAGGATTTGATGATCCGACAAGATATATTTCTGCCTTTGAACAACTGAATCAAAATGGATCTGGAAATTCATCCTTGGGATTGATGGGTGTGATGGCCTTTAAAAGTGCATCAACAGCATCGCAAAATCAAGCCAATGCCGACACGGCTTTAAGTTATTGTCAACAAGCTGGATCTAAAGGTTATATCATGCTGGCAGCGGCGGCTCAGCTAGGAACAACCATTGCAAAATATGGAAATCTAGCAACTTATAGCCAGGCCGACTTACTGAATGTGATCAATAATCCTTCCGTCACCAACACAGCTGATTTTCAAACTGCCGTCGGTGCAACCGCTGTGATCGCCTATCAAAGTAACTGCACAGGGACAAATACTTCAAACCAACAACTTTGCTCGACATTTCAATCTGCGGTCACAAGTGCAGGTGGAACAACGAATACCCAAGCAATTGGTTTGGGTTTAATTTCTGCTCTACAGCAACACTAGTCATTGATCGACATCTTCCTTTGCCTAGGGCATTCTGCGGAGATGTCGATCGCTATAAAAACACACCAACTGGAAAAATATTACCGAAGCTACGAAAAGAGCGAGGGACTTTTGGCCTCTTTCAAGTCTTTGGGAAATCGAAAATATTTTGATAAATACGCACTTTTTCCCACCGACTTAACCTTGAACGAGGGCCAAATCGTAGGACTTGTTGGTGCAAATGGTGCGGGAAAAACAACTTTGATCAAACTTTTATCCGGATTGGTTTACCCCTCTGCAGGCACTGCTGAAGTTTTGGGTTATACCCCCAGCGATCGGGACTCTGATTTCTTACGTCAAATTGGACTTCTTTTAGGACAAAAAAATCAATTGTGGTGGGATATCTCTCCGATGGATAGCTTTTCCATGCTGGCAAATATTTATGATCTGAATCCTGCTGAAGCTCGAAACCGCGTTCATGATTTAGCAAAAATTATGAATGCAGAACATGTTTTGAATACACAATTAAGACGTCTGAGCTTAGGTGAACGCATGAAAATGGAAATCATCGGCGCTCTTCTTCATCAACCGAAAGTACTTTTCTTAGATGAACCCACCATTGGCTTAGACATCGTGGCTCAGTCGAATATCCGAGAATTTCTTATGACCTATGTGAAAGAATTTCGCCCCACCATCCTTTTAACAAGTCATTATATGGATGATATTGCGCTTTTAGCACAACAGCTTTTACTGATGCAAAAGGGGCGCATTGTCTATCAAGGTACGGTCACTGAATTTGTGCAACAAGCTCAAAATGCTCAAACAGAAGAGGTTGATTTTGAACAAGTTATTCACTCCTTTCTTCAAGCGGAACATCACGTTCGCTAAACTTGCGATCATTTCCAATCTTGAATATCGAATGAATTTTTTGACCGATGCTTTGATCCAACCCATCCTAACATGTGGCGTGGAGTTGATGCTTTGGAATGCCATTTTTACTCATGGCACAGGACGAGACAGCTTCGCTGGATACTCGAAGGAAGCCTATTTCAGCTATGTCCTTTGGGCTGTTTTTATTGGTCGTATTGCCGTGAATTGGATGTATGAAAATCGCATGATGAGTTGCATTGAGCGTGGGGAATTGAATACAATTTTACTGCGACCTATTTCATTTTATGAAGTTTATTTTTCACAATTTTTTGCGTACAAATCTTTGATCGCAGGCATTTCTTTGCTGTTTCCACTTGGAATTTCTTTTTATTACGGGCTTCCAATTATCTACTCACGCTTACCAGAAATGCTTCTTATGTTGGCTGTTTATATTTGGTTTTGCTACTCCATGAGTTTTATTGTTTCAACTTTGAGCTTCTTCTTTACCAAAGCAAACTCCTTTTCATTCATTAAAAATATTACCCTGACTTTCTTTACAGGAGAACTCTTTCCTTTGGATTTACTTCCCGTTCATCTCAAAAAAATTTTTCTCCAGCTACCATTTCCTTGCGCCATTTATGCTCCTGTTGGCTACCTCTCGGGGAGGATTGACTCAAGCCTTTTCTATCAATGCTTTGGACGTTTATTCATTGGACTGGCTGTGACTCACACCATTGGATACTATTTGTGGAAGCGCGGACTGCGAGAGTACGCGGGGACAGGTGCATAAGATGAAAACAATCAAAAAGTACCTTTCCTTGTTTGTGACTTTTTTCAAAATCAGCCTGGTTGCTGATCTGGAATATCGACTCAATTTTTTCCTCCATATCATCATGAATCTCTTATGGTTTGTCGTGCAGATCATTGGCTTTGAAGTCATCTATCTTCATACTTCAGACATCGGAGGCTGGTCGATTCATCAAACACGCGTGATGCTTGCCATTGTTTTTACTGTCGACAGCTTGTACACCCTTTTTGTCGAAGAGGGCTTGCATGATTTTTTTCGTATGGTTCAAAGAGGTGATCTAGATCTGCTTTTAACTAAACCCGTAAATAGCCAATTTATGATCAGTTTTCAAAGAATGAAAACGCCTTCTCTTTTCAATGTATTTTTGATGCTGGGTTATTTAGTCTGGACATTGACTCAACTTCCAAACCTGACATGGACCCGAGTTCTTTTACTGATGGGACTGATTCCCAATAGCTTTTTGGTTCTGTATTCAATGAGATTCATCTTTACTTCCGCGGTCGTCATGTTCGCCAAAGCAGAAAATTTGTTGTACATTTGGTTTAACTTGTATCGACTGAGCTTTCGACCGGATGGCATCCTCTTTTCTTGGGTCCGATGGACGCTGTTGACCATTATTCCCTTTTCCTTGGTTGCCAATGTTCCTGCCCGCATCCTTTTTGAAAAATCAATCGCAGGCTTAACCATCTACACATTTTTTATGGGCTTTTCCTTGGCCTATTTAAGCCATCTATTCTGGATCAAATCTTTAAAAAACTATTCCTCTGCAAGCAGTTAACTATTTTCAGGAGTTCTTTGTATGATTCAAAAAAAAATTGCCGTCATTTTATCTGGATGTGGACATAAAGATGGAAGCGAAATCACCGAGTCTGTTCTTTTATGGACGGCTTTGACCTCCCAGAATGTGCAAGTTCATTTTTTTGCTCCAAACATCAACTTTCATCCGAAAGATCCTGTCACCAGCGAACCAACAAATCTTCCTGTGCGTAACGCTTTGACAGAATCTCAACGCATCACCCGAGGTCGCACTTTGGATCTGGCCACCTTGGACATTCATCCATTTGATGGACTTGCGATTGTCGGCGGATTGGGAGCTGTGGAAACTCTGTGTGATTGGAAAAAAAATGGAGCTCAAGCCAAGATACTTCCCGCTTTAGAAAAAGCGATTATGGATTGCCATCAACAAAGTAAACCCATCGCCGGCATCTGTATTGCCCCCGTGATCATTGCAAAAGCCCTGGCGGAATTTCGACCTACGATCACCATAGGAAATGATCCAGAAACAATTCATGAAGTATTAAAAACAGGTGCTTTGCATGAAGTTTGTCCTATGGATGACTACGTCACAGATCGTGAAACAAAGGTGATCACAACACCTGCGTATATGTATTCTAGTGCACAGCCACATCAAATTTTTAAAGGTATTTCTGGCCTAGCCAAAGAACTTGCTGAAATGGCATAATGATTTCAACAAAAGGAGCTTCTATGAAAAAAACTTTATGTCTTCTTTTTGGTGGAAAATCTGCAGAACATGAAGTCTCTGTTCAGTCTGCAAAGAATGTTGCCGCCGCTCTGGATACAAAACTCTTTGATTTGGTTTTAGTTGGAATTAGTCAACAGGGTTCATGGTACAAATTTCCTGACTCCACAGTTTTTCAAAACCTAAAATCTTTGAATGATCATTCCTTGCCCGCTCATGCTGATCCTGTTTCTTTAATTTCAAAAGCAGGAAAACCACTTTTATTTTCATTGGAAAAATATACAGAAACCCCTGTGGATGTTGCATTTCCCGTCATGCACGGAACCTATGGAGAAGATGGATGCATCCAAGGTCTATTTCGTATGATGAACCTTCCCTTTGTGGGCTGCTCTGTGGCGGCTTCTTCGACAGGAATGGACAAAGATTTTATGAAACGTCTTTTTCGTGAAGCCGGAATCCCTACTGCAAAATTTCAGGTCTTGCACAAAGATCGACCTATCAGCTTTCAGGATCTTGAAAAAAATCTGGGACTTCCATTTTTTATCAAACCAGCAAATATGGGGTCCAGTGTTGGAGTCCACAAAATCAAATCCTCTGAAGACTTTAAGTTAAAATCAGCAGATGCATTCAAGTATGATACGAAACTTATTGCTGAAGAATTTATTGATGGACGAGAAATTGAATGTTCTGTGTTTGGACCAACTTTGAAAGCCAAAGCCTCTTTGACTGGAGAAGTGACTCCCACCCATGAATTCTACAGTTATGAAGCAAAATACTTGGATGAAAAAGGTGCCGATTTAAAAATTCCTTCGGGTATTTCTGCAGAACTGACTGAAAAGGTGCAAAAATTAGCACTACAAACTTATGAAACCATGGGTTGCGATGGATTGACTCGAGTGGACTTCTTCTTAAAAGCCAATGGACAGATTTTAGTGAATGAAGTGAACACTATCCCTGGATTTACAAAAATTAGTATGTATCCAAAAATGTGGGAAGCATCTGGGTTTGCTTACTCTGATCTGATCACTGGCCTATTGAACAGAGCTCTGGAAAGACACCAAGAAGAATCAGCTTTGCAAACTCAATTTGCTTAACTAAATAGCTTGGCCTCAAACATGCATTATTCTTTTCTTGAAAGGATACTGCATGAAAAAAGATAAAGAGTATTTTGAAAATGTTCAGAATCGCCATCAAAAAGAATTTATGGAGCTGCAGGATCACTGCACTTTATGTGGTGCACTTCTGGAAGTAAAACATCAAAAAGACCCATATCTAGGAACCCTGAAAGAAGAAGCCTACTGCCCTCACTGCGAAGTCAGAACTCGCAATACGCAGAATATTTTGCATTGATCTATCGGGAGTGACAAAAATTTGACAGCGTCTTTGTCAAAGGTTCGACGCTGCCAAAATTCCAACTTGTTAAGCAACGGCCTTACTACGGTACTGAAATAAGTGCCGTGGAATTTCTGAAACCGTTAAAATACTTCCAGCAACACCCATTTCGATAGAACTTTGCGGTCCGTAGGGAAACTGTGCTTCATCGGGTGTTTGCACACATGTTGCGCCACCTTTTGCGGTGATGGACTCTAATCCCTCACAACCATCGTTTCCAAATCCACCAAATTGAACAGCGTAAACTCCAGCACCGAAGGACATTGCTGCAGATTTAAAAAGCACATTTGCAGATGGCAATTGGGAATTGACGGGCATACCTTTTTCTAACTTCAATGCCACAGAAAAACCACTTGCCACAACTTTTCCATGAACGCCAGAGGGTATAAAGTAGACCTTTCCCATACTTAATGTTTCATCACCTTTGGCTACAGATAGTCCAACTTTACAGCGTGATTTAATTTTAGAAATAAAGGCATCTAAAAAGGGAGTGATGGTACTGCACGAGATAATCACTGGAGGAGTATCATGTTCCAAACCTTGAATAAAACGTCCAATAGAATCTGCACTGCCAGCGTTTCCGCCAACGACCACGACTTTCAAATCTTGTCCAATTTTTTTGGACTCACGAACCGTGGTAGCTCCCTCCATATTGGCACCTTGTTCTTTTAGCTTTTTCACGATATTGACGGAAGCCGCAGCTCTGACTTTTTGAACAAGCATTTCTCCTAGTTGAGACAACACCGATGGATCGAATTGAGAAGGTTTATGAACAAATTCAACAGCTCCAAGCTCTAATGAGCGAAGGGCCGCATCCCCTTGGCTTCCCAATGAAGATACCATCACAACAGGAGTTGGCTGATGTTTCATCAACTTTTCTAAAAAAGTAACCCCGTTCATTTTTGGCATCTCAATATCTAAAGTGATAACATCTGGCTTTTTTGTCATAAGCAAATCACGAGCTTCATAAGGATCATGGGCCACACCCACAACCTCTAAACCATTTTTTGTAAAAATATTTGAAAAAAGATTTCGAACAGTAGCAGAATCATCAATAATCAAAACTTTCACAGAACGTAGTGAAAAGGGTTTTCGAAATCCACTGATACTTTCTTCCTGCTCTTGAAACTTTTCACCGTTCAATGCATGTCGAACTTCAAAAGTTTTAGTATTCAAAATAATCTTGCGCCCCTTATCTCCGCCTACATTTTTTTCAAGCATAGGAATTTTAAATTCAGCAAGCATACGCAGAGCAATTTCAATATTTCGAGCACCAATCCCTTCGGCCATAATGGTGCTAGAAATCACATTCCCACCACCATAAACCTTCGCTTGAATATTTTTCTTCAAAGCACCCAGCTTTTCCATTTCATGCAATAATTCTGGGATAGCGATACTTCCGTATCTAGGATTTGGAGATTCTGTACTGACAACATTGGGAAGTAAATAATGATTTAAACCACCGACTTTGGTGACAGGATCATACAATGCGACAGCCACACACGATCCAAGTAAAGTCGTGATTTCTGTTTCTATTTTCTCAGCAGCTAATTTTCCTGGATAAAGATAGATTTTATTCATGCAGCCACCATCGCTTTCAAATTACAAATAAATAATATTTTATTTTCTCTTAAGACAAAACTTTCAATCACTTCCGACTGGGGAATATTCGATAAATGAACAGAATCCTGCATATCATTCTTTGAAATTTTCACAACTTGATCTGCTCGTGAGGACAAAAATGCAAACTTATTTTTTTCTTTTTTGCAAACAACCACTAATTTATCATTTTCTTCATCGTCAAATCCATCCAAAGAAATCACAGGTATCACTTCTCCCCTTAAAGAAAAGAGTCCCTTAATTTCACTTCGAGATTCTGGAAGAGGTATAATTTTTCTTTTTTGAATGACTTCCACAACATTATCTATGGATAAAGCTAAGTCATGCTCACCCCGAGCACAAATCAAATACAAATCTTCGATCCAAGAATCTTCTGTCTTCTTTTTTTCAGTAGAATTGGACACCTGAAACACAGTTTGGTTTTCGGCATTTTCCAGAGTCTGTAATGATTGCCGATCCACCTGGTCTTCGATGGTCTCAGGTGACCATTTCAAAGAAGAAAACAATGAAGCAATGTAAATGAATGCATTATTTCTGGCTTCCCAGAAATCAAACTTATCTTGGTGTTCATTCAACAGTACAGCGTAGGACTTAATATCCTCATGGACCTTTTCGATCATATCAAATAGTTCTTTTTGCTTCTCGACAGAGATCGTCTGTTTCTTATCAAAAGCTTCCACTTCATAGGCAGCTAGCTGGGATACATAGTCACCTAAATAATCACTAAAAAAATTCAATGAACAGTTCTTGGCGTCCTTTTGTGGTTCTTTCATTTCTTTCAGATAGGATCTGAGTCGCAGTCCAAAGGAAACATCAAATTCCTTCAGCTCCTTGAGACAGTGATCCACATGCAAAGGTAAACCCTGTAAAAAATGTCCTTTTAAGTCACCTAAGAAATCATCCCAAGCTTCACTCATGCTGCCCCCGCAATCACTTCTGCCGATGATAATTCTTTATCACTTAATTGATGAACAAACTGTTTTGGGTCAATAACGTATGCGATATCGTCTTGGCCTAGAATCGAAGTTCCAGAAAAACCTTTGACAGATTTCACCAGTTCATCAAATGGTCGGACAACAACTTCAATTTGATTCACGATACGATCAATCATTAACGCGAATTCTCGTCCAGAATCCCTCATATAAACAATCGACATCGTTTGACAGGACTTAAGATCTTTTAACTTTTGACCCACTAAAAGTTCATCATAACTCAGTGCCAAGACAGATCTCGAATCAATTTGAGCAAATCTTTGCTGACCAATTTCCGTAAAAGTTACTTCATTGCAAGAGACGATACGACCCACCGAGGTCAGAGGGATCGCAATGTAAAAACCATTCCATTCTGTCAGTATTGATTTATTGACAACAACAGTTTTGGGAATGGGTACTACCATTGAAAATTGAGTTCCTTTGCCTTGATGAGTTTGAGTTCGAATTGTGCCTGAAAAACTCTTTAAAGTTTCTAGGACAACATCCATCCCTACACCACGGCCAGAAACTTCAGACACATCTTCTTTTGTCGAAAAACCAGCAGTATAAATAAAATGTATTTTTTGATCTTCCGTCATTGCATCTAATTGTTCTTTCGTCGCTAAGCCTTTTTTCAAAATTTTTTGGCTAATTCTATTCAAATCAATTCCAGCACCATCATCTAAAATATTAATTGTAATGATATCCGCGGAACAATCTGCTCGAACAATAATTTGTCCCTCTGGATTTTTACCCTGTTCTAAACGTTGATGGGGTGTCTCTATACCATGATCGACAGAATTTCTGACTAAATGAACAAGGCAGTTTGTTAAAGCCTGTGCTAATTTTTTTTCAATTTTTATTTCAAATCCTTGAAAATCAATTTTAACTTTCTTACCTGAATCTTGTGCCAACGTACGAACGATTCTTGGCAAACCATCAACCATCCGAAGCAATGGAACTTGACGACATCCAGCGATATGATGCTGGAGCTGATCCGTTAGTTTATTTAAATTTTGTGTAAATTCAGATTGGAATCTTTGAAATGTTCCAAAGTCTTTTTGCAAATCAATATCTTTGGTTGCCATTTCATAGAAATTCTTAAGAATAATCAGCTCATTTGACAAGTGAACAAAATGTTCCATTTGAGATGATGATAAAAATGCACCATCTTCCTGAGCCACTTCCATCACTTCTGTTTTCTTTTGTTTCCAGAAGGAATCAACCTGAACAAAACGCCCTTTATTTTCTCGAAAGTTAGATAAGGCTTTTTTGGATTTCTGAGTTTCAGTCAAGATATCTTCGGTCGCCGAATTTCCAACTCTTAAATGCACAAACCAACGTCGGATCAATTGAGTGCAAAAAAGAAATAAATCGATACTATGAGGATCTGGAAAATATTCGTTCTTTTTAAAATCGCTAAGAATACTTTCCAATTCATGAACCAGCAAAGACAATTCTTCACTATGGGGAATAGCCCCAAGCCCACCCTTCATCGTATGAATTTTTCGAAAAAGAAGATCCACATAGTGTTGATCTAAAGGCAACTTTTCTAGTTTCAAAAAGTCACGATCAATCCCCGAAAGAATTTCTGTCGTTTCCTCAAAAAACACATCTGTGGTTTCAACCATAGGTTGATTTTCTTGTTTTGTGCTCATCCCTTATAAGATCGGAATCTTTCAGGAAAACACGATGGGCTAGGTGTAAATTAGTGAGAAAACAGACTTCCCACCTGCTGGACGAAAATCACCAGACCTAGTATCAAAACAAAGAATCCAAAAATCTTCTTCAGATTTTGTTCGGGAATATTTCTAGATATTCTTTTTCCCAACCAAAGTCCTATCGTTGCAATGACGGTAAACTGAAGTAAATAAATAAGATCTGGTCGCGCTTGCTGATCATTTCCAAACCATGAAATTAAAAAACCTCCCATCGAATTCATTCCGATGATCAACAACGAGGTTCCAACGGTTTCTTTCATTGTTAATCCTGCAAATAAAACTAAGGCAGGAACAATAAGAAAACCTCCTCCAGCTCCAACAAATCCAGTGGTGATTCCAACAAAGAATGCTTTGACAAATAATTGAAGAAAGGAATTTTTACCAATTCGATTTCTACCAACAATTTCTGAATTTTGTTGGACCTTGATCATGGATCGAGCTGCAAAAATCATCAGCAACGAAAATGAAAACATGATCAGATGATCTTTTGTCACAACGTAGAATGCCGATTGAAAAAGAGTATTTGGAATCCAAGGCAAGAGCCATCGTCGAGCCAAAGTGACTCCAAGAAAACTGCCAATAAAAAATTGAACGGCAATCCCAGGTCGAACTCTTTTTTCCTTGGCGTATCCAATAGCTCCAATAAAGGCTGTCGATCCTACAACAAATAAGGAAGCATAACTTGCCATTCCTGGAGCCATTCCAACAGCATAGACAAACAGAGGAACTGTCAGGATGGAGCCACCCGCTCCTAAAAGGCCTAACAGTAATCCAATAAAAATAGACAAAATTAATCCAATCATTTTTTTGCCCTGATCGCTTGATATCGACGTGCTAAATACATTCCTAAGAGCATTGTTAACACGAAAATAATATTATCTCTGGAAAGTGTTCCCAAATTGACAAAGGCAGGTCCTGGACAATATCCAGCAAGACCCCATCCAATTCCAAACAATGCACTTCCAAAAACTAAATCAAAAGTGACATCTTTTAAGATTGGAAGATGAAATTTTGGTTCCAAAATAGGATGTCCTTTTTTTTGAATCCAACGAAAACCAAAAAAATATACAGGAATTGCGCTGGCCATAACAAACATCAAGCTTGGATCCCAATTCCCAGTAAAATCTAAAAACCCTCGAACTTTTTGAGGATGTGTCATTCCTGACAGAAGAAGTCCTACAGCAAACAATGCCGCTATGAAAAACGCACTCAGTATCAATTGAATTTGTTTTTTATTCATGCTCATAACAACCCCATGATGTAAACAGTGATGGCTCCGAAACCAATAAAGGTCACAGTTGCAACCAGCGATCGGATCGAAAGACGTCCTATTCCACAAACTCCGTGCCCACTTGTGCACCCACTACCAACAATGGTTCCAAATCCGACAATCAATCCTGCAATTGCCACCTTTCCTAGGGACTCTCCGTGAGTGTTCAAGTAAACAGACTCTTTCCCTAGAAAAAATATCCACTGAACAAGAAGACCAACTGCAAATAAACCCAAAACGTAAGACAGTCGCCAGTATCTTTCAAAGGCTTGAGTCACCATCATCTGATTGATGATGCCACTGATCCCAGTGATGCGACCATTAACAATCATTAAAAGTACTGAGGACAAGCCTATCAATAAGCCCCCCATCGTCGCTTTCATATAATCATGTTGTAGAATTTCGGTGATTTCCATTTTGAGATGCCTCCTTAGAACTTGCTTTTTTTTATAAACTTATCAGAATAATGATTGTGCAAATATGTTCTGGAACACAATTCAATTTTTTTCTGCGAGGCCTGACTCTATGACACAAAATGACTCACCCGCTTGGGAGCAACTTCCCACACAGGCACAAGAATATTTGTTCCAACATAAGACAACAAAAAACTATTTAAGAGGTCAATTTATCTATCACATGAACGAACAGCCTGCAGGTTTATACCTTGTGGAGTCTGGACTTGTCGGCATCATTATCTATAGTTCTTCTGGAGCAGAACATTTGCTACGTCTTTATAAAACTGGTCAATATTTTGGACACAGATCCCTTCTTGCGGAAGAACCCTATCATGCAGGTTCTATTTGTTTACAGGACAGCACCGTCTCATTGATACCCAAAAAAATTGTTCAGGATATTTTTGAAAAATTCCCCCAATCCCAACAATTAGTAATTCGTTATTTAGCCCAAGACTTAGGTCGAGCGGAAAGACAGAGAGTTTCTATTTCCGAAAAAGAAGTTCAAGCCAGAATTGCTGAATCTCTTATTTATCTTCTGACATTGCATCCTGAATACAATTGGACTCGTAAAGAAATTGCAAGCTTTTGCGGAACAACGACGGCCACAGCGATTAAAGCTTTGGCTCAGCTTGAAGAAATGGGCTTGATTCAACAAAGTGGCAGAAAGATACAAATTCTACAAAGACAAAAATTAGAACAGCTGACGGAATAATTTTTCTATTGTGTTCTAGAACATATTTTCATCGGTGAAATCCATCGATAATCATATCATAACATGACAACAAAGGAGTTACCTATGTCTCAAAATGAAAATCTCATTTTTCATCAACTTTTTGAAGCCACAACTTCGACATACACCTACCTTCTAGCGGATAAAATCAGTCGAGAAGCGATCATCATCGATCCGGTACTTGAAACTGCCGACAGAGATCTTAAGTTGATCGATGAGTTAGGTCTGAAATTAAAATACATTCTTGATACCCATGTGCACGCAGATCACATTACGGGCGCAGGTTCTCTCAGAGATAAAACAAAAGCAAAAACCTGTGTCAGTCATGCTGCAGATGTTGAGTGTGTCGACATCCATCTGGAAGATGGGCAAAGACTGGGCTTTGGATCATTTTCCATTCAAGCCATTGCAACACCTGGACACACAGATGCATGTATGAGTTTTGCTATCAATGATATGGTTTTTACTGGGGATGCACTTCTGATTCGTGGAACTGGAAGAACGGATTTTCAACAGGGATCTTCTGAAAAACTTTATCACAGTATCACACAAAAAATATTTCCATTGGGTGATCACATGCGCATTTTCCCTGGCCATGATTACCGAGGACTATCTCAATCCTCTGTCGCCGAAGAAAAACAATATAACCCTCGGATTGCAGGTAAATCTCTTCAAGAATTTGTTCATATTATGTCCGAACTCAAACTTGCAAACCCTAAAAAAATCCATGAAGCCGTCCCCGCAAATCTCCGTTGCGGAAAAAGACAAGATGGCAAAACTTTCCATCCACAACTTGTAGATGGAACACCAGAAATCACAACTCAGGATCTGAACTCGAAACTGAATCAACTTTCAGAGAATGTCCTGCTCCTTGATGTTCGCACACCTGAAGAATATCACGCAGGTGAATATTCGCACATTGCGGGAGCCCAGCTGGTGACTCTTGGACCACAATTGATTGCCTTCCTCACCGATGGTGATCGCAACAAAGAAATTGTTTTTATCTGCCGAAGTGGAGCTCGATCAGGTACAGCAACACGACAAAGCATGGAATTAGGTTATCAAAAAACAATGAATATGCAGGGTGGAATGATCGACTGGACTCGAAAAGGCTTTCCTGTTGTCGACTAATTGGATGAAAATCTCGCACATGCAAAGTTCAAACATGTGCGAGAAAAAAATGACTACAAATGCGATAAAATCTTTTGTTGGATTTCCTTCATCTCCTGCTCGGATCTTTTTTGAGCGCGAGCAAAGGAAAGATCTGGAATGCTCCAAGCTGGGATCAGGTGCAAATGGTAGTGAGGAACTTCAAATCCCGCAACCATCTGCCCCACGCGAGGACAATCGGTGGACTTTTGAATGGCTCGGCCAATCACTTGCGCATTCTTTTGAACACGCAAGTAAATATCCTCAGGCACATTCAGCCAATGATCCACTTCTTGTTTACTAATGACTAACGTATGCCCAAGATTGACTTGATCTAAAGCCAAAAAAGCAAAGCTCAAGTCATCTTCAAAAATCTTGTAACATGGCAATTCACCACGAAGAATTTTTGTGAAAATGGAAGCCATGAACTAGCCTCTTTTTTCAACGGGAACCCATTTTTGCCCCATTTTTCCAGTCCATTTTCCACGAGGACGGTAAATGCGATTGTTGGCATATTGTTCAAACGCATGGGCCAACCAACCAGAAATACGAGATGTCGCAAAAATAGGAGTGTAAAGATCGATTGGAATTCCCATTGCAAAATAAACCGTTGCTGAATAGAAATCCACATTCGGCAAAAGGCCTTTTTCAGATTGCATTGTATCATCCAACATTGCTGACATTTCATACCAATGAGGTTGACCAATTTTTTTCGTCAATTCCTGAGAAATTTTTCTTAATAACAAAGCGCGAGGATCTCCGTTTTTATAAACGCGGTGACCAAAGCCCATCACTTTTTCTTTATTTGCTAATGCTGCTTTCAAAAACTCTTTTGCTTTTTCAACAGTCCCAATACGTTGAAGCATCAACATCACTTGTTCATTGGCTCCACCATGCAATGGTCCCTTCAGAGCACCAATGGCACTCACAATAGCTGAATGCATATCGCTGAGAGAAGAAGCCGTCACACGTGTTGCAAAAGCAGAACAGTTCAGTTCATGATCTGCATGCAAAGTTAAACAAGTATCAAAAATTTTCACAAAATAAGGATCTGGCTCTTGACCTTTTAAAGTGTACATAAAGTTGTAAGCAATGCTTTGTCCAGCTCGTGGTTGAACAACGTCACGACCTTGGCGAATATTTTCAAAAGCTGTAACAAGCATTCCCATCTTTGCAGTCAAACGAACTGCTTTACGTTGATTCGCTTCGACAGAATTATCATTGGCATCTTTATCCCAATGTCCAAGCAATGAAACTGCAGAACGCAACCAAGCCATAGGATGAACGCCTTTGGTTGGGATTTGTTTCAGAAGTTGAATAAAGGCAGGATCCAAAGTCATCTCAGCACTCAGTTCTGATTTCAATTTTTGAAGTTCCGCTGCCGTTGGTAAACGATCATTCCACAAAAGAAAACTCACTTCTTCAAATGTCGAGTTTTCTGCTAAATCTTCAATTGTAAATCCGCGGAAACTGAGTGTTGCATCTTGAATGGATGAAACGGCTGTCGAACAAGCAACAACGCCTTCAAGTCCTTTGTCCAATGCACCTTCATAAATATTAATTGGGTCTGCCATGTGGTTATTCCTTTCGATTCTCTTCTTCGATTTCGATTTTATAAGCGGGGTTTATCTTGCCCAAATCCTTCTTTTTTCGCAAGCTTTATGACCCGATCTTTCACTTCCATCACTATGGCCGTTTGATCTCTGATAGGTTCATCCGATTGAGAAAACTTTTCGACTTGGTAAAAAATTTCATTTCTTAATTCGTGCACTCCTGAACGTGGAGCGTTAATGATGGATTGCAAGAGATTCATCTCTCCATAAATTTCACTTTGAGGATTTCTGGCTTGCACCAACCCCTCGGTGCACAAAATAACTCGATCTCTTGGATTCAAATGAATGGATGAAGACTGAGTTGGGGCAGAGGAGTTCTTTTGAAATTTATTGCCATGATGATCGAAGGCTTGAAACTGTCGACTTTCATACTCTAATGCGCCTGCCCAAATAGGGCCTACAAAACAGTAACTCATTTCAAAACTACGACGATCAATCACGGCATAAAATAAACCCGAACTATCTTTTTCCTGCATCTGTGGCTGAGCTTCTTTCATAATGAGTTGAACGACTTCATGGGGCAACAGACCTTTTCTGGCCTGCATAGATCCTGAAATCTTGATAACAATGGAAAGCAGCAAAGCAGACATGGAATATCCACTGGAGGATGCTAAGAGAACTCCAAATTTCATTTTGTCATCGTGCTCAAAAATATCAAAATAATCTCCACCCGCAGTCGATCCTGGTGCAAACTTATGACTAAATTCAAAACCAGAAATGCTTGGAATTTCTGTAGGAGAAAGCAAACGCTGAATTTGTTGTGCTGCGCGCAACTCTCCGTGCAATTGATGAATAATTTTTTCCAGCGACTGATTCGCTTTCACCAATTCGTGACGATACATTGAAAGCTCGGTCTCTTTCAGACGCAGCTCTTCCTCTAATTCTTTAATGCGACCCATCCATTTATTTTCTTCCATGTCATGATCTTACAGAACGTCATGCAAGCTTGCATCACGTTTTTTGTTTGAAACTCTTTCTTCGACCAAATAGCAATAAAGCATGTCCCACGAACTTGACCAAAGACCACTTGACCAGGACTTCAGTGAAGAGCTGTACGCATGGACGAAAATGACATGCCTGCTTTTTTCTATGGACCTTCGACAAGAATTGTCGACGAAGGTTCTTTTCTGGGGACGTAATCTCCGACAGCAGTTGGTCACTGAAAGTTTTGATTCAGAACTTGCTGTCAGCGAGTTTCTTCTGAATTTTTTTTTCAAAATCAAACGCTTTTCCTGTCAATGTAACTCTCCTCATGACTTTCAAGTTTCCCATGGACTCCAGCAACACGCGGGTCACCCTTTGTTGGTTTGCCTCATTCTACAAAACCTTGCGTCTTTTCTTGATATGAAGACACAGCTTCTGAAAATTTCTGATACCTTTGTTTTGCAGTTTACGATGGATGGGTATCCTCACTTTGTAGCACCACAAATAGCTTGTGGATTTTTAAGTTTAAATGATTTTCAAAAAATGCAAAAAAAAGATCAAATCATTGCTCTACGTTCAGAGATGATTCATCCTCAAAATATTGCGGATCATTTCTTGAAAGAAGTTGAATATTTTCTTCCTGCAGAGTCCACATCTTTGCGCTTACAATATTTGGATTTAAAAATTAAACTCCACCCGATGGATTCCGGCGCTTTGATTCGACGTGGTTTACTGAAGGGAATTTTAGGGCAAAAAAAAGAAGCTTTCCTGGACTTCAAAAAAGCTTCTTATATTTCTAGGTTTGATCAAAACCCACCCGAAGTGCAAAACTACTTTAAAGAACTTGCCCAGGAATTTGACGGACAGGTCTAGCTTGGCAATCTGGATTTGCAGATCGCGAGGCTGGAATTGTACGCAAATAATGATCTACCTCTGAAGTCATTTTTAAATATTGAGGGCCATCCAAAATCACTTCTGCTTGTTGACAAACTGCTTGCTGAAAATCCATGATGCCTTTTTGAAAAGACTCGACAGGTTTTGCAAACTTGATCATAAAAACATCGCTAGCTTGTCGCAAAGTTTGTAGATATCGATCTCTGTAGATCAAAGTGTAAGCTTGTTTCAACTGCAAATCGCTTAATCCCAATGCATTGATATTTCCTCGATCAGCAACGGCTTGACGAACTGATTTTTTCCAAGAGCTTGCCATCATGGATGTCGTTTGAGAATAACTTTCATTCCACTTCCGATACTCACGCTGCTGTTGTGCCAGCTGACTTAAAAGTTCAAATTGATTTTTTTCTAAATGCCCAATGACAGTTTGAATCTGAGCATTGGCAAGATCATGTGATAAGTCGTCATCTATTTTTTCCAGATAATGTAAATACATTTTTGAATCGACAAATCGGCGTTCTGCCACTTTCAGTCGTTGTTCAAAATCCGCCTCATCGATCAACCATTGATCGCAGGCATGAGCTGGCTGCATCCATCTCTGAAATGTCGTGGAACACTTTTGATTGGCTCCTTGGTGATGCTGGTCTAATTCTCGTTGCAATAGCTGCATTTGCCGATAGGTACTCTGAACAATTTCGTCATGACTTTTCTGAGCCTGTTTCACTTGATCATAGGTCTGAAAATACAAGGGATTCGCCTTGGACATAATTCCAACAAAATGAAGCAAAATAAGCAGCGCTGTGCGTATTTTCATGAAGACCTCCGATCCTACTTACCAATATCGGATACAACTTCAAAATCAATGCCATCTCAGATCGAAGGAATACCCTTTGAGTGTTAAGAAATTGTTCAGGTTTTAGTGAGGCCTGTACATTTTACGTGCCAATGTAAATATCCCAACGAACCAAATTTCCTTGCACACTTCGGCGAGGACCCGCCTGACGCCCTTCATGGACACTCCATACAATCGGAGCCGCTTCCAAGGGACGCTTAACGATCAGTCTTTGTTGGGAGTTCAGGGCCTTGCCAAAAAATGTCACTAGCTGTTCTGCATCCCTGTCCTCTCCAACAAGTTGCCGAAAAATCTGCATCTCTTTGCGAGGCAGGGCATTCTTCTTTGTCTCGGGAAACATGGGATCAAATACCAAAGTATCAAAGCTGGCCAAGAGTTCTTGCTGCTGTAAAAGTTCTTTGGCATCTGAAAATTTTAAAGAAATATTTTTTGCAAACTGTTCCTTTTCAGGCCACAGAGTTTGTCTGTGCTGCTCTTTCGTCAGTGCCTGTTCTAATAAAGGAAAGAGGAAGACGGACCTTTCCCAGGCCTGTACGTGGGCTCCAAATCTGGCCATCAAAAAACTATCTGCCAATGTGCCTGCTGTAAGATCTGCAATGGATGAATGCTGACGATCCAACAGTCCCGATGCTTTCAAAAGCAAATCATTTTTCTTTTGAACCTGTTGCCGAAAGTGCATGGAAGACTTTTCAAAATCAAAATCTAAGATCAACCCATCCCAAGTGATCAACATAGGATCCTCCCCGATCAGAAAGAACAGAATGGATTCCTGGGGATATTGCAGAAGCTGCGGATATGATTCTTTCTTCTTTTGAAGAGTTTTCTGTAAAAATGAAGCATTTCTCTTGAAGGAGTCCACTTCCGACAAAAAAGCATTGTCAGCAAGTTGGACATAAAAGTTTTGATTTTGAAAGTGCAGCTTCCAACGATCAAAAAAATCATTGACTGCTTTTTCGTGGATCGAATAAAGGGGACAAACAAAAACTAATTCCAACTGACTTTCACGATCAAATACCAAACATTTTCAAGAATCCACAATGTCAGGGCAAACAAAAACAAGTGGCGACCTTGACGAATAATTTTTTGTAAGTCTGACCCCAAAGGACTTTTTAAACACAACAGAGATCCCATAAATGGAAGACTTGAAGCGAAAAGAACAAGACCCAAAAACCATGTCCAAAAAGAAGCCGCAAAAGTTTGATGATACATCACAAAGAACAAAAGAAAACTCAACCACCAACCCATCAAAAAATACCGAGCTTTTTCAAATCCCATGGTCACGATGGATGAATTAAACTTTGCTTGGGAATTGACCACCAACTGTTCGAAGTTTTTTAAATGCTGAACAAACAGAATCAACCATCCAAAGACAAATCCCAAGGCAACAGATTCCATATCCACACGGCCATTCAGTGAAATTTGAAATCCCAAACTCAACAATGGGCCCAAGATAAAGAAAACAATCCACTCGGAAATACGGCGATACTTATGTCCAAAACTATAAGATGTTAAGGCAAAAATCCCAAACAATGTTAACGAACCCACAAGAACCAACAATTCAGGGAAAGCAATAATCGCAGGAATTCCTAAGGAAACACCCAAGATGAGAAAACCTGTCGACATGCGAGCCAGCTCTTGGGCTGACATCCAACCCTCTTTAAGGGCTCGATTTCCAGCATGGGGATGAATGCGATCCAAACCAGAAATATGATCCTGAACATCGTTCTTCATGCTGACAGCAAGAAACAAAAAGACGGCGGCAAGTCCGCTCAGCATCGCAAGATCTGGAAAATCCAAGGTTCTTACCGTGATTGTTTTCACCAGCAAGGCATACAAAGGAAATAAGACAAAAATTAAATTTTTCAATTTTAAAGCATGAAGTAAAATAACAAACGTCGAAGGCTTTTGTATATCCGCCTTATCATGAACTTCAAAAGTCACTTGTTCGTTTTCACTGTTCACGTTCAAAGACTGAATAGGTAGAGCCACTTCCATTTGAAGACGTCCCCACAAATATTTGTGAAACAACGGATCTTTTTTCGATAAGGTGATCAGCTTTTTCATTACACACGCCTCCAGTAAAGGATATTTGGCAACGGTCTCAAATGCTGTATCAAACCCATTTCTGATTCTTGAAGATAGCTTTTCAGCGAATCCACAAGATGATCATAAAGCAAAATCAGGGCTTGGTTATTCTGATCGAATTCTTGCCACTTACTATCAAAAATATCTTTGCCACCCAGCAAAGAATAAACATCATCTAAAGTTTCTACTTTTTTCAACAACTCTCGTTCCGTCTTTTTATCTTGAAATAAAAAAGCACCGAAAGAGTTTAAGTAGCCGGATTTGATATCTCCCAAAACGGCCTTGCCTTCGTCATTGCGAATATTGAAATCCAAAAGATCATCCGCCCTTTGAAACAATTGCCCTAGCAAGGTACCTAATTCTTCCAAAACAGCATGCAATTTATCATCTGATCGATTGATGGAATAAAATGGAGCACGAATGCACCACTTAAACAAAGATGATGTCTTCAGGTTGTGTACTCGATCCAACTGTTGCAAAGAAATTTGAAAATCATGAATCAAGGAATCCTGCAGCCACTCACCTTCCAAAAGATCTGAAATGACTTCGGCAGTGTATTGCACCAATCGAATATTTCCGAAGGAAGACAGATTCACCATCACCCGAGCTAATAAATAATCTCCAGCAAGAACAGCGTATTCAGGATTGTACTTCAACCATGCAGCAGGTTTACCACGTCGTAGATGAGAACGATCCACTAAATCATCGTGCAGCAAAGATGCATTATGAATGAATTCAATCGTCTGAGCTAACAACTGCTGGGTCGAGGGTGCAATATTCAAATCCGCACCAAACCACTGAATGAGCTTGGCTCGAAACCCCTTACCTCCGGTAAAAAGATCATCGTACAAAGCATTCAGCTTTGGTAAATAGGCGGGAAAATCTTTCTTATCGTATACCTTTAGGTCCATTTCGCACTGCTTACTTTTGAGAGTAAAGGCCCAAAGATTTCAAATCCCTACCCCCTCTGTCAAGAAAAGCTTGAGATTTTGAAGATAAGATAAGAGGCTGCTTCCTAAATGCTTAAAAAGGATGCCAAAATGCCCTTAAAATTCCAAACTCAGGTCACGATTTCCTTCGATCAGGCCGATCCCGCCGGAATCATGTTTTTTGGAGAGATCTATCGCTGCGCCCATCGGGCTTTTGAGCAGTTTGTGCTTCAGGCTGGCTTTACATGGTCGGAATACTTTCGAACCCCTGATTGGCTGATTCCCCTGCGCCATTCCCAGGCGGATTACCTAGCCCCCCTGCTTCCAGGACAAACTTACCAAGTGACGATCTATTTGACCCGGCTCAGCCAGGGGACCTTGCAGGTGCAATACGACTTTACCCAAGGATCGAAGTTGCATGCTCAAGTTCAAACTGTGCACACCTATCTGAATGCCCGTACAAAAGAAAAAACGGCGATGCCAGAGCAGCATCGCCAACGTTGGGAACAATATTTGATTTCAGAGGACTCCAGCACGGTTTAATTCTGAGGTAATTGTGATGTATCTGCCTCTTGGGTAAATATCTTTTTCATCACGGTACCTTTACTTGAAGAGCCAGCTTTTCGAATCGAAACATTTTTCTGGTGAATATACTCGTTGCAGGTTGGAGTTGTATTGTCCATCGATTGACCCAGCTCATAAGATTTCACTGAATAGGTCACGCTTTCTTCTGTTTCTTCGATAATACTTCCCACTTTGCGAATAGGACAAATTACGGAAACTCCCTCGATCTCAACTGACATCGGAATATCCAACATGAGAAGTCCGTCTTTTCTTAATTGCAACATCGAAAAAATGGGATTGTTCCATTTATCCTTGGACTCACGGACAAAAACTTGATCTTTGGTGCGAACATATGGTTGGAACCAATCATCGACCTGAAAAACTTTCGAAGAATAAACACAAGAAAATTTGTATTCCTTGATAGAAGCCACTTCTTGTCTTTTTGTGTAAAAGCGCACAGATCCATTCAAATACATACCTTTTCCTCCTACACGCGCTTCATACTTATCATTCATGGGTTCGAAGTTAAATATAACAGAAGACTCACTTTCGTCATAAGTGTCTTTCTGAACAGGCACAGGAGAAGTTTGAATGGAAGTATTCTGCAAAAAACGATTTGGTTTTAAATTTTCCAAGTGAGCAAATGTTTTCACTAGCACCTTTTCATTTTCTAATCCAACAAACATAACATCCATTCCATCATGCCCCTGCTGTTGATCTTCTTTGCTGGCGGGACGCATGACAAAAGCACCGGTTCGAAAGCCCTCACGATTCATCTCACACGAAATGTCCAAAGAAGGTGTTGGACCACGGCGAGGATCTAACATCATCGGCTGAAGTCCCTTCGTGGAAAATAAAGTTCCAACCATTTTTCGCACCTGAATAGAATTGTTGGCTCCATTCCGGCGAGCGTAAAGGTAAAACCACTCATGAGCAATCAAGGCCGTACGATGATTCCAATCCATCAAATCCCAGTAATCCTTGTCGATAAGAACCACGCTTTCATCATAAAAGTGAGCCACTTGCACATAGGAACAAGACTCCTCTTTCAGGGGTTCGAAGGAATCTGGGACATCCTTCAGATGTTTTCCGGGTTCTGTGAACTGAATCTTTTTCTCTAATAATTCCAAAAAATGCTGATAGTAGGACTTTGTTTGCTGTTCGACATCCTGGGTGTAAGAGTCTTGAAAATGTTTCGCCAGCTTTCGTGACAAAGTCATCAAAGCCTCTTCTTTCGTGGAACCAAAGTTTTCGATTTGAAGCTTATAAAGCTTTTGAGCCTCGCGCAGATCCAGCAACTCAACATGGTCCCCACTACTTGTTTGGCAACGAACGCCTTTGCCGCCGCCTCCGTTGATCACGCCACCGCCGCCGGATGTTGATGTGTTCGCTTCCAGGCTCTCGCGTGATCCACCTTTGGGGGCGGCTTCGGCCGTAGAGGGAACTGAGGGTGTCGAAGGACTTGTCGATGGAGCATTTGTTGTCACCGTTTTGGTGCACGCAACGGCCATCAACAGAGTCAAACTTGCTAAAATGGATTTGGTCAAAATTGTTTTCATACTTGGTATTTCAAGAGCAATCTCTGTGCCTTGTAAAAATCGATTCGTTTTCATTCGTTTTCTCCTTTGTTTCGAAAGCCCTCTGCTTGATACAGGCCTTTCGTAGAGGGAATCTATCCCAGATTGCGCTACGCATCGAGATCATTGTAGTCTATTAATCACTCATAACTAGAGTTTTTCTTTACTTAAATGCCTAACTATCTAAAATGACATATATGGCGCTTTGGGAATTTACGAACTATCGAGACTATATTCAGTCCCAATTGGGTTTTGAGGGGCAGCGCACGGGCCGTCGCAAAGAACTGGCTTTGGCCATTCAAGTACACACCACCTATGTTTCACAAGTCCTTCACGGCAAGGCGGACTTTTCGCTGGAGCAAGGAGAAGCCATCAACCACTTCTTTCAACATACAGAAGAAGAGGGTGACTACCTCCTTCTTTTGATCAGCAAAGATCGCGCAGGATCGACAGCACTTCGAAAGCGTTATGAGCATAAAATTCAAAAAATGCGCGAAGAGCGACAAAATATTTCCAAACGACTCAAGGCGGATCACAAAATCTCTGATAAAGATCGCGAAAAATTTTACTCTTCGGCCTATTACGGAGCCACTCATGTGCTGTGCTCTCTTCCTGGCTATCAAAATCTGAAGGACTTGAGCCAGGCCTTGAATCTACCCTTGAATCAAACCAGTCAAATTGTGGACTTCTTGGTCTCGATAGGACTTCTGGAACTTCAACAGCATAAAATCGTTCCAGGCCACCATCATATTCACCTAGGCAATGACTCGGAACTGATCCTTAAACATCATAGCAACTGGAGAATGCACGCGTTGTCGAAGCTTCAATTTTTGAAAAAAGATGATCTGCACTACTCCTCTGCCATCAGCATTTCTGAACAGGGTGCCTTTCGAGTGAAAGAACTGCTTCTGGAAGTCCTAAAAAAAACTGTTCAAGAAGTTCAATCCCATCCCCCCGAAGAAGCCTACGTCTTAAATTTTGATTTTTATAAGATGGGAAATTCATAGAAAATGCCAAGCATACCTGCATTTTTACTAGACGTATCTAGCAAAAATACTAGACGTATCTAGCACTTTTACTAGATACGTTGACCTAGCTACGCGATTGATTTAAGCTGAAATCATGGCAAATCAAATGAAAAAACTAAAAATTTTAGATTCTCAAACTCAGCTAGAAAAAGACCTCAGACGACGTTTCAACGAGGGTTTTGATTTGATTCAAATCATCCTGGGACCTCGTCAAGTTGGCAAAACAACGTCCATTTTGAATCTCCTGAAAGACTATCTGGGCCCAAGTTATTATGTCTCCGCAGAAAAAAATCTAACAACTCAAGCCGACTGGCTCAACGAAGTATGGCAGCAAGCAATCAATAAAAATCCTGAAACACTTTTAGTGATTGACGAGATTCAAAAAATTGAAAACTGGAGCGAGCGAATAAAAACCCTGTGGGATTCTCAAAGATTCACAAAAAAATCAAACCTGAAACTCATTTTGCTAGGATCTAGCTCCATCCATATCCAAACAGGATTAACAGAAAGCCTGACGGGACGTTTTGAAATTATTTCCGCATATCACTGGAGTCTACAAGATACTCTGAAAATCAGTAAGATGACGTTGGATCAGTACTTGCTGTTTGGCGGCTATCCTGGATCCTACAAGTTTTTAAAAAATTCCCGTCGGTTTGATGATTATATTCAAAACAGCATTATCAACACTGTGATAGAAAAAGATCTTTTGCCTCAAGGAAAGGTCAGAAATCCTGCGTTATTTCGACAAACATTCCAACTTCTTCGAGGACTTCCATCGATTGAAATCAGTTACACGAAGCTTCTAGGACAGTTACAAGAAAAGGGTAATACCGACTTGATTAAGAATTATCTGGATCTTTATCAAGGTGCATTTTTGTTTTCTCAAATTCATAAATACAACCCAAAGCCTCTCAAATCCAGACTGTCTTCACCTAAAATTATCAGCATGGCTCCTGCCTTGATTGACCCTCAACAAAAAAAACAACCTGAATTTTTGGGCCTCTGTTTTGAATCTCTTATTGGCGCAGAACTGATTAAATCCCAACTTCAGGTCTACTATTGGCGCGAGGGTGATTACGAGATTGATTTTGTTGTTCCATACAAAGCTCAACTTCTTGGTATCGAAGTCAAAACTAAAAAAAATAAATCTTCAAAAAGCGTGACGGAATTCAAAAAACATTTTCCACATGCGCAAATCATCTACATCCATCAAGAAAACTTTTCTTCTTTTTCCAAAGACGTTATGAAATTTTTAGATCGACATATTAATGATTTTGCCAACTGAATCAAATTCTCTGACTCATAGAATCTTGGTAGAAACCGCCTGCCATCTTATTGTGGAGTAGTTAATTCAAAAACATCTCATTCAGCCGATGGCCGATTGTTGCTGTAGGGATAATCTGATCTTTGATCATGTAGTAATAATCACTATTGTAGTGTTTGTTGGAAAGAAGGACTTTCTTAGGT
>JACCDG010445842.1_pt1 | contig 27845 bp, 27 predicted proteins | sample 7442471 | NCBI WGS metagenome assembly JACCDG01 (sample SAMN15323444, study PRJNA562643) | freshwater metagenome | isolation source: river surface water | place: USA:Blue River Watershed | collected 2017-08-17 | reverse complement strand
TGCTCCTAGTACGAGAGGACCGGAGTGAACTGACCTCTGGTGTGTGGGCTCTGGCGCCAGCCGGATCGCCCAGTAGCTATGTCGGGAATGGATAAGTTCTGAAAGCATCTAAGAACGAAGCCAACTTTAAGATAAGTATTCGTTGAAGGGTCGTGAGAGATGATCACGTTGATAGGGGTTAGGTGTACGCACAGTAATGTGTTCAGCCGAGACCTACTAATTACCCGAATCCTATTAGGAAACATGACTAGCACAACCCGAAAGGGTCCTAGTTATCATCATGCGAGTCTGCATGATTGTGAATTGATCTTTTTCATGTGTGTACTGTTGTCGATTATTACTATCTGCATATATTAGCCGTTAAACGTTAGTATATGTATGTAGTAATAATCGACGACAGTACGATTCTGTGTCGTAGTAATACGATACAAAAAGCAAAATTGTATTTTGTCGAGGAGTAGCTCAGTCTGGTAGAGCGTCGCAACTTTGGTTGCGAAGGTCGCAGGTTCGAATCCTGTCTCCTCGACCAAAATATATTTTGAATTTTTTGTTCTCCTGATTTGGCCAAAGGGTCACACCTCTTCCCATTCCGAACAGAGAAGTTAAGCTTTTGAGCGGCGATGATACTGGTTTACTCCGGGAAAGTAGCTTGTCGGGAGAACAAAGAATTCAAAAAAATAGCTAGTAGCAGGTAGCCTGTAGCTAGCAGCCTCAAAAGCGCCCGCAAGGGCGCTTTTGAGTATTCCTCAAACTACATTCTACAGGCTAAAGGCTTGTATCTATGGTATTATATTCCCATGAGTTGGGAACTTCGTAGAAAATTAACATATGCATTTGTGGTGATTGTGACGCTTACAGCAGCTACGGTTTTCTTTTTTCATGATACATTATTTCCAGCACCAACATGTATTGATAGAAAACAAAATGGCTACGAATCTGGTGTTGATTGTGGAGGTGTGTGTGCGTTGCGCTGCGCTCAGGAGGTTGAACCGCTCACAGTCCTCTGGTCAAAAGCTATTCCAGCAGGTCCAAAGATATATGATTTGGTTGCGATGATTAATAATAAAAATATTGACAATGCTTCGCGTGCAGTCGGATATACATTTACAATCTACGATGAAGAAGGTCTTGTATCAGAAGTGCTCTTTGCATCAACTACTGTTCCTCTTGATGGAAAGTTTCCTGTTATTTTACAAAAAATTCCTCTCAAGAGTGCGCCATCTAGTGTTCTAGTGACTCTTACTGACGGCCCTCATTATAGTGTGCAAGAAAGTCCAACATCTCCAACAATAAAAGTTGTTAATAGATATTATGAGCCAGGGAGCATCCCTCGTGTGTATGTAGTACTTCAGAACACAAAGCGTATCGAAATTAATAATCTCCCTGTACGAGTGCTTCTCTTTGATGATAAAGATAATGTGTACGCTGTTGGACAAAGTTTTGTCCCGTTCCTTCCAAAAGAAGGAATCCAGCAAGTTATTTTTACATGGAATGAATCACTCCCTGTTGCTCCAACAAGAATAGGGGTGTATCCAATTTTTAATCCTTTTGAGGCAATAGGGTATTAGGTATGTTGTTGCGTTTTTATTCTTTTATCAAGTCGCTCGACTTTGCGCTCGTTTCTGCGATGCTTGGAATTAGTCTTGCAGGTCTTTTTACGATGAGTTCTTTTCAGGGTGATGATAGTTATTTTTGGAAACAAAGTGCATGGATAACTATTTCATGTATTGTTTTTTTGATAGTATCACGCTTCGAATATCGTTTTCTTAAACAGACCCGTGTTGTAATGAGTGTGTATTTAATTCTTCTTTTTATTCTTTCCCTCCTTTTTACCCTTGGTCATATTTCAAAAGGGGCGGAGAGTTGGTTTCGTTTAGGGGGACTTGCATTTCAGCCAAGTGATATGATGAAACTTGTGCTTATTATTGTACTTGCAAAGTATTTTTCAAGAAGACATGTCGAAATTGCTAATATTCGACATATTGTTGTCTCTTTTGTGTATATGCTCATTCCTTTTGTTCTCGTTGTATTACAGCCTGATTTTGGCTCTGCAATGGTACTCTTTGCTATATGGCTTGGGCTTGTACTTGTATCTGGGATATCAATTAAACACCTTTTTTTGGTAGGCTTCGTAAGTATTATGACATTCACACTTGCTTGGCAGTTTGTTTTTAAACCATACCAAAAAGCCCGCATCATTAATTTTGTTAATCCTCTCGCAGACATCAAAGGAACAGGGTATAACGCGTATCAGTCTACGGTTGCAGTAGGTTCAGGAGGGATTCTTGGTAAAGGTGTTGGGTATGGCACACAGTCACGATTAAGCTTTCTCCCTGAGTACAAGACAGATTTTATTTTTGCAGCGTATGCAGAGGAGTGGGGGTTAATTGGAAGTATTTTTTTACTCTTATTCTTTTTTATTATTTTTACAAAATTGGCATGGTATGCACTTGTTGCAGACTCTACTTTTGAAGCTTTATTTACGTACGGGGTACTTATTTGGATCTTGACTCATGTGACAATTAACATAGGTATGAACCTAGGAATTATGCCTATTACAGGGATCCCTCTTCCTTTTATGAGTTATGGAGGGTCACATCTTTTGGCTGAGTTCTTGGCTGTCGGCATGTGTGCCGGTATGAGACGCTATTCACGCTCAGGTCATAAGTATCAGGTCAATAATGAATTTGTCGGGTTAGAGTAGTTTTTTGGTATCTATTTTTATGCAATTTGTTATGCTAGATATATTTTTTTTGTTGCCGCGAACATAATTTTTGGAGAAAATCTCATTGCTCCTGGACGTTTCCTTTCATCAACAATAGGTACTTTTTTTTGTAATGTTGCAAGGAGTACTTCTTTGAATTTTTTCTCATCACCGCAATCAATTAGTTTCGTATAAGGGTCATCAAAAAGTACTTCAGGAATACCTCCGGCATTACTTGCAATGATAGGTATTTTTGTAAACAATGCTTCTATCGCAACATACCCAAGCGCTTCTGTTCGTGAAGGGAATAAAAAAAGATCAAAACTATTAAAGTACAGCGATGCATTCTCAATGAAGCCATGTAAGATGACTCTATCTGTGAGATCAAGTTGCTTGATAAGTTTTTCAAGGTACTCCCGCTTATCTCCTGTTCCTATGATGTGATAGGTGAAAGGGAGGTGTTTGCATTTTGTGAGAGCAAAGAGTACACGGTCGTGGCCTTTACTTGTATGTAATTCCCCAATTGAGACAAGATGAGGCCCGTCATCCTTTTTCTCTGGGTAGAGTTCAAAAAATGCTCCACGTTCATATAATTTTGGTGTTTCGATACCACTATAAATACAGGTAATTTTACCAGAAATACGTTTTGGGAAATTAAGTGCTTTTGCAACAGCTTGCGAAACTGCAATTGTTTTGTGAGCAAGCATTACAGTAGTAATCGCAAGTAGTTTTAAAATAACACGTTGATACAATGGACGTATTTCATTGAATGGCCAAGCATGTGCCGTAAATACAATAAGAGGCACTCTTGTAAGTCTTCCAGCAAGTGCACCTAGAAGGCCCATTTTTGAAGAATTTACATGCAGGATATCGGGTTTCTCACGGCGTATTGTTTTTACAAGGAAGAAAAAAGACTGTATGTCAGAAAAGATTGAAATGTTTCTTGTAAGGGTAGGTATGGGGATAACAGGGATAGATACTCCTTGTAATTTTGATACCAGTTCACCGCTTCCTCCAGTAAGGACAGAGACAGAAAAGTTTTTTTCTTGACTAAAATGGGTAGCTATGTCATAGACATAACGCTGAGCACCTCCCCAACTTGATTTTGTTATTGCAAGTAAAAGCTTGACTGACTTTTGTTCCATATCGTGATATAGTGTTGAGTATATCATGACGAAATTAAAGAATAAGCTGTACCAAGGAGTACTTTTCTTTGGGGATGTGTTTCTTTTTGTTGTAAGTGTTTACCTTACGTATATTCTACGAAATCAGGAAACCTATGCACCTTTTGTATATATAGTATGGCTGTTTTCTCCTGTTCTTGTTTTTCTTGTCGTGGCATATTTTATTGCTACCCTCTATGAAGTTCCTCCTCTTACAACGACAATTGCACGTGTTAAATTGATTACCCAGTTACACGTTGCAGCACTCGTATTTGGAATTACTATCTTCTATATTTTCCCAATGGATGGGTTTACTCCAAAGGTGACACTTGCTCTTCAAATGGGAATATACACTATTCTCCAAATAGTCTGGAGAGTATACAGTTCTCATTATATTCGTACGAAGAAAAAAACACGTGCATTGCTTATTGGTGAGGGAGCTGATTATGCAGAACTCAAGAAAGCAATTAACGAAAACCCTCATTCGTCCGTTGTGTTTGTTGATCATGTTGAAGTAAGTTCATCACTACTTACAACTGGTACACTTGATGCATTAAAGACAGTGCTTGTAGAAAATGGTATTACGCTTGTTGTTGTTGATATTAAAAGCGAAGGAGTTGTTCCGCTTCTTCCATATTTTTATAACCTTGTAGGGGATGGTGTTCGTATTTATGATATTAACAAAATGTACGAGGATGTGTTTCGTCGCATGTCGCTCTCTTCTGTTGGTTACTTTTGGTTTTTTGAGCATGTAACTATTGATATGCGTATTTACGAAATTGCAAAACGAGCAACAGATATTGTTATTGCACTTTTTGTAGGCGCATTTTGGCTACTACTCCACCCGTTTGTTTCTTTGCTTATTAAATATGAAGATGGTGGAAGTATTTTTTTGCAAAACCAGCTTCGTATGGGTAGACATGGAAAAACAATACGACTCATTAAGTATAGAACTATGACTAGCGATGAAACAGGTGTTTGGCTTAAAGAAAAAGGTAATCAGAATAGAGTTACAAAAGTCGGCTACTACTTGCGGAAGAGTCGTATTGATGAGCTGCCACAGGTGATTAACGTGCTTCGGGGAGACATATCACTGATTGGCCCTCGTCCAGATATTGTTGACCTTGGAAGAAGAATGGAAAAAGAAATACCATATTATATGATTCGCTATTCTGTTCAGCCAGGGCTTTCAGGGTGGGCGCAAACGCTTCAAGAAAAACCACCACAGTCTGTTGATGAGACAAAAATTCGTCTTATGTATGATCTTTTCTATATTAAGAATCGTTCATACTTAGTTGATATTATTGTTTTACTTCGAACAGTGAGAACTCTTTTTATGAGATCAGGGATGTAGGTTGTATACTAGAAAAATATTGCAATTATATGAAACATACACTTTTTATTACAGGGGGTGCGGGCTACATTGGGGCGATGCTTTGTGATCAGTATGCATCTCGAGATGATGTTGAGAAGATTATTACACTTGATAAAGAACCAGAGACAGAGCTTACTGCAAAGAATCCACACAAGGACAAGATAGTGTATTTACAGATGAATACTGCAGATCATGGGTGGGAGGAAAAAGTAAATGCATATAATCCAGACGTTGTTGTTCATACAGCATGGCAGATTCGTCATATGTATGGGGATGAAAAAACAGAATGGAAGTGGAACATTGATGGATCTGATCGTATTTTTAATTTTGCTTTTTCGACTCCTTCTGTAAAAAAGTTAATTCATTTCTCAACCGTTGCTTCATACGGGGCTTTTCCAGATAACAAGCTAGATCATTTTTATAAAGAAGAGGAAGGGTTTCGAAAATCAGGATACTTATACGCGGAAGAAAAGCGTGTCTCTGAAGAACATCTTGAAAAACTATACACACAAGCAAAAGCAGCAGGATGGAATGGTCAAGTATTTATTGTTCGCCCAGCCGCAATAACAGGTCCTCGAGGACGGTATGATCGTATTCGTTTCGGACTCCAATCAGCTCTTTCAGGGAACCTTAAACGAGGTTTTGTTAATAACATTGTGATGCTTCTAACATCTTTTGTCCCAGTGACGCCATTGTGGCTTAGGCAGTATATCCATGAGGATGATGTTTGTAATATTGTTGAACTTTTTTCTTTCAAGGAACTAGAAGGGTCTTATGAAGTATTCAACATCTCTCCTCCGGGGGATGTTGTTCTCGGCAAAGACATGGCACATGCTGTTGGCAAGAAAACACTTCCAATTTACCCGTGGATGGCACGCTTAGCATTCTTTTTCTTCTGGCATGTTACACAAGGTAAGATTCCAACTTCTCCTGGTAGCTGGAGGGGATATTCGTACCCAATTGCGGTAGATGGTTCAAAGTTAACTAAGCAGTATGGGTATGTCTATAAATATCCTTCAAAGGAAGCTTTTGTAAAAAACGAAGGAAGATATAAGGTTAGTCTCTAAGTGCGCACATAATTACAAGTCCTTGATTTTACTTAAAAAGTAAGGTATAATTGCACAACTATGATGCAAGTCAAAACTGCGCCTCGCGCCAAAAAAGAAACTAAAAAAGAAGGCTTTACTCCTGCTGTTTACTACGGTGCACATGCAGCGTCAACACCTATTTTTGTTAATACAATCGAATTTACTAAAGTTCTCGCAAGTGAAGGGAGTTCTTCATCTGTTGTTCTTGTAACAGAGCACGGCAATGAAAACGTAATGATTAAGGATGTTCAGTATCACCCTGTAAAGGGACAGATTATCCATGCAGATTTTTATGTTCTAGAAAAAGGGCAGAAGGTTCACGTGAAGACTCCTATTGAATTCATCGGTGAATCAGCTGCTGTTAAAGCAGGAGGTGTTCTCGTAAAGGTTATGCACGAGCTTTCAGTTGAAGGAGACCCTACAAAGCTTCCTCATGAATTTACTGTTGATATTTCAGTGCTTGCTACTGCAAACGATGTTGTCCATGTTAAAGATATTAAGCTTCCTGCTGGAGTTGAGCTCTACCATGTTCATGGAGACGATATAATTGCTTCAATTTCTCAGGCACAGGAACTTACTGAAGAAATTACACCTGTTGACCTTAGTGCTATCGAAGTAGAAAAGAAAGGTAAGAAAGAAGAAGAGGAAGTCCCAGCTGCAGAATAAATATATAAATAAAGTAAAAATACAAAGAGCGATGCCGCAGGCGTCGCTCTTTGTATTTTTATTCCATCAAATATAATCTTTTTTATCCATTCATACAAAGTTTATATAGTTGCATAATAGGTATACTGAAGGGGCTCTAGCGCAAGAGTTGTGTATATCTCATTAGGATAATCTATGTCATAAGGTATATGATAAAGATATATATGAAAAGACTCACAGTGTTTATGGGATTGTTTGCCATCTCTTCTTGTTTTTTTGTTGCTTCAGCTCAAGTTTCTGTCCCGTCAGATCAAGCTTCACAGAACAGTATGGTAATCGCAAATGTCGGTATTGTTGATGTTGAAATAAAAGAAGAAAATGGAGTTATTGTGGGTAAGTATTCCTTGCAAGGGTATATGGGGCAGCAGAATGACATTAATGTTGGGGTTATTGCTGTAGCAAGTAGTAGTGGTAGGCATGCCACTGTTGATGTTAAGCGTCTTATCGAAAAAGTGTCAGTACAAGAAAAGCAAATTGCACGCTACGACTTTTCGTACACAATCCCGACCTCTCTCCAAGGAGAAGTAACTTTTTATCTTCAAGCGTCAACCGTTGGAGGTGTTGTTTTGAGCATGAATCCTCTTGTTAAAAAAGTTTTTTCTTCAAAAAATCAGAAAACACTTACTTGTACTAGTAATGACGGAAGTATAGATTGTTCGCGTATCAGTAAAGGAAATATTATATTTTCTGTTTCGAAAAATACAATACTCAATACTCCTGTAAGTGTTGAAACAAAAGAAATTGCTGTACAAGGTGGGCATATTTCTTTTGGTGCAACATTACCCCCCAGGTAAGTACTATGTGGATAGTTATGTACCTGATACACAGGAACATAGTATTCTTCCACTAACTGTACATGGTGTTTATGCAACAATCATGAATTCTCTAATTGCTCAAAAACAAAATGGGAATCCTTTCGCTGTCGTTGCCATAAGAAAATCAATCGAAAGCAATAATCTTTTGGCACGTATCACACTAACTGATATCAAGGGTGATAGTTGTGGTACAGCAAGTAAAAGCTTTGAAAAAAATATTCCAATAGTGGTTCTAGATATCACTTCATCTTGTAACGAGGGAACAAGTAGAACTGAAATAGTTGATAGCAAAGGAAGTGTGCTTGATGTTACTCTCGGACAATTTTCTTTGAGTGAAAATAATTCTTTAGAAAATAAAACACAAGAAACTGAAACTGAAGTGGAAGCAGATTCACGTATAAGTGTTACTCCGTATGTTGGAGGAGGTGTACTTATTCTAGGACTAATCATCGCCATACTATATATCCATACTAAGAGAAAATCTCAGAGTGGTGTAGCTGAAGTGTAGTAAAAATAATAACTCTAAATACCATGATACAAATTACAAAAAAAATCTATCCTTCATTATTCTGGGATGTATGATGCATTTTTCAACCGCAAATGCAGCTTCTCTATATTTATCATGTAACGATAGTTTGTACTACTGTCCACCAGATTCTGCTATATTTGTAACATTAACTATAAATAAATCAACATACGCAACCAACGAAGCTATGGTTCTATCAGGTTATGCGAGTAGTGATGATAACCCAGTCCCAACGTCTATTAGTTTGAGTGGGTTGGGTGTTGTTAATCATCCAGCACAAGGTGTCTGGTCACCCGATGTTTTCCCTGGTACGTACAGTGCTCAAGATTTAAGAGATTCTATTAGTGGGAGCGGGTCTCTCGGTAACGCTTCTTCGTCACCAGGTAGTTATACAGTGAGTGTTTCTGCAGGTTCTGGTTATTATTTCCCAGATAATGGCACAATTTCATTTACGGTAGTCGCTCCAAGTATTGATGTGCATTTTGGATTTTTAGATAGAATTAAGCACACTTTTTCTTCTTTTTTTGACGCTACTGTAAATACAGTATTTGCAGATTCTCGTTAAAAAATAGATTTATTTTTTAATTTAAAATAGTTTGTAGAATATCCGCTACCCAGCATAGATTTCAGTTGCTATACTAAAGAGTATGAGACAAACTCTCGCCTTTTTTATTGTCACTATGCTGTTCCTCTTTGGAACAGCAACACCTCTCTTTGCACAAACAAGACAAGAGCTTGAGCAGGAACTTGTTGATCTTGAGGCACAAATTAAAGCGCTTACACAGAGTATTTCTTCAACACAACAACAAGGAGCATCTCTTAAAAATGATATTAGTGTTCTGACACAGAAAATAACTCAGAGTAAGCTTAAGATTCAATCTCATGCAAAAGCAATTGGTCAACTTAGTCTTAACATTAACGAAAAGAATCGTACTATAGGAGAACTTGATGCAAAGATGGATCGTGAAAAAGAGTCCCTTGGACAAATTATGAGAAAGACGATGTATCTAGAGGATTATACGCTTCTTGATTTTGGTCTTCAGTCAAAGAGCTTATCTTCTTTTTTTGAGGACGCTGACACATTTGCAACAGTTAATCGTGCGCTTGGAAAAAGTTTTGATGATATCACTGCAACAAAAAAAGGCTTAGAGGAAGTAAAGGGAGAGCTTCTTGAGGCAAAAGACCAAGAGACAGAAAAAAAATTAGCACAAGAACTTGAAAAGAAAAAAGTTGAGTCTAACCAAAAAGAAAAAAATGGGCTTCTTACGGTAACAAAAAATCAAGAATCTGAGTACAAAAAAGTTCTAATAGCTCGTCAACAAGAGGCGGCACAAATACGAGCGAAGCTTTTCGAGCTTCGTGATACAGGGAGTATTTCTTTTGGTCAGGCGTATGATTTGGCGGTACTTGCTTCTAAAGGAACAGGGGTGAGACCTGCCCTAGTTCTTGCAATTCTTATGCAAGAGTCATCTCTTGGCATCAATGTAGGAGCGTGTTACCTCAAAGATCCGCTGACAGGAGCAGGAGTTTCAATCAGAACAGGGGAGACACGTAATAGAACAATGAATCCAACTCGTGATGTGCCAGTGTTTACATCGTTACTTTCGAAGCTTGGTCGCCCACTAGAGAAAACACCTGTGTCGTGTTGGATAGCAATGTACAGTGGTGGTAATCCTACCGGCTGGGGCGGAGCTATGGGGCCATCGCAGTTTATCCCTTCTACATGGAAGATTTTTGAAACCAGAATAGAACGTATTACAGGTGCTGGAACAGCGGATCCATGGAATCCACGAGATGCAATTACAGCAACAGCATTGTATCTTTCTGATCTTGGGGCGGTCACTGGTAATGAATCTAGTGAACGAAATGCAGCATGTAGATACTATTCTGGCAGATCGTGTGCAACAGGCCCAGGAGCGCCATACGGTAATTCGGTGATGCGAAAAATTGTTGCTGTACAAGCGGATATTGACAAACTGCAGCGTTAGCGCAGAAGCGAGCAATTCAAAGAATGAATTGCTCGCTTAGTGTTAAGAAGGTGCTCTCTACCTATAAAGAACATATAATTCCGCATGTTTTTGTCTCAATTTACTTTCTTGCTTTGCTTGCATAAACGTGGTAGAATCTACAGACTAAATAAAAAAGTATGAAAGCAGATATTCACCCAACATTTTACTCACAAGCAACAGCAACATGTGCTTGTGGTGCGACCTATACTGTAGGTTCTACATCAGAAACTATTTCTGTTGAAATCTGTGCAACATGTCATCCTTTCTATACAGGACTTGAAAAGGTTCTCGATACTACAGGACGTGTTGACCGCTTCAAGAAGCGTGCAGCTGCAACCAAGAAAGCGTAACGAACGAAAAAGCGCGAAGGACCAGTTTGGTCTTTCGCGCTTTTTCTATGCTAGAATTTATCTAACACTATGACACTCGAAGACTTCAAATCTAATCCTCGCACTATGTACACCGCTCAAGAATATGAGCGTCTTGTGAATGCGAAACAAGAAGCCGAGAGTATGCTTGTAGATAACGATATGAAAGAGCTTGCTCAAGGGGAAATAGATTCACTTACTCCACAGATTGATGCTCTCTGGAAGCAAATGGAAGAAACTGCGGAAGCTGCAAAGCAAGAAGAGGAAGCTCCAAAGGCGATGATTCTCGAAATTCAAGGTGGAGCAGGAGGTGATGAGTCATCACTTTTTGCAGCTGAGCTTGCACTCATGTATCAGAACTATGCAGAACAGCGCGGATGGGGATGGAACAAACTCGATGAGTCTCTGTCAGATGTTGGTGGATACAAAGATGTATCATTTGAAGTAAAAGGGCGCGGTGCGTATGAGGCATTACGTTTTGAAACAGGAGTACATCGTGTACAAAGAATTCCTGAGACTGAGAAGAATGGTCGTGTACACACTTCAACAGTGACAGTGTCTGTTATGCCTATTCGCGCAAAAACAAACGTGACTATTCCAGCAAGTGATCTTGAGTTTGAAACATCTCGCTCGGGTGGAGCAGGAGGACAAAACGTAAACAAAGTAGAAACTGCTGTGCGCGTGATTCATAAACCGACAGGGATTGCTATTCGTTGTACGATTGAACGCTCACAGCTTAAGAACAAGGAGAGAGCACTTGAAATGCTTCAAGCCAAACTTGATCAGTTAGCTCAAGAAGAGGATGATAAGAAACACGCTGATGCCAAGAAGTCTCAAGTAGGAACAGGTGACAGAAGTGAAAAGATTCGTACATATAACTTCCCGCAGGACAGAGTGACTGATCACCGTATTCGTCAGTCATGGCACGGGCTTCCAAAAATTATGATTGGTAACATCGGTCCTATTGTTGAGGCTCTACAAAACTTCACTGGTGAATTTGGCGAGGCAGAAGAGGAATAATTTTTCGATAAACTGTGTATAGTTTGATCAGTAGACTTACTTATTAAGTATATACTGTAAGTAATTATGTACACAAAAGGACTTGTAGTAGGAATCGTAGTTTCATTACTAACTATTGGCAGCGTGGTTTCATGGATTGTGTTGCATGAAAATAGAACACCAGCATCACTATTTACTACAAATACTGGAGCTTCTGTAGAAGAATCTAATAAAGTATCAGGCTCATCTAATTCATCCACACCTGCTTTCTCATATGAAAAAAATGAAGAAGAAGCCAGGACTATCGTAGATCGTGTAATCTATACATACACAAATAATCTGAAGCCTGGGATGACTCAAGGGAATAAAGTTACTGTTTCTGCATTAAGCAATGAATACAACTATGTCTTCGATCTTTCTGTGTATGAGGGTAATCTTATTTATACTACTACGGAAAAAGATACTAAGGAAAATAGGGTTTTTATTGATAACAAGCAAATTGCAAAAAGCGATTTGGACATTCAATATATTTTAGGTAAAGCAACATATATTATTCATGATGAAAAAACAGATACAGATTCATTGTATGTTATGGAAGATCTTATAGCTAAAGCTGATGAAATTCGTTTTGAGCCTATAGCGGGTAAATTATTTTATTATACGTATGATAAAAAGACAGATACATATACATTATATTATGATGGACAAATGCTTGCTAAGCATGTGTCTGAAAGACCTTTCAGACACGAGTCAGTGTATGGAAAGATAGCGTATGCAACAACAAATGATACAACAGAGAAGACTGCTATTTATTATGATGGAAAGGAATATTTTTCAACAACCGATGACGTAGGCATTGGTTTCTTCGGTGTTGGGGGTAAGTTGGCAGTTGAGCTAAATGGTAAAGACCAACAGATTTATATTGATGGAGCTAAACTTCCTGCTCTTGAAGGAAAAGAGATTGGTGGTAAGTTAGCGTATACTACACGTTCTGACCAAGGTAGCATCTCTCTGTATTATGATCAAAAGCTTATTTCCTCAAATAATTATATTTCTTTTGAAGAAGTTGATGGTAAATTGGCTTATAAGACATGTGACAAGAGTAAGTGCTCCTTGTACTTTGATGGAAAGTTAACTGAGGTTCCTGATATTGATACTCTTACCAAAATCTCAAAAAATGAACCATATATACAATCAAATTCTAGGGATATTATGCACCCTCAGGGGACTCTCTATTATGATAACAAAGTAGTTGCAGATATTAATTACGGAGAGACATTGATTATTGCAGGAAAGTTAGCCTATACAGATTGCAAGATTCTACCTACAACCGGAAGAGATCCAGAAGCATCTTGTGATCTTTATTATGATGGAAAGAAAATTGATTCAGGTAAAAATATCAGTATTTCGGAGATAACATCAAAGTTAGTATATCTAACCTATGATGAGGGAGAGGATTATGTTACGGTTCATCATGATGGTATAAGTACTAAAGCTACAGGATATATGACAGTGCAAGATATTTATAGTGTTGGAGGTAACTTAGTGTATACGTCTCGAGATTTGTCCTCTACAACAGAAGGAATGGAATATCTTTACTTTAATGATAAGCTTGTCACATCAGCACCTACAATACATCTTTCCACTGATGCAGAAACAGAGCTTGTTGATTATGGATATCTTCATGCTGAATTACAGCAGGCTGTTTGGGAAAAACGGAGTTCACAAGAAAAAGAAAGCTTCTGGGCTGTTACAGAAACTATTGGAGCAGATGGAAAACCTGTACTTACCCCATATTTCTTTAAGTAAGTAGCCTTCTTCAAGAAATTTGAAGATGTCAATTCTATATAGTAATATCAGTCCAATCGTTGAAGCACTTCAGAACTTCACCGGTGAACTTGGTGAGGCAGAGGAGGAATAATTATAAAGGAGAAGGTAAAGAAAAATAAAAACACCCGCCGAAGCGGGGGTTTGATTGTTTACGAAATGGTTCTTAGTCAAACGTAAACGATATCGTTATTGGCAGCTTCCTGCCAACAGCAGCATATCCATCGTTCATGATAGTTGCACCATGAGGTGTACAAACAAAGGCGAGAAGTTTCCGTATCAGTTCTTCGTCTGCTTGTGTGATTGTTGTTCCAAAGACATTTTCAAACCATGACGATAGGTCAAGAGCGCCTTCGTAGAATTGACTGTAGAAACGACCCCACAATTCAATTTTGAAGCCATGTCCGTAGTTGAAAGAAATTCTTGATTTTGTAGTGTAGCAATTGGAGTCAGGAAGCACTAAGCCATCGTCTTGTTGAGAGAGTTCTATCAAAGTTTGTTCAAACTTCTTTCTATCTTGTAGCAAGATACCTTTCTTTTTAAGAACTACATCAATATCGACAAGAAGTGCATGACGACGTCTAAAAGTTTCAGTGACAATTGAGCTGCCGTTACTTGTTCCAAGCCACATGAAGAGTGTCATGAGCTTGCGTCCTTTTTCAGGTGTTATACCATAACCAAAACGGTGCTCTAGATTTGCTATCCAATCAGAACTATTTTCGATCCTCATCATGTATTCTTCCCAAGCTTCACCGAGAGCTTTTACAAGAGGTCTTCCCTTCTCAAATTCTGTTCTGTTGTAAGGGGTAAACCAAACAGAACTTTTGATTGTTGGGGTGCCTCGATTATCTTTATCGAGCACATCATTTTCGTGGTCAATAACCTCAGTTAGTCGCCAAGTACTCATGGGTAACTCCTTACTGGACGTATTACATTGAACAAATAGGATGCAGTATCCTTACCGAGCTCATTCTATTCTCTTTTCAAAAAATGACAAGGTGAAATTGTAAACACAGTCCAATTGTCGAATCACTCCAAAACTTCACTGGTGAATTTGGCGAAGCAGAGGAGGAATAAAAAGCAATTGCACCGAGTCTGGTTTTCCTATAGTATTCGAATAGGAGTTCATGTTTGTTTACTGTACAGGAGAAATGTCATGGATTTGAACAGAACTACATTTCTTGTCGTTGATGATTTTTCTTCGATGAGAAGAATCATTCGAGGACTACTTAGAGAAACTGGGTACCAGTCCTGCGAAGAAGCAGAAGATGGGCAGATTGCACTTCGAAAGCTTAATGTTGCAGCAAGCGAGGGTAGAGTAGATTCTTACTTTGTTCTCACTGACATCAATATGCCGAACATGAATGGTTTTGATCTGCTTAATGCTGTCAAGGCTAGTGATGTACTTAAACACATTCCTGTGCTTATGGTGACAGCAGAAGCAAAAAAAGAAGATATTGTACTTGCTGCGCAAAGTGGAGCCGCAGGATATATCGTAAAGCCATTCACCAAAGCAACGTTGGAAGAAAAAATTACAAAAATTGCAGCAAAATTGCCTAAGTAAGGTGATTATGCAAAAGTAGGGAACCCCTTAAGAGCAGTAGTTCTGAAGGGGTTTTTGTTTGTCATAAAACCAAAAATATAAAATTATTAGTATATGCTTACATATAAAAATAATCTTCCCAAAACCACTATTCTGTGCTAGAATACTATCTATTCATCCAATCGGGCAAATCAGGATTTGGACACCTGAGCATATCTTTCGAGCACTACAGACGCGTACCAAAACCGGTACTTAGGAGAAAGAGGGAGAGGGTTTGCTAATGGCTACAAGCTACAAGCTACCAACTGTCCCACATGTGGCACGAGGCAAATGTATTTATAAAACAGAGTATAGAGTGTAGAGTATAGAATGAAGATAAACTTTTTATTTATTTCATCTATAATCTATGTTCTATAATCTATAATCTAAAAAATTATGTCAATCACAATCGAAGCTCTTAAAAAAGCAGGTCTTCAGTACGGGTATTCACGTACACGTCGCCACCCATCAGTTAAACCTTTCATCGAAGGAAATGCTAATGGTGTAGATTTTATCAATGTTGAGTCAACTAAGAAACAGCTTGAAGAAGCTATCGTATACCTTAAGAGTGTTTCTGGAGCAGGAAAGACGATTCTTTTTGTTGGTGTAAAGCCAGAAATTAGATCTGCTATCAAGGAAGTTGCTCTTTCACTTAATGCACCATACATCGCTGAACGATTCATTGGAGGTACACTCACCAACTTCTCACAGATGAAGAAGCGTATTGAGAAGTTGCATGATCTACTTAAGAAGAAAGAAACAGGAGAACTTGCTGTGTATACAAAGAAAGAGCAGCTCCTTATTCAGCGTGATATCGATAGATTGGATCGTGACTTCGGAGGTATTTCTGCACTTACTAACCTTCCAGCAGCTATTGTTATTGTAGATCCACGTCATGAATCAATGTGTGTTAAGGAGGCTAAACTTCTTCACATTCCTGTGGTTGCGCTTTCTAACACTGACTGTACAATTGAAGGTATAGAGTACCCAATTGTTGGAAATGATGGTTCAGTTCCCGCTGTTCGTTTCGTTCTCGAAACAATCAAGGCTGCTCTTGCTGTAGAAGCGTAGAGGTCAGTCGTTAGCCACTAGGGACTAGGGTGTAGGTAATACTCCTAGAACCTCAGGCTCATCCTCTTTGGTTCTTGTAATTACTAAACCCAATACCCTAAACTAATAACTATCTATGGACACCATTAAAGAACTTCGTGAAAAAACAGGTCTCTCTCTTGCACAAATTAAAAAAGCGCTTGATGAAGCACAGGGGGATAAAGAAAAGGCTCTTGCTATTCTTGCTCAGTACTCAGAAGCTCAAGCAGAAAAGAAATCTGACCGTGAAATTACTGCAGGGATTATCTCAGCATATGTACATGGGTCAGGGACAATTGGCGTGATTCTTGAACTTGGTTGTGAGACTGATTTCGTAGCAAAAAATGAAGAGTTCGTGGCGCTTGCAAAAGATCTTGCTATGCATGTCTGTGCCATGGCACCAACATCAGTTAATAATGAAGATGGGGCAGGGGAAGAAACTGCGCTCCTTAAACAGTCTTTCATCAAGGATCCTTCGGTTACAGTAGAGCAGAGACTTCAGAGCGCTATTCAAAAGTTTGGAGAAAACACGAGAGTGACTCGTTTCACTCGCTACAGCATTGCGTAGCACAACACACCCATGATTATTCTTATTTTAGTAATACTTGGCATAGTATTTGCACTTAGTGCGGTATCTATACTTTTGTTGCAAAAATACAGAATCAATAAAGGAACTATTATTGTTGATGAAGCATACGATGGACCAAAGCAGGTGTCAGTTATTGTTCACACAATCATCCGTTACATGCTAAAACAAAGTGTATATATGCGTAAGTTTATTATGCAGTATTTCTTTCATGTGATGGTGAGGTTTATGTACCACTTTGATATTTTTACAACGAAGATGTATGCAAAATCACGCAACTGGTTCGTAAAAAATGCAGTAAAAAACAAAGGAACAGTCCCTCATTTTTGGGAACATCTTAAAGTGTATAAGCAAGAAATGGATCAGGAGAAGGAAGATACAAAATAATAGTAGTACTTAAAACACTTCACAGATATGTGAAGTGTTTTAAGTATTTTTTGGTTTTATAGGCTTTATATGAGCTATTTTAAGTCTTATTATTTTGCACAAAAAAAGCTCGACAAAAAACATATAATTTGATATTATTCCTTGTACACATAGTGTGTTCATCAAATGTGAACTCAGTATGTGTTTGTTTTTTAATAAGCTTTCATAAGCCACTTTAGCTCAGTCGGTAGAGCAACGGTTTTGTAAACCGTAGGTCCTCAGTTCGAATCTGAGAAGTGGCTCCATAAATATGTGTTGTGACTATACTGCATATTTATCATATATAGTAGTCTTGTCCATAGATTAAGATAAGAAGACAGTTAAGAATACTAAGATGCATACAGGACGTAGATCTTCTTGTCTTAACAGTGAAACAGTTTTCAAGTCTTGAGCTACTCCCTTTCTCTTTATGATTGATACAAAAAAATATTTATTTACGTTTTTTCTCACGCTTGCGATTTTTACGACAGCATTTTTTGCTTCAACTTTTTTTTCAAATAAGCGTGTAGAAAATGTTAAGTTTATTCAAGATAATATTGCAATAGACATTCTTTCAAGTGAGACACAGTTCGATCTACTTAAAGAAGTATCATGTCAAAATGTAAATGATTCTATGCTTTCCCCTGAGCTTAGTATTTTAGGAGACAAGCTTTCGCACACTGAAAATGAACGAGGTGAAAAAGATGAAGACGTTATCTATCTAAAGAAGTACTACTCACTCCTTCAAGTAAAAGATTATCTTCTCTCAAAAAAGTTTGCCGAAAAGTGTGGTGCGCTTAAGAAGCCTGTTTTTATTATTTACTTTTATTCTAATGAAGGTGATTGTCCTGAATGTGCAAAAGAAGGATATGTACTCACTCGACTCAAAGAAAAATATCCAGAGCTTCGAGTGTATTCTTTTGATTACAATTTGCAGCTTTCAGTAATTGACTCTCTTAAAGCAATTTATCGTATTGATAAAGCTCTTCCAGCACTTGTTATTGAAGATAAAACATACATAGGCTACAAAACAGTAGAAGAGCTTGAAGCGCTCCTCCCTGATACGCTTAAAGAGGCAACAACAACTGCTCTCACTGCGACATCGTCTGATAAAAAGACTAAGTAATATATAGTATGGTTGCACACATTCTCCAAGGGCTCATGTATCCATTTTTGTTTCTTTCAATGTATTTTCAGCTTCTCCTCTTACTTTCATTTTTTGAGAATCGTAAAAAAATACGACATGAAGAATCTCTCAGTATCAAAGAGTATAAAACGGTAACTATTGCTGTTCCTTGTTGGAATGAAGAAAAAACCCTCCCAGCAACACTTGATTCATTACTTGCGCTTGAATACCCAAAAGACAAGCTTTCAATTGTAATTGTTGATGATGGAAGTAAAGATAATACATTCGCAATTGCACAAGCGTATGCAGATAAACACGGTGACTGTATTTCTGTAATTAAAAAAGCAAATGGCGGTAAGCATACTGCGGTTAACCTTGCTCTTTCTCAGTCGACGAGTGAATTTTTTGGTTGTTTAGATGCAGACTCATTTGTAGACAAAAAAGCACTTCGTACAATCATTGCATATTTTGAACATCATACAGAAGCAATGGCTGTCACACCATGTATTCATATAAAAAACCCATCAACATTTATTCAACGTATGCAAGCAGTTGAATATCTTATGGGAGTTTTTTTGCGTAAGGCGTTTGGTCAGCTTGACGCTATTCAGGTAACACCTGGACCATTTTCTATTTTTAAACGAGAAATATTTTCAACTATAGGAGAATATAGAAAAGCTCACAATACAGAAGATTACGAGATTACGCTACGAATGCATAAAGCACACTATAAGATTATGAACTCGCATAAAGCACTCGTGTATACAGTTGGTCCGGCAACACTGCGAGGGTATTTTTTTCAACGTCTACGCTGGGCTCGAGGGTTTCTTGAGAACTCTCTTGATTACAAAGAACTCTTCTTTAAAAAAGAATATGGTAACTTCGGAATATTTACACTCCCGATGGCATTTATTTTTGTTTTTTATGGGCTGTATGCTGCGTTCTTTTCAGTGTATACAATTATCTCTCACTACATAGAAGTTCTTAATCGTTTTATTTCTGTAGGTATTCATCCAAAATTCCCAACCTTTGATCTCTTTTATTTTAATACAACAATTACTTCGTTTGTGGTTATGGTAATGTTAACAATGTTTCTTGTAACTCTGTATATAGGTAATACTCTTTCAGAAGATAGACAGGATTTTTATCGTAACTTTCCAATTTTCTTTTTTGTGTATCCTGTTCTTGTACCACTTTTTCTTTCTCGTGCAGTATTTGATACGTTCATGAAGCGTCGCAACGAATGGGTGTTGCAAGATACTAAAGTTAGCAGTTAGTATGTAGTCTGCAGAATGTAGCTTAATACAATACAAATGCGTGACGCCTACGGCGTCACGCATTTGTATTGTATTTGGTATTTCGTATAATTTAGCTACAAGCTACTCCATTATTACTTTTTTTATCTTGATAAATTTGGTATGATTGAATTCATGGAAGGACATGCTCACCCTATAACACTTGCAATTGCACGCATTTCGGAGATTTTTTCGAAGATGGGATTTGATACTGTCGATGGTCCAGAGCTTGAAGATGAGTGGCATAATTTTGACGCTCTCAATGTTCCGAAAGATCATCCCGCAAGAGATATGCAGGATACCTTTTGGGTTAAAGCGCGGACTAACGCGGAGCTAACGCGGAAAGACGCGGAAAATACAATTACTGGAATTGAAAGAACTGGTAAAGATAAATATGGTGACCCAGTTGGGTATGTGCTTCGTACTCATACGAGTAATATGCAGATTCGTACCATGGAAGCATACGTTGCTCAAAAGAAATCTTTTCCGCTTGCTATTTGTTGTCCTGGAAAAGTATTTCGCAATGAGGCAACAGATGCAACTCACGAGGCACAGTTTCATCAAGTGGAGATGCTGTATGTTGGTGAAGATGCATCACTTTCGATGATGCTTGGTGTTATAGAAAAGTTTTTTTCAGATTTTTTTGGAAGTAATCTTGTCGTACGACTTCGTTCAAGTTATTTTCCATTCGTCGAACCAGGGAACGAGGTAGACATGCAGTGTTTTAAGTGTAAGGGGATAGGGTGCAACATTTGCAAACAGACAGGATGGATTGAGATAGGTGGAGCGGGTATGGTTCATCCGAAAGTATTAGAAGCAGGAGGTATCAATCCTCGAGAGTATAGAGGATTTGCATTTGGTTGTGGTATCGACCGCATGATTATGCTTAAGTATGGTATTGATGATGTGAGACTTTTATACAATGGAGATCTTCGTGTTGTTAATCAGTTTTAATATTTTTTATCCCATGCTTTTTCTAAAAACCCATTCACATAAAATTATTTCATATGCAATTATTGCAGGTATTACTGTGTTTATTATTATTGCCAGTTTTTGGTATAAAGAACAACATAAAGAAGAAGATGCTCTCAAACAAGGGATTGCTTACCGTAACCAACAAGAGAATAGGGAGTATAAAGAAAAAACAGATGCGTACTATATTGACGTAACATATCCAATTATTCGCAGTGAAGCAACTCTCGCGACTAATCAACGTATTCGAGATATATATCTTGCAAGAATTGCCGAGTTCAAAAAACTGGCAGAAAAAAGTTTTGTTGCGATAGAGGATACGGATTTACACAACGAGACTTCTTCGTATTACAGTGTATACAACGTCTCATTTGCACAGATTGCAAAAACAAATCGTTTTATTTCACTTGTTGCTTTGGGGGACATGTCAATTTTTAATGATGCATTGCATTCACGTAACGACATTGATACATTTGTTTTTGATAGAGTAACAAAGAAACTTGTTTCTCAAGAAGATATGTTCGTAGCATCATCGTCATATCTTACACTCCTTTCGAAATTAGTACAGGAAGAATTTGAGAAGAGGGGTTTGACAGTTAGTAAAGAAGTTTTTGCCCCAAGTAAAGAGAATTTTTCAAAGATAGTGCCAACAAAAAATGGCCTTATGATATATATACGTGACCCTAAAAGTCCATCATCACTGCTCTATCAGCAAGTTGTATTACCATACACAAAATTAAAAGGTGTTATTAACAAAGAAGGAATCCTTAGTGATTACATTGGGTAGTACAGAATTGTCACATATCATATGAAATTTTCAAAGAATTGGTTACAAGAATATATTGTTGAACAACTACCGACTGATGAGGTAATTGAAGAAGTACTTAATAAAAAAGCATTTGAAGTGGAAGAAACTACTGTGATTACACAGTCGCAGACCACGCAGACTGGTGCAGACCTCGCAGACAATTCCACAGATACTGTTTTTGATATTAAGGTTCTTCCTAACCGTGCACATGATGCGCTTGGCCACCACGGAATGGCGTATGAACTGTGCGCTTCACTGGCGCTTACTTTTAACAAAGACAAGGAAGTAATTGCTGATGAATCTTTTTTTGATAAACACGTACCACTTGTTCCTGTTGAGATAGATGATTCTGTGGCATGTACTCGATTCATGGCACTTCGTATAGATAATGTCACTGTCGGTGAAAGCCCTGTATGGCTTAAGGAGCGACTAGAAGCAATTGGTCAGCGTAGTATTAACAACATTGTTGATATTACTAACTACGTACAGTTTGCGCTCAATAAGCCAATGCATGCATACGATGCTCGTAGTATCAAAGGCACACTTCGTGCACGTTTTGCAAAGACAGGAGAGACACTCACTACTCTTGATGATAAGAATCTTACTCTTGATGAAAAAACGCTTGTGATTGCTGATGATGAAAAAGTTCTTGGGCTAGCAGGAATCAAAGGTGGCAAGTTTTCAGGTATTCAAGCAGATACGACAAGTATCATTCTTGAAAGTGCTAACTTTAATTCAGTGCTTATTCGTAAAACTGCTGAACGATATTCTATCAGAACCGATGCTTCAAAGCGTTTCGAAAACGGTATTGCAAATAATTTGGTGATTGAAGGATTGCATATGACCGCGAACCTTATTCATGGTATGTGTGGTCAAGCACACAAAAGTGAGGTAACTGATATGTATCCAAAAAAAGATGTTCCGTACTATGTTGGAATTTCACAACAAGAACTCAATGATATTTTAGGGACTTCGTACGGAGATGATCAAATTACCAAGGCTCTTGAAAGACTTTCATTTCCATATGAAGTTATTACTCCACACGAGTACGTAACAGAAGTATACCCAACACTTGTTGGTGCAGGGTACAAGAATCCTTCGAGTATGCGTGAAGATGCTCCAGGAATGTTTAGTTGCTCCTCACTTATTAGTTATCTGTACAAAGGCATTTGGATGCCGAGTCTTTCAATTGATAAATACGTTTTTTCAAAAAAGATAACAGAAGCAGAACTTACTTTTGGAGATTGTATTTTTGCAAATTCTGGAGAAGGGGTTATTCGTTTTGAATCAGTAGAATTTTTACGTGGGACAAAAGTGGAAGATGGAGTTGATCATGTTGGTATGTATGTAGGAGATGGTAACGTGCTTCATGCAACAAAACGTACAGGCATGGTGGTTATCGAGTCTATGGACGAGTTCAAGAATGGTCGTACAATTGTTGGGTATGGTCGTATAGCAGATGACTTGCATGAGAAGCGATATGTGGTTCGTGTGCCGTCAGTACGTCTTGATATTCGTATTAAGGAAGATTTAGCGGAGGAGATTGGAAGAATCATTGGTTACGAGACGCTTACCCCAGTGTTGCCTAAACTTTCAAGAGCAGGATTACTTCACAAACGAGCATTCTATGAAAATAAAATTCGTGAAATATTATTTGCACGAGGATTTTCAGAAGTGATGACATACTCTTTTGGAGATGTCGGGGAGGTGCAGCTTGTAAAAGGTCTTGCAGATGATAAAGAAAAATTACGAAGCAATTTAGGAGTAGGGGTACTTGATGCGCTTACTCGCAACCTCTACAATGCGCCTCTCCTTGGTGAGAAGACAATTGCAATTTTTGAATTTGGAAATATTTTTACAGAAGGAAAGGAAGTAAGACATCTCGCGCTTGCAATTGATGATGGAGGGAAGAAAAGTGCTTTTGCTGAAGACGTCGAAATGATCCTTGGTGAAATTAAACGTACCCTTAACCTTCCTTCAATTGAAGGTGACACTATTTCTACGAAGCCGTATGTCATTGAGGTTGATTTTGATACAATGATTGCATCACTTGCTGAACCAACAACATATGAAGCACCTTCATTCGCAGCTCTACCTCCTATTAGTTACAAAGCAGTATCTGCTTATCCGTTTATTACCCGTGATATTGCTATGTGGGCACCTGATAGTGTCACATGGGAAAGTATCCTTTCTCTTTGTCATGAAGTATCTAATCCTCTTGTTGCTCGTATCGATCTTTTTGATACATTCTCAAAAGAAGTTGAAGGTGTAAAAAAGACATCGTATGCATTCCGTCTTGTGTTCCAGAGTCATGAGAAGACACTCACTGACGATGAAGTGAACGGGTATATGGAAAATTACTATAATCTCTTCAAAGAGAAGGGGTATGAGATACGCTAACTATGAAATTATCTGTCCCATATTACTCACAATTTGTTGATGTACAGGACTCATTTTGGATGTTGCGTGCATGTGGTGCTGTGAGCTTGAAAATGGTTGCTGAGTATCACGGGAAAGAAGTTCCTGATATTATGTCGTTATGTAATGAAGCTAAAGAGCAAGGTGGGTACGACCTGCAGAATGGTTGGGTGCATGATTATCTTGTAACGAAAGCCACTGAACTCGGACTGCAAGCATATCGTAAAGAGGGTCTTACTGATATTTCAGAGATTATCGCTTCACTGGAAGCTGGTAATCCGGTAATTGTATCAGTTGAAAAAAGAGTACTTGAGCAGAAACGGTTTCATATGATTGTTGTTGTGGGCTACGACTTGCCGCAGACCACGCAGACTGGTGCAGACCTCGCAGAAACATCTTTTGTCAATATGCCTGATAAGACTGATGGTTATTTTTATTATCATGAACCAGAAGCAACCGATAAAGAAAAAGGGCAGTATCATGTCTGTGATATACAAACATTTCTAGAGTACTGGAGGGGGAAGGCGATATTTATCAGTAAGTAGAGAAAAGAGCGACGCCGTAGGCGTCGCTCTTTTAGTTATGATTTTTATGAAAGCAACCCTTCAGCTTTCTGTAAACACTCTGGTGTCGTTATCTGAATCCACTGTGTAGCATGAACAACATGAACAGGGTGATCTTTTGTGACACTAAGAAGTGTATGAGGAAGACCATACTCTGTTTCGGAGACTGGTACTGGGGGATAATTAAAATATCCTTTTGAAATACTGTAGGCTGCAGCATTGATATAGGTTGAGGTTTCAGTCATTTGAGATTTACCCTCATTGAGCCCTATGTAGAGTCCGTCTTTTTCAAGCACCTGACCTTTCTTTGTTCTTGCTTGCTCTCCTTCATTGTGTGCGAGTATTGCATAATCATACTTTGCAAGTTCTTCCAGATCTGCTTGAGCATATATGTCGTCACCCATAAGAACTATAGCCTTATCTTTAATATATGGTTCACAAAGAATAATTGCACCTCCTGTGCCATCAAGAGTGGCTTGCTCGACATAGGTAATAGGCAATCCTTTCCACGAAGAACCAAAGTAATCTTGTATAACTTCCTTTTTATATCCAACAACAATTACAATGTTTGTAATTTCTTTCGGGAATGCTTCGAGCTTCCATTCAATGAGATTTTTGCCAAGTACTTGAAGCATTGGCTTAGGAGTAGTGTCTGTAAGTGGTGCCATGCGAGTTCCTCGTCCTGCGGCTAAAATTATTCCTGTCATATCTAGATACTAGCAAAAATATACTAAAATGAAAATCAAAAGCCAGTATGGTATTATGGAGAATATATTTATGAAAATTCACTGTATTGGCATTGGGGGGATTGGGTTATCTGCACTGGCACGCTATTATGTTTCTCGTGGTCATTCTGTTTCTGGGTCTGATACTTCTGCGTCGGAAATTATTGAAACCCTTCGTAAAGAAGGAATAACAGTTCATATTGGACATAGTAAAGAACATATTAAAGATGATATAGATCTTGTCGTCTACACGATTGCTATCGCTGACTCTAATGAGGAATTGTATGAATCTAAGATAAAAAATATTTCTACAAAAACATACCCAGAAGCTCTCGGTGATGTTACGCGAGAAAAAACAACCATCGCTATTTCTGGCACACACGGCAAAACAACGACTACAGCAATGATGTATTATGCCATGAAAGCATGTGGCATAAAACCGACTGTTATTGTAGGAAGTCTTCTCGCAGATCATGGAACTAATTTTGTTGTCGGAGATAGTGAGTATTTAATTGTAGAAGCGTGTGAATACAAGCGGTCATTCCTTAATCTTCATCCAACTCACGCGGTTATCACGAATATCGACGAAGACCATCTCGATTACTACAAAGATATTCATGATATCAAGAGTGCTTTCCAGTCATTTGTTGATCATGTTCCTACAGGAGGGACGCTTACAACACATCGTGATGTATATCTAGAAACAGTCTGTAAAAAAATAAATGCAGATGCTATTGAAAGTTCTTCTATAGAACTTACTGTTTTAGGTGAGCATAATAGGTCAAATGCACAGCTTGTTATTGCGCTCCTTACAGCACTTAACTTTGATGAAACAAACATTCGTGAAGGGTTGAAGGCTTTTACAGGTACATGGCGTCGTATGGAGTATAAAGGTAAAACACTTCATGGTGTTCCTGTGTATGATGACTACGGGCACCACCCTCGTGAGATAGCAGCAACAGTCGAAGCAATTCGTGAAAAATATCCTGAGGGTACATATAAGCTTGTTGTGCTTTTTCAGCCACATCTATATTCTCGTACAAAAGCACTTCTTCAAGATTTTATTTCAGTCCTTAAAGATATTGACGAGGTATACATATTGCCAATCTACCGAGCACGCCTGGAGGATACTTCAATTATCAATGAAAATATTGTTGTAAATGCTATTAATCAGGCAAGGGGTAATGCTAAGAAACTTGAGTCACTTGGTGATATTCCAGCAACTATTGAATCCGTTACAGAATCAAAGACAGTAATTGTAAATATGGGAGCAGGAAATGCATTTGAGGAATTAAAAAAAGTTACCCTTCTTAAATAGTCATGAAAAGAGAATTATACAAAGAGTATTTTGAAAATAAGAAAGTAACAGTACTCGGACTTGGACTTCTTGGGCGTGGAGTAGGGGATACTACTTTCCTTGCAGAGTCTGGTGCAGACATTATCGTTACCGATAAGAAGAGTGAGGATGAACTTAAGACCTCTCTTATTTCGCTAGAGAAATATAACAATATTGTCTATCATTTAGGTGAGCATATAATTTCAGATTTTGAAGGAAGAGATTATGTACTCAAGGCTGCAGGGGTTCCAATTGACAGTGAATATATTGCTCATGCTCATGCACACGGAATGGATGTGTATATGTCCGCAGCACTTGTCTCACATATTGCAATGAAGCAACTAGAAGGAGTGACAATTATCGGAGTGACAGGGACGAGAGGTAAAAGCACAACAACGCAGATGATTGCCAGCACACTTAAGCATGCAGGGATGAATGTACATCTCGGTGGAAATATTCGTGGAGTCGCTAATCTTCCACTCCTTACAGAACTAGAAGATGGAGATTTTCTTGTGCTTGAGCTGGATTCATGGCAGTTACAAGGGTTTGGTGATATGAAGATTAGTCCAAACATTGCTGTATTCACCAGTTTCATGGATGATCATATGAATTATTATAAGAATGATCGTGAGGCATACTTTTCTGACAAAGCTAATATATATCGCAATCAGACAGAGTATGACGTGCTTATTGCTAGCCCTCAAGCAGCAAGTGAGATTCTTAAAAGAGATAAGAAAGTAGATATCGTTGTTCCAGAGGGTACTCATTTTGATATGAAACTTATTGGTGAGCACAATCAAGTCGCAGCACGTCTCACCTATGAAGTTGCGGTGCAGTGTGGGCTAGGGGATGATGAGATACATGAAGCAATTGCTACTTTTGCACCAGTCGAAGGGAGACTAGAGGATCTTGGTTTATTTGGTGAGAAACATGTGCGAGTGTTTAATGACAATAATGCAACAACAGGGGACGCAACCATCGCTGCAATTAAAGCAATTAATGAAACCTACAACAAGAAGCCAATTATCATTTTTGGTGGGGCAGATAAAGGTCTTTCTCTTGAAGCGCTTGAGCATGAAGTTTTAGAGAATACAAAAGCATACGTTCTTCTCGAAGGGACAGGAACTACTCGTCTTACTACACTTTCTCAAGATACAATGTGTTCAACACTTACTCTTTGTGTTGGTAAAGCTTTTTCATTTGCAGAAGAAGGGGATATTATTCTTTTTTCTCCAGCGTTTGCGTCGTTTGGAAAAGAATTTAACAATGAATACGAGAGAAATGATGCATTTGTACGAGTGGTAAAAAAGTATCTCTAACTAAGAGAATGTAAAAGGGCGGTGGTCGCGTACGCGACCACC
>JACCDG011026382.1_pt1 | contig 27848 bp, 40 predicted proteins | sample 7442471 | NCBI WGS metagenome assembly JACCDG01 (sample SAMN15323444, study PRJNA562643) | freshwater metagenome | isolation source: river surface water | place: USA:Blue River Watershed | collected 2017-08-17 | reverse complement strand
TATCCAGCGCCTGATGGATAAGTCACAATAGAACTATTACCACTTTCTGATAGCCATTTTAATGTCAATTTATTAGATGTTGTTAAATCCAAGAATAAATTAACAGTAACAATTGTTGACGCTGGTGTGCCAGTGTTTGAACGAGATGCAACAGTCGCCCAACTTGCAGAAGATGCAACATTTGCACCATCTAAAACATACCAAATATTGACTAAATCTTGACCTGTACTTGGGTTAAATACTTGTACGCTGTATTGAATATTGTATGTGCCATCAATTGCAACAGAGATTTCGGAAGTTGCTGTGTCTAATGTCACACCATTGCTCAAGTCTGTCGTGTTAAGTTGCAATAATGTTGGTGTATTTGCGGCTGATACAACTTGTGCGCCGCCTACCGCTGTGCCATTTGTATGAGATGCTTGCGCTGAACCATTTGTGTGGCGTGTGCAACCTGTAAATGATGTTGCTGTGATGCTAGTATAGGTAATGATTTCATTTTCAATGATAATTGCACCAGAATTTGAAAACCCTGTTGTTGAAGTAACAGGAATCGTTGTAGCACTGTTGTTAATATCCGCTGTCAATGCAGTGGTGTAATCGTAGTGGAATGCACCATATTGAGTATTGATGTCAGATGGGTCAATCACATCCCAACTAGGGGCAGAAGAAGCAGAACCTGTGCCTTGCTGTCTCAAAAACTTGTTTGTAGTTGTGGTATTACCAGCCAACTTTGAAATTGTATTGGTGTTTGACGCATAAAATATGTCGCCAAGCGTGAATGATGATAAACCTGTACCACCATGCGCTGTGCCTAATACGCCAGTTAATACTGATGTTGGAATAGTGCCGCCTGTAATTGCAACCGCATTTGAATTTTGCGTTGCCATAGTGCCAAGACCAAGCGATGTCCTTGCAGTTGCTGGGTCAGCTTGAATGGTTTCATTTACTACGGTAGTCAAGTCGGTTTGAACATTGCCGCCTGATTGCACTAAAGGCACAATTTCAGTGCCGTCTAGCGTTGCCGCCAATGTCATTTGGGTAATTTTTAAGTCAGCCATAATCTATTCCTCAAGTCGATGCTTGTGTGTAAATCTTAAATGAATCTTCTTGGAGAATGTAATCGCCGCTCTCCAATATGATGTAATAACTGGTAACAGGTGGAGGTGGCGCCAAGCATGAGTAAGTATCTACTACGCCTGAACCGCCATCATCATCACCATAGCCGTTATTTGCATCCGCAACAACGCCACTAGCACAACCAGGAGTCGTTTGTGCTTGATTGGCTACATTTGTGTAACCAACGTAAGCCATTATGCAATACCCGCTTGTACCAAGCTAAGAGTAGCTGTGCCACCACCAGAGTTCACTGTTAGACGAATACCAGTTACAGGGAACGCATAGTTACCATCCTTGTTTGTAGATTGCGCCGCAATCGTTGGATGTGGGAACCATGTTGTAAAACCTGTTGCTGGGTCATCAAAAGTGTGCTGAATAGTGTAATCAACAGTACCGCTTACCACTACGCCAAAGCCAATGTTGCATGGATTTGTGTTGGTATTTACAACAATCGCTGATGTTGAACCAGCTCCTGTTTTTGATACGATTTGCACTTTCATAGTTAATCCTTAAAGAAAGTGGGGGAGCGAACTCCCCCGATTGTTACTTCTTAGCTTTGCCACCATGTTTGCGTTGAAGTGGAGGAGTTACTGTACGAGATACTGTTCTTTCTGTATCAGTCACTGCACCCTGACCACGCAATGAACGTTTAGCAAGTTCTTTAGCCGCTCTTGGTAGAGAAGTTAAAGCATCAACCATCGCTTCGTTAGAAGCACGTTCTCTTTCACTTACTTGAGCAGCGCCACGGTTCATCGCTCTACGCATTCTCATTTCACGTAATTGCTCACGTGGAGAAGCGAAAGACTCATCAAATGTCATTTCAACATCTGACCTGCCACCATCAGCCATCTTCTTACTAGCTTTTTGATATTTGCTGTATTTAAGATTTGAATCAGCTTTTGCTGCTTTCATTGCAGGCGCATTCTCTTTCTTAAATTCAGCTTGAAGAGCTTTGCTAGTAACATTGCCACCCTTTTTGAAAGTGCCAGAAAGCTTGCTAATAGAAACAGGACTAGAAGGTGTTTTACGACCTTGAGGCATGCTAGTGGCTTTGCCAGAATCATTTACGCTACCACCACTAGCATACGCTTTTTTTGCTTTGCCGCCCTTCTTGTAGCCACCGCCATTACCTAGCTTAACATCGCCAGTTTTTGCTGGTGAGTTATTAGGCGTTGCTGTTACTACTTTGGTTTTGCCTGAAGTAGAACGGATAATGCCACCTTCAGCGTATCCACCTTGACCCTTAACTACGCCACCAGTTTTGTAACCACCTTGGCCTTTTACAACGCCACCAGTTTTCATGGCTTTGCGACGTGCCGCCATTGAAGGTTTAGCTGGAGTAGCAACCTTTGCATTAGCTACATTTTTAGCAAATGATGGAGCCATGCTACGGAATTTGTCAGCAAGACCAGCCAACATGCCACCGCCAATAGCCATCTTTTTATGACCAGTTTCTTTGCATGCGCCACCAGATTTCATGGCTTTGTGACCTACGGTACCACCTTTTTTGAGCTTCAATTCAATTGAAGGCTCTGTGGTTTCCATCTTCACCATTGGTTTAAATTCACCCATGATACGCTCCTAATTAAGATGCTAAGTTTTGGTTAACGCCAAGTGCGCCAATACGTGTTGCATTTGGACCTACTGCTAATGCTGGCAACAAGATACCTGAAACAAGACGCTTAGAACCATCAGCGGCATTTGCTGGAGCGTATGTACCACGAACGTCGCCAGTTGTAGTTGTTGCAGTTGCTGTGTCAGCTACAGTGAATGTGCCTGCTGCACGCGCTAGAGCATTGTTCCAGCCTAGAGTACCTACATAACCTAGGTTAGTTACACGTACTGGGCAACCAAAGATGTCAGCTGTACCAACTGCTAGAGTGCCACCAACTGTGTTAGCTACGTTAACGCTAGCAACTTGGAAGAACGCTTTCTTACCGTTGATAGTTGTTGATTGTGTAGTACCAGTTTGAATAACTTCGCTCATGCGTTGACCGTAGAAGTCAAAACCAGTTACTGTCACAGCGCGGTCAGAAATAGTACCTGTACCGATTGTGATAGAAACAGCACGTGGGCAGTCTAATTGAATTACAGTTGTGCCATCTTGACGGACTACAGAAGTAGTACCAGTACCTGCGGCTAAAGTTGCATTACCACCGCCTGTGTATGTAGCGGCAGTAGAAATGTTGTTCGTTTGCAATGTCAGTGGAACTAAGTCCCAAACATAGATGCGGCCTAATGGACCAACACCCAAAGACATTTCGGAAGGGTCGTTAAGCGGATTATTCGCATTGGTTCCCATATAGGTTGCAGCTGAACCTAAAAATAAATCATCACTAAATTGAGGCATGATTTGTATCCTTCTTGAAAAGTTTTACAAAGTTTAAGTAAAAAAGGGGGCTTTTACACCCCCTTTGTGCGTCAATTAAACGCCTGGTGTACCGTAAGCAGCACGCCAGTCTGTCCAGCCTAAATCGTAACGCTCTGTTGCTTTGTAACGCATTGAGTCTGTTTCGAAGTCGCCTTCCATAGTTTTTTCCAACTTGCGACGCATTAAGAGCTTCAAGCCCTCTGGTGCATCTGTTTGAACCCACCAAGCTGTTGATGAAGTCAAACGTGACAATACTGCCGCGCCTTCGTCCAACAAACCGATTGATTTAATTGGGTTCACATCGTTGTTACCTGTACCAGCACGCAGTACAGATTTCAACAATACTTCAGCTTGGAACAAGTTGCCTGGAGCCACAATCAATTGACGTGGAACTAGACGGATTTTCTTACCGTTATTGTCAACTGCTTGACGAATTTGGATAAGCATTTGTTCTAGTGAAGTTTGTGACAAGTTAGCTGCTGTAGTTAACAAGTTTGAAGCAGTACCGTTAACGATTGGGTGAGCGTTAGAGTTCAATTGAACGCCGTCGCCACCAATGTAGTTACTGTTAAAAGCGTTGTTAAGTACATTAGCTGCAAGCGTTTCCTTAGTTTCAATCAAAGATTGAGCTAAGTGACGTGCATACACTTGACCGATACGGATATGGTCGCCGTCTTCCACCAACACTTTAGTCAAGGCAAATGCCAAGCCGTACACTTTGTATACGTAGCGTTTTAGGAAGAGTACACCACCTTGTTGATAGGTCACTGGTGTGCCATCAGGCAATTGTGGTGCTGCGCCGAAGCCATACAATACTGGTTCTTCGTGGTAGTTACGTGGAATACCTTCTTGTTCACGGAAAACACGTGACCATTCATCGGTACGTTGGTCATAGACACCGTCAAAGCATTCGTTGAGGATTGGTTCAACAATACTACGGAAGTCCGTACTTCTCATTGGAGCTGCCATTTGTCATACCCTCCTATTAGATGCCTGGTACTACAGCGGCGATTTGACGTTTCGCTACTTGTACACGGACGATTGTATAAGCATCACCCCAGTCATTACCTGGATACGGAGCGATGTCCAAAATTTGCACTTGGCCTTGAACGCCAGTAGATTGAATCGTTGCACTCATTGTGCATTGAGACAAACCTGTTGTTGTAGAACCAGCTGTCAAATTAGTAAAGTTTGCTTCTAAGCCAACTGAGGTTTGAGCCACAGAGCCGTCTGCTTGAATTTCATACACAATGTTAGGGTCATTGTAGAAATACGCTACGCATGAACCTGTTTGGTATGCTGTATTAGCAGGCCAGTAGTTAGAAACACGACGACGACCTGTAGTGTCAGTCCACTCTACACCAGCGAAAGCGCCAGAGAAAGCTTCTGTACTTGTTACAGGTTGAATAACGCCACTCGCGGCAACATACTTGACAGGTTGACCTTTCAAGATATCGCTAGAGTAGCCGCTTACAATACCATTTGCCAACGCCTGTGCGCGGTCTAATCCAGAAGGATGAAACGCAGGGCGTAAACCAAATGGAGCATTAGTTGCAGACATAATTTACTCCTTATAATCCCTTCCTAATTAAAAATAGGAGCAGGGATAGGTTTATCTAAAGAGCCAATTCCGTCGCCTTCGACTTGTCCAAGAGACTTACCACTAGAGTCGCGTCCACCTTGAACATTCTCTGCGTTCATTTTGATTTTCTCTGCTTCTTCCAACGGTGCATCATGGTGGAAGTGTGTCATGATGTCCTGATAAACGTCTTCAGGAATCTTGAACAAGAGCATCTCATTACACGCAATGTAACCTTCGTAATCGCCAGCTTTTACACGCCAATTTTCATATCCTGGAATTTCATCAGCCTTAACTGGTGTATATCCAAGACGAATACGTTTATCAATACTGTCGTAACTGTTGGTTGTCGAAAGCCAACAAACGTGCCAACCTTTCAAGGCTGGTACCATTGGCAATGCGCTTTGTGTCCACTCGTCATTCCACATCTTGCGACGTTCATTTGAGCTTGGGAACTTATCCTCTGGTGCCTCACGAGCTGAGTCATGATTAGCGCCTCTGTTTGTGCGCCCACCACTAGATAATGATTTTTTTAAACGTGAATCCATTTCATCTCTCCTAAAAAATTAGTTGCGTTGTTGGCGTGCTTCTTGAGCATACCGTTTAATCATACTTTGGCGTTTCACTGGGTCATCCCACATCCCAGCATCCTTCATTGCCCTTACCTGCTCTGGAGACAGAACAAATGTGTTCTTGCCACCAGCAAAGCTCTCCTTGCCAGTACTTGTTACAACGCTACGAGGTTTTCTAGGTTTCTGAAAATCTTCATCGATATTATCCTCATTATAACGATGAGGTAAATATCTTTGCAAGCGGTTATCGAGCTCTTCCCAATATTCTTCTGTCGCTGGATTCCAGCCCTCATCAACCAAGCTTTGGTCGACTCTTTGAGCGATTTGAGAATCCATGTCAGAACCACCTGCTTTGTACCAAGACTTGCCCTTCATCCAATTAGCCGCTAATAGCTGAATCATTGGGTCTGGAGCCTGAATAGGTTGCTGTGCTTTAGGCGACACAGCTTGTCTGCGGACATTATCCAAAGCCTCATAATCACGCTTGGCTTCGTACCACATCTCCTGTGCGCTTGCTAACAAGTCACCATTACCAGTCTCGGTAGCTTCTTTAATCTTGTTCTTGGCAAATAAGATTTTTGCCTCTTGCTCCTTCAATTGCTCGTTAATACGTGCAACCTCTGAGCCATGAGTGCGACGCTCTACTACTGACAAACGCTCCATCAACTCTTGATTTTGGCGTTGCAATAACTGTAAGCGCTGGTCTTTCTCTTGCTGAACTTGTTTGTGATACTCCTTGCGAGCACGACGTTTTTGGCGTTTTGCTTCACGGATTGCTTCAGTATCATCGGCGGAATCAGCATACTCATCACCGCCAGTGGCATCATCCTCTTCGGCACTAGCCTCGCCACCTTCTGCTAGTTTTTCTTCTTCAGGAGCCTGTTCAGGCGCCATATCTGCTGGTAATTCAACGGTAGCAGAACCGTCTACTGCTTCTTCGACTTTCAAATTTTCTTCAGCCATTTGCTTTCCCTTTCACGGTAGTTGCGTTAAAAATGGTTAGACGTATGCCTTAACCTCTAATGGATTGCCTTCTACAGCGCCGATTAATTCATGGTCATTCATAATGAAAAATTCAACGACTGTGTCTTTGTCAATCTGCTTTTCAAACCTATCGCCAGTCCAGCGGGGCACTCTAACAAAGTCACCAACCTTTGCCCATGTACCCTCTGGCCATGATTCCATCGTGTCTCGGTTCTTAAATGCAAGAGGACCGATAGCGCGAATAATACCAATAGGTGTTTGAGCCCTTTCAGTATCTCGGCTGTCATCAGGCAAAATGATGCCAGACTTTAGCTTTTTCTTAGGCAAACGCATTTGCACTACGATACGACCACCAAAAGGTCTAAACTCAGGGTCTACAAGAGGAAATGCCTCCTCTATATCAGCGGAACTAACCGCTACCTGCGTATCACTCATCTTCTTCTTTCTCCAGTAAGTTGTTGATGATGTCTAAAGTACGCTCCAGTCCTGCATGTTCACCAACGAGGCGTTGATACGTCTCCCAGTTAGATGCATGCCCTGTAGCAAGAGAATTAGCTATCTCACTCTGTCTAGCTTTTACAGCATGAATGATGTCGCTAATATGCATTAAGCGTTGTCCTTACGGATTGCGCTCTTTACGTTGCCGTGGTCGCTATTAGCTTTAGGCATAGTTGCTGAACCGCTCTCTTGAAGCTTTTCACCGTCTACCCAAGCGCCAGTAGCCATGCGTGCATGTTGACGCACTGCTTCGTTTTGTTGGTCTTTATCTGTTGTTGCCATGTTAGTCTCCTAAACTTTGTTGTACTTCACGATTTAATGCAGTCACAGTTTTTTGCTGTGCCTGACGTAATTTAACCTCGTCTACTGTTACATCCGCGGCTTTAATACGTTCATTTGTGAGATTGTCTTGAGTATTCATAGCAAATTCAGCCTGACGGTCTTTTTCAGCCTCTTCAGCCTCATGTTGCAACTCAAGCATCTTACGATTGCTTTCATCTTGCTGTTTCTGTAAAGCCAACTGAGAATCTTGTTGGTCTTTTGCCGTTTTGCGCTGTGTTTCCATCTGTGCGGCTTGCAATAACGCCATATCTGAACCATCCATTTGTGGTTTAGGCATGTATTGTTGCATTGTTTGTTGCAATTGTTGGATAGCAGGCATCAATTGAGCAAATGTTTGCTGTGAATCCATCGCTACGTGCTGTGAAGCCATCGCAACAATCTTGTCGATTTGGCTAACCATCTTAGATTCAGCGTATTTTTGCAGATTCATGTCAGTCCCATGCGTTGCATAACCTTGCATTTGGCTTGTGTACCACAAAGTAATGTGCTGTTTGATGTGTTCTAGAACTTGCGGAACTAACGTAGGAGCGATAATTGGATTGCCACCTAGGTTAGGGTCTAACGCAAAGCTTAAATGCGTCTGAATGTGCGCTAAATGGTCTTGGCGAGGGTATGCAAAGGCTGGTTTACCTAAAGTCATGCTTGCATTCTCGTTAGCGGCATCCATTTCGACAGGAGAAATCGCTGTTGGCATCAATTCTTTGATTGCTGGTACCTTCATTTGCTTCAACATGCGCGTCATTACCGCTCTCATGTCAAATAATTGAGGATATTGACCCGCCAACTGCAAAACTGCCTGTGTTTGAGCCATTCTTTGCGTTTCTGAGAAGATATGAGGGTCAGAAACAGGCAAAATATCGCTATTTTTCTTGAAATCTTCAGGCGTAATAGGCAATTCAGCGACTTCTTCGCCTTTTTGCATGTCTTCCAAGTACCAACGATTGATACGAGCAAGTACTTGAAGCACTCTACGCTGTGAATCATGCAAGCGTGAGTGAATTGCACTGAATACTTTTGCACCTTGCTCAATCAAAGCTTGTGCAGTACCCACTGGCATGTTGTTTGTAGCGTCTTTAATCTTCTCTTCAGAGGTAGAAACTACACCTTTTGCGGCATTATCTAGCCATCCAAGCAATTGGAATAGCACTGCGCTAGGTGGATTAAATGGTAATGGCATCGCAATCTTACGAACATCATCAACACCAGGCGCTGCTTCTATCTCCACAACTTGTGTAACGTCGATTCCCTCGCTTTGACCGCTGACTTTTGCTCCTTTGAGCTTGACCATTGTTGCTGAGTTGTTAATGTGTGCAGTATCGAGCAAAGCACGTAGAGCACCAGTAAGAGCGGCAGCCAAACCGCCAATAAGATGAGGCAAACCAATAGCATAAGCACCCCTCCAAGGAATAAATTTGAACTCGATAATCCAATCAAGCTTGGTCATTGTCTCGTCACCGTCTTCCCAGTTACGATACAAACCAACAACTTCATTGCTTAGTTCATCAATCATTAAAATATAAGGCGCTCTCTCGCCCTTGGAAAATGCATCATCCTCTAATTCAAGATAAGTGTAGATGTGGAATACACGACGCACACCATCATCGTTCTCTTGCCATTGCTTTCCTTCCACTTTGTTAGATGCTTTGGCAGATTGAGTCTCATCAGGCTCTTCTGTAGCACGAACAAAGCTAATATCACGATACAAGCCAGAGTTAATGCGGTTCTTAAACTCTTCACCAGTGATGTCGTGAATCTCTGTTACACGCTGTGATTCATAGAAATTAGTTGATGAGAATGGCAATAGAATGTTGTCAATAGGCACGAACTCTGCACGTGGGCGATGTTTCTGTTCGTCGTACCATAATTTGATGAATTGTGAGCCACCAAGTGGTAGCTGGGTAAGCATTTGCTCTTCTTCTTCCTTAAACTCTGGAATTTGATAGACCAACTGCCAGTTCATGTAGTCGCGCTTACGCTCGGCTCTATCTGTTTTCTGTTCAGTAGCTTCGCCTTGTATGTTAGTACGTACTGGACCATCTACTGGGAATAGTTCTTTAATTGCGTTAGACGCAAAATCTACGCAAGCCTCTGCCATCACTGGGTGAACTACACGACTTGCACCTTCAAATGTTGCACCACCTGGCGCATCATCACCTAAACCTGTACGGCGAATGCCTTCTTCATACTGCTTGTCACGTTTTGAGCGAGCTTCTTTGTCGTTCTTGATGTACTCTTGGTACTTCATTGAGATTTTGTCTAGTTCCCAACCCTCGACAATCTCAGAAAGGTTTTGATAGAAGTCTTGGTCTTCCATTGGGCCAACGCCTTCATCAATGGTGACTACAGCAGAACCATCAGGCTGTTCTTCTACTTCAAGCTCATCCTCATCAGGCAACTCAACCTCTAAGCCTTCTGGCATCTCGGTCAAACTATCTAGACCCTCAATATTGCGGTCATAGTCCTGTTCAATGGGCATATCTAAAGGCTGTCTTGCCATACGTTACCTCTTGTCGTTTAAACCTTCTAATCCAATAGCGCCTACCGCTGGCAAATACTCGCCACGTTCAAGCGCACGTCTTAAACCTTCTACACCTTCTCTTGCAAAAATCTCTCTAGCGTTCAACACATCTTTACGTGGAGCGCCTACACCATACTTCGCTGGTGCTTCAATATCTCGTATATTCATGCTTTCCATCAACTTTTGCAACTCTGTTGATGGTTTTTGTGCATAAAACTCTGCAAGCAATGGGTTCTGTTCTGCCGCGCCGCCAAGATAATCCATGAACTGACGAGTCACTTCACCCTTACCTTGAGGCGCTTCCCACTTGCCTTCGTAGCCTGGGTAATCACCTTCACTCTTCACCATCTTAACACCCTTAACACGATTACCGAGTGCTTCCTTAACATCTGCCTCGAATGCAGACTTCATTTTCTTAAGGTCTTTCAAGCCATAGTCAAAGTTAAATCCTACAAACACACCGCTCTTGCCTAAATCGCTAGTGCCATAGAATCCGTACTTGTTCTGTATCTCGCCAAGCTTCATCATCTCTTCTTGTGTTGGCTTGCCATCAACAACAACATGGAACGCATTATATTTACGCTTACCGCCTTCTGAAGGTCTCACCCAAGGCGAAGCACCTTGCACATCAAAATAACCTCTCGTTGCGCCAAGTGCAGTCATGTTTGCTTGAGACTCTGGCGTCATCTCGTTACGCCATCTGCGTTGCTGTTCTGTGTCAATCTTTGTGCGGGTGCTGACTTGTGGGTTCATCTCTAACGGCGCACCTTCAATCGGTGGCTGATACAATCCGATACCCTTTTGTGAAGGCTCTGACTCTTGACCAAGATAGCGAGCTAACAAGTCTTCGTTCTTATCCCAGTTTGCTTCGTTAGTGAAGTCTAGTTTCTCTAGATAAGACTTCTCAGGCATACCCTTTAAGTGGTCTGCGCCAGCATAAGGGACTTGCTCATAAGTGTTATAGGCAACGCCACGCTTGAGTGCTGGCTCTGACTCTCCAAACTCTTTAGCTAGCTTTTTGATAAGACTCTTAACTGAACCACCACCTGCCATTTGAGGCTCCTCAGGGTTTTCGTAATACTTGGAATAGCTTTGCTCTACTGGTCTAGCTTCTCTGTTTCTCAAGTGCTGAAGTATGTCTTCTTTTGTAAGATAAGTACCTTGCAAGTCTTCTACTTCTCTCTTGAGCATCTTAAAGTTGTCTATCAATCTGCCATGCTGACCTTCAAACAAGTTAACGCCAGTAGAACTTACTTCCATTGGATAAATGCGGTTAAGCTCGCTAAGAACTTCATTGCTAGCCTTTGTGTCCATGTCAGGCAAGTAGCCGTACTCTTTCATTCTTGTTGCATCAATCAAGTCGGTGTTCTCAAAGTCATATATTTTTTTCCAACCACCACCGATAGGTGGGTTCTTCACAAAGTCCTGCACGAAAGGCAAATACTTAGCGGCTGGCTTCTCATTGCCCTTGCCCTTGATTTGATTGATTACAAAGTCACCCTCTGGAATACGAGGCTCTATGCCAAGCTCACGCATCTTGCTAATAAGCTTGCTATTGTATTCAGCATTACTATCAGCAGTATCATTGATTAATTCATGATAATTGGCTAACTCAGGATTTGAGTTAATAAAGTCTCTGTTTGCTTCATACAGAGATGGAGAATCCTGCGGGGTCACTTCAATAGTCACATGAGGTTTACCTTGAGGGTCACGCAATGAGAATATCTTTGTGTCGCCAGACATAACATCCTCACAATAAGCGCCAACGCAGTGACCCATTGACTCGCCTTCGTACTTCAATGCGGCTTCAGTCTTCTCTTTGTCTGTGGGATGCTTAACCTCTACCCACTTGTAGCCTTCTGGATACTCTCTGTGCTTAGGCAGGAACTCGTCTTGTCTAGCAATCGTTTCTTCTGCCTTCTTAGCCATCTCTTGGTTGTATTGATGTGTGCGCTTTGCCGCGTCCTCAATACTGACCTTGTTCAATTGTTCTGGGCGTAACTTGCCTTCTCGGATGTCATTCTTCAGCACATCAACAATATGGTCAAAGCCTAGTGAGCGTAATGTATCGCCCTCATACCCTCTTGAGCTTAATCCATACACAACCTCTTCAGGCGCTAGTTTTGATGCCCAAGGAGATTGGTCAATCAGCATAGGCGACTCTTGAATCTGTCTGGCAGTTTTTGGATTAAACGCTAAGTCTGATGACATCTCCCATTTAAAGCCTTCAGGAGTCTTTGCGTGTGTTGCACCACTAGGATACTGTGAGCGAATCTTCTCCATGTAAGCTGGCAACTCTTCCTCTTCTAGAGTCATTGGGTAGCCAGTGATTGATTGTGGTGGCTTGTGATAGATACCAGCGTCATAGAGCTTACGAATCTCATCACTCTCTGTACCCATGCGGTTCATGATGTACTTGCGAAGCGGACCACGAATCCAGCCATTGATTGCCTTATTGAGTTCTGCATTAGTATCAGGCATTGCTATGCCTTCAAGCTCTTTGTCTAGTCGCTTAGTCATCCACTGCCCACCGACTGGCTTAATCGACAAGCCCGCTGGTGCACCTTCAAACTCTTTGACTAGGTTCTTAATTAGATTGCGTCCTGTCTTACTTGCTACAGCACCAACAGCGGGTGCAACATCTAAAGCACTGAATGCAACCTCACCTAACTGCTCTCCGCCTCTTTGCATCATTTCACGACGCTTCTTCAAGCTAGGCTCTAACTCATAACGTCTTAGCGCAAAGTCTTTGATTGCGCCATAGTCAACATCTTTCAATGCCCTAGCGCCTCGACCTAATGTGTAAATTGGGTCAATCTCTTCTAGAATAGAGCCTAGTTTCCATTGATTCTCAGGATTAGCGTATTGACCAGCAATCTTTGCCTCCGCTGGAGTAAGCTTGCGTTTAGTGTCAAGCGCTTTAATCACAGCCTTTGGAATCAGTCTAGGCTCTGCAATCATGTTAGCCTTCTTGAACTCTTCCTCTAGCTCTGCCTTACCACCTTTGGCAAATACCTTGGGCAGTGGCAACTTCACATCTGGGAAAACTTCAGGCGACACTTCTGGGTCAAGCCCTAAGTGTGCATTAATTGCGTCAATGTATTCTTCTTGTGAGCGTCTTTCAAATGGCTCACGCATACCACGGCCAGGCAACATTTGAATCAGAGTCTTCTTATCGCCTCGTTTAGATAGTGCGCGGGTGCGGTGTCTGCCTTCATGTCCTGTTACTTTAAAGCCATCATCACCCTTGTCAGCAATTTCTAAATACGGAATGTCTCTGAATCCACCCTTTAGCCCAAGTAAATAGTCTAGGTATTCGCTGTAAGACATCCCCTCTGGAATATCCTCTGGCATAAATAACTTGGATGAGTATTTTCCAGGTCTAATAACTTGCGGAGGTAATGGCTTGGCATACTCCTCAAAGTGAGCTGGGTCTAACACCATCACGCCTTTTGCATTATCTCCAGTGAATGCTCTGTACAAAGCCTCTTCATTGAATTGCTTCTCTAAGTCAGGCACTAAGTCAGCCGCCTTCTCTACACGCTCTGCACCGTACTTGCCTTTGCTCTCTAGCACCTTCTTAGCTACGTTCTTAATCAGTCCACCACCAGCGGCATTAACATCACCGCCCTTCTTGAATCCACGAATCTCACGCAAGCGTCTGTAGTATTCGCTCATCTGGTCAAGCTGTTGTTGGTCCATTACTTGGTGTGGGAATACCTTCTGAATCGTGCCAGTGAAATCTTGTGGGCGCTGTGTTGCTCTCACATAATCTGTCACATCAGGGAACGCTAACTCAACCGGTGCAAGCTCTGGTGCCTTACCCATAGAAATGCCAGGTATTCCTACTTCATACGTAGCGTGGTCGGCAGTATCGGTCAGACTTGCTTCAGGCACCATCTTGCCTACAGAGTGACCAGTGAGGTTGATTTCCATGTCCCTCAGCGCAGGCTCAGTGATTGCCCACTGAATATCCTTACCACTAGGCAATCCAATATCGGTTGTGTACTTATCCACCTTCATGCGGTTGTTAAACCACTTACGAAGCGCTGGGTCTTCCATCATCTGCAAGTACGCTTCTTCAGGATTCTCAATACCAACGAAGTGTGGCAGTTTTACTTTGTTACCTCTAGGGTCGATGAATCCATCGCGGATGACCTTGTTGAACTCTCTGATAGCCTTCTTGCTCGGTTTGGAGTTCGCAATAGCTCGAAGGTTAGCGTCAGCAAAGTGCATGGCATAGTTGTTTGCCACCTCGCCCATCGCTAAGTGATAAGCCATGACGTCATCAGTATTGTACAAGTGAGACAGTGCAGTCACCTTGTCTTGGAATTGCTGTGCGATGTCTTCACCCGATGCCCAGAACAATGGGTCTTCTAAATGTAGTTTGCCTTCACCATAGAGTGAGCCACCTTGTTGGGTCGACTCAATCGGCAGACCGTTCACATCTAACAGACGCAAGTCTGACACTGTTTGGTCGCCAGGCAATGCAATGTTTACATCACCGACCTTGCCCTCATACGTTGGAGTCGGACGCAGTTCTCTTGTAGGCTCTAGCGTGTAGTCAATCTTCTTGAGACGCTCAACCTCTTTCTTCGAGCGACCTGCTAGGTTCTGCGTGTCTTTTGGATTGCCTGTTATCTCAGACTTTCTGACAAACTCTCCAGACTGTTGGCGAGCTACACGGTCAGCATGTTCTGTTATCTCTTGCTTTGTGAGTGGCTTTGCACGTTTTAATTCGATAGGAAACTTGTTAGCGAAAGCTTCTATTGCTTTCTTGGCTAGCCCACCGCCTGCATAGCGTGGAGGGTCTTTGGGGTCATTGTAATAACTCACTGAGCCGTACTGAGGGTCGCTGGTAATTATGTTGTGCAATCGGAACTGACTCTCTAATTCGCTTTTTTTCATAGCGTCCTCATATGGCGTAAGGGTTAGACTTAGACTTCCTGAAGTCGTCTTCATAGTCATCATACGCTGGAGGCGGGTCAATGTCTAGGAAGCCTGCATCGCGCAAGTATCTCAGTGCTTGCGTACATGCGTCAACAAAGTCATCATGCGTTGAATCGGGGAACGAACAGATTTGACTCACAAAGCCTTCTGCCCAGTCCCTTACATAGCCCTTGCGGTTAGTAGACTCTGGTATCCATACACGTCTAGAGGCAATGATGTTCGAGACAATCGACAGACGCTGTATCTTGTCAGCACGACCAGGGTTATACGCTCGCACTGGAAGATGAGCTCTCTGTAAGTCCTGAATCAAGCTGATACCTGCCGCCTTGTCTTCCACTAGGATGAGGTCAACCTTCTTGCCTCCGATGTAGTTAGTCTCGTCAGACTCTTCGTCAGCGCCATAAGAGACTTGATACTCTTCAATGACTTTCGGTCTTAGGTCAGGATACTGCAAGCGCTCTTGCCAACAGTCGATAATCATGACAGACATCGGTCCATCTAATGGCTTGAACACTCCGAACACAATACAAGCAGTTGGGTCGTTGAATGTCTTTTCTGTGTAGGCGCAGTCGTAAGATTGTAGAATGAACTCAAACTTGGGAAACGGTTTATCCGCTGGCCACAGTCTGAACATATCTCGCTTGACGATACCACTCTCTTCGGGGTCGATAATCTCCGCATAAATCTCTTGGCGTCCGAGCTTTGTGCCTTCATATTGTAGAATCTGCTTTCTAAAGGATGGGGCAAGGTTGTCGATGTTTGCATACGTGGAGGCAGTCGTCAGCACTACATCGTCTCCCTCCCTGCCCACAAGTTCAATGATAAGGTCTTTTGGCTTTGGTGTGGTAGTACATATTAAGCGAGTGTGAGTGCCGAGACGGATACCGAATTGAATCATGTCCCATGACTCTTGCAAGTAATCCCATGCCGCTAACTCGTCTAGCCATCCACCATGAAACTGCGGACCACGGAAACGCTCAGGCTCACTCGCAGGGATGCCCTTAATGAATGAGCCATTGACTAGCTTCAACTCATGCAATGCCTTGTTATAGTCAGCAATGAGCTCTTGAGGTATCACAGACAACAGCCCTGAGTCACCCTCGAAACATGTCTGCCTTACGTCACCGCTAGTCGGTGCTGATACTAGCCAGCGGGTGTTAGGTTCACTCCACGCCCACCAACCAATCTGTTCTGCCGCTGTTCTAGTCTTGCCTGCACCCCGACCTGCAAGTAGTAGCCAGATATTCCACCAATCCCCTACAGGCACTATCTGATGGTCGTGCGCTTGTGCTAGCCACTTCATACGCCAAGCATAGGCAAGCTGATTCTCTTGTGGCAGGTTTAGGAATGCCTTCTTGGTCTCTGGGTTCTTGAGGACTTCAAGCGCTTGCATCAGTATCCCTCTGGAAGCCTATAACGATTAAGCAAGCCATCTAGCGTTCTGTCCTTATGCAGGAAGGCATGCAGTCTCAAGTCTTCTATCAGCTCACGGCTTATGAGGCGCTGGTCAGTCTGCTTGAGGTAGTTCTCTATCACGTCCCATTCTGCTGATGTACAGAATACAGCAAAGCGCCACGTGCGAATGCGGAAGCGCCATCCCTTCATCTTGTGTGAGGCTGGCGTATACCAAGCCCAGCAAAGTGTAATCCAAGGCAACCAGCCTTTGTTCACGCCTACCGTGATGTTGAGTCCAATCCCTACTGACTGACCTTCTCGCTTGTAGTGAATCATGGCTAGCCCTTCTTGTAATCAACAAAGAAGTTCGGATTTGATGCTAGCACTGCGCTATCACGATACGCTGTCAGCACCTTGATGAGACTGTCTAGGTCTTCCAGTGATAGCTTGCCCGCTAACGATACGATGTGCCCTACTGTGGGCTTTGATGGAGTCATGGCACTACCCTATTTGCAGGGAACTTGATTCTGAGTAGCTGGTACTTCTTGCCACGGAAAATGATATACGCAAAGTAATGCGTCTTTGTATAGCCTAATGACTTACCCCACATGAATCCTATCATGACTTAACCCTTCTTCTTCTGGCGTGTCAGCTCTAGGTTCTTGACCAACTCGTCAAACAGCGTGACGTCCTTCACCGCTACAGGATTGTCCTTGTCGCCTGCAAGTATCTGCTTCTCGCCATACTTCATAGGCTTAAGCTTTGCCGCAGTCCACTTACGAGCCTCAATACGGTTCTTTTGGTACGCAATCAATGCAGAGTCCACTCGGTACTCAATCAGGTTCCCATCCTTGTCATAAATAGGCACAGTCTCAGGGTTCTCATCAGCAATGGCAATGATTTGGTCAGCCAACGTATCAGCTTGGTCTTCGCGTGCGCGCGTGTACAGCTCTCGAAAGTCTTCATGCTTTTGCAACCAACGATACACAGTCGCTACACTTGGCATATGAGAATCGCTAGTGATTGAGTATAGACTCTCTCCCTTTACAATTCTCTCGCATATCTCGTCTGCTGTGTCATCGCAATACTTTGTGGGTCTACCCATGTCTTTGATTTTTTCGAGGGTTTTTGCGCGGTCTGCGTGGCTTTGAGCGCTAGTGTCTACAGGCTCTTGAGTGTCTTGCGCGAGAACTGTCGTGTTTAACCCTATCTGGTCAACAAGACTGTCACGCTTCTTTGATTTGCTAGTTTCTGGCATAACCCATATTCCTTCTAAGTTGATGCCTGTTAGTCTATAGATTGTTTTATTTAGTTGCAACAGGTTATTGGGCGCAAATTTGGTAGCTACTGCACGCTGAGTGGAAAGCCAGAAAAACCTCAGCTTGCTACATCCTTTGTCGCTGGCTTAACCGCCCTTAATAGTTTAGGCTACTCGCTACGTCTGTACCAGCAGGAATGATAGCTTTTGGAACTATCTACAGCATCCGCTTTCGCCTTAATCTTAAACTGGCGCGGGCAAGAATAGCAGGAATGCAAACCATGCTATCAATGCCAATGCGCCTATTATACTCTCAAGTAATTGTTTTGTCTCGTTTTTCATGACCGAATTAACTCATATTCTGCGACGAAACATTCCTCATTGAACTGATTCTTTACTGCCTTACGGTTAGTCACAATAATGTACCCATCTCTGCGTAAGTCAAACACTACTGCTGACAATCTGTATATGCCCAGTTTTGACCATGCCTCCAGTGGATTAATCTTGCCATTCAATAACAGATAATTCTCTAAGCGCTCTTTTTGTGTCATGGCTATCTCCCCTCAATCACGCCTTCGTCAATCAAATGGCGAGCAGTGCGACCAAACCAACCCTGCAATTGCCACGCCAAGCCTGTATCCACTAGGTGTTGCCAAGCTTCAATCACTTGCTCTTCTGACTCTGCTTCAATCCAACCTTCTGCGATGCCTACTGCATCAAATGCGTTCACTGTCATGTCATTCTCCTATTCACTTTTCTGCTCAACGTTAAGCATTGAACACAGTATAGTTTAACTTAATATAACAAGTCAACAATTATTTTAAAAAAGTTTTACTTTGTTGCACAAATACAACACTAGCATCCAGACAAGTATCCTTCTATGTAAGTCTCTCCAGCATCAGCCAATGGTTTAACCTTGCTAGCGATGTCATCGTAGTCCAGAGAATACCCCTCGTAGTTAGTCCACTCACCATTGCGATAGTCAAGAATGTCATCGTCGCTTTCGCCAAGAGAGAATGAGCAACTTTCTTCGTAGAGTTGATACTCTTCCTCAAGTTTGAATAGTTTTGCGTCTGTATAGCCACCACGTATGTCACAGCCCTGATGTACTTGCAGTAAGCAGTAGTAATCAAAACCTAGCTTGAATGTCTCGCCTTGAATGACCTGTGACAGACAAGAATCACCATTGTAGCTGTTGAACGTGTCACCAATAGGCTCGAAGCCTTTGTCCTTCAGCCACTTCTCACCTGCCGCTGATACACCATAGTAATCATCACTGTCCCAGTCATCTACTGGCAAAGCATTGTACTCATTGCACAAGTCATCTAGGTGTAGCACGTTGCATAGGTAGTGATACAGACTGATACGTGGATACGCATCATACTTGTCATCACCCCACTTCTTAATCTCTAGCACTGCCTGTGGCTCGTTATTGAAGTCATCAATAGACTTCTTAGCGTTGCGCTCCCAGTGTCTGCCATAGGCACCACCGCTGTCGAGCGGATGGGCGCCTGTGTTAGTTGTTAGTAATTCGTATACCAATTTTTTGACTGCATCCATGTTATTCCCCTTCGCTACAAAATGATTTGAACTCTTCCCATGTACCTTTGAACAATCTATTGCCGTCACGGATATTGCCCTCGTAAACAGACACAGAGTCTTGGAACACATGATATTCATAGTCGTGCCCTGCATCCTGCCCAACGATAGGGGCATAGATGTAGAAGTCACCAGCTTTGCCTTGCTTAAGCTCACAAACAAGCAGGCCAGCTAGACAGCCCATGCCGTTTGCAACATTTTTGGCATCTCTGCCCAAACCATTCACTAAGGTTAAACTAGATAAGAACTCTGCTAATTCAAAGCCATGACCAGTAGGATAGCCATCATATTGTCTGTAGAGACAAAGCAACGGTGTGCTTACATCATTAGCTTCGCTGTCATAAACGTATGTCAAACTTCTTGTACCCATATTCACTTCTCCTTCACTTTACGATTCACTTGTCTGCGAAATTGCATTGATTGTTATTCTAAATAAAACAAAAGGGGGAGTCAATACCCCCTATGAAAATATTTTTAATCTATTTGTTTTAGCAGAATGACTTGATAGCCATCATTCCCATACTCAGCCCGATACTGAGACAAACGCTCACGAGCTGACTCTTCATCGTTACCAAAGTACAGTGGGGATAAATTTACCCCCTTCGCATCTGTACTCACTAGGACGCAAGCGTAAATGCTCTTGTCTCTGATAGCGAACTTTGCTTCTACGTGTTTTGCTGTTGTCATGTTGACCTCCTAGCGTGCTGTTACTTTGACACTGATAACTGCGGCTGTCTTGCTGTACTTAGCTAGCAAGTCATCAGACACATTAAGAGCTTTGTAAAGAGCCTTGTTGTCAACTGTAGTACGTTGAGACAGGATAACGTTGGCTTTGTACAGGCTACCCTCTACAACACCCTCTGCACCGCTCTTGAGTTCGTTCTTGATAGCCTCTGCTTCTGCTTCGAGGTCTGCGATTTGTGCTAACAACAAACCTAGACGGTCAACTGCTGTTAGTTCTACTGCCACTTGATTAGTTACTGTTGTCATGTTCACTTCTCCTTCACTTATCTGCTCAGAATTAAGCATTGAGGTCAGTATAGTTTAACTCAGTATAACATGTCAACAACTATTTTAATCTTTTTTTATGGGTGTATCATTTTTACCACAGTGCTTCTCGTACATGCCTAGAATAGTTACTCCAACCGAATACTTGGGTTCACTTCCAGCAAGCATTGTCTTGCGTAAGTTTGAGACATGCATCTCTAAATTCCACGCTATGTTTTCCCATGTGTCATGCTCGTTTATCTCTCGCAGTATCTGCGCCCAGTCAATCTGTTTTGCGTCCATTTTCTACCTCGTTTATTCGTTCACCAATCCATCTCATCACTGGGACAGCCATAGAGTTTCCTAGTGCCTTATAGCGCCCTGTGTCTGCTGCGCCTGGTATGTTTGTATAGTTGTCAGGGAATCCTTGCAGTCTTTCGCATTCCATAGGAGTTAATCTACGAACACGCATATCTTGAAATAAATTAGGAACATGATGATAATCAGCGCCTGTATCTAATGTTTTAGTTACACCACCTGTAACGGAATTATTATAAGCATCAAAAGCAACACCATGAACTCCAGTAGCATTTAGCGTATACATCAAATCTTTTGTTATTCCCTCTCCGTTCCCACCATTATGTGGTTGCCTTCCTATGATATTTTCCACAATGGCAAAAGTTTCACTACCGCCACCAAGAACACCACCGCTTGCTTTGGTAGTTCCTGCTACTTCTGTTTGCTTGTAATTGTGTAGGTCAGCCTCTCTAAAAGCTAAAATGTGACCTGCATTAATTGATTGATGGCTTGCCTTTTGAAAACCGCATTCAGTATCTAATGCACCCACTGACTGTTGCGGATATTCTATTTTGCATCCGCCTCCTGCGATTTGGTCAAGGTCATAGCCCCTATCTCCAAAGCCTCTCGTAAGCGTTCCGGTAACTTCTTGCCCCTCACCTCTGCGCGGCGTAATATCCCTGCACAAGCTTTCTGACTCAAATAATACTTTGGCAGCACTTCGCCAGTCTCCAAGACATCCGACAACGAACACACGCCTGCGTCTTTGTGGCACTCCGAAATATTGAGCGTCAAGAACCCTGTAGGCGAACCCATACCCGCATTCAGCCAACCCTTGAAGTAAGGCAGAGAAGTCAAGTCCTCTGTTGCTAGAGAGTACTCCTGGTACATTCTCCCATAAAAGCCACTTGGGTTTAAAATGGTTAGCCATGCTGAGATAGGTAAGCATGAGGTTTCCACGTGGGTCTTCCAGACCTTTTCTGAGTCCTGCAACGGAAAATGATTGGCAAGGTGTTCCTCCGACCAAAAGCTCAACTGTGTCATTTAGTTTCCACTCCTTAAATTTTGTCATGTCACCATAGTTCTGCACATCGGGATAATGATGCGCTAAAACCTTACTTGGAAAGGCTTCAATCTCAGAAAACCCTACAGGCTTCCAACCCATATGATGCCAGGCTACTGTTGCCGCCTCTATACCACTGCAAACCGATAGATATTTCATCAAATCACCTTTACGTGTCCCTCACTGAATAACCAGCCAATGGTCTTTCTGTGAGCTTCTTCCCATAATTCTTTCTTCTGTTCTCTAGTAGCCTTTGCATCGCTATCTACGTATGAATGACACCGATGGCACAAAAATGCTATGCGATAGTCATGCGCTTTGATACCTGTGCCCTTACCGTCTCTCTGTTGATTGCTATGTGCCGCTACCACTGTTCCGTCATTGTTGCCACAGCACTGGCATGGAGCCTCTTTTGCCAGCTCTAGTAGCTTTGCATTTCGATATATCATGTGTTTGACTTGTTCTTTCTCAAATCACGCCATCCGCTGTAATCGTATGAGCGCAACTGACCACCATCCCACTTGATGTGAATGTTACTGTTATCAGCCGCCCAGCATCCCATAGTCGTTTCAATATCTGGATGTGTTGCATAAGCTAGCCTATGCTTTCCATCGCTACACATTTCATCAGTCAAAACAATCTTTCCCCCGCCTTTATTGTTAGTCTCGAACAAAGCCTCTGCCTTGCTCATTGCAGGAATCATCAATAGCGTTAGTAATAATCTAATCACATCATTCCCCTCTCTTGAACTCGGTTGCTAGCCTCTTGTGAGCGCCAGATTTCAATACGAGCCTGTGCTGCAACTAAGTCCCAGCGCAGTTTCTCTTCAATCTCTGTCGCCTCTTTTAGTGCCTCTAACAGCTCTATGTATTCTTGGTGCGAGTATGCCTCGCGTTCCTGTGCGTTTACAGCCGTCTCTAGGCTACGCTTCATCAGTATTGCCTTCAGGGACTTGCGGTATTCCTCGATATAAACACGCTCTGCCTTTGCCTTAGCAAACTTGCTAGCGTTCTTGATAATGTAATCCACAGCATCATGCGGATTGATGTCACGTTCACTCATCGTCATATTCCTCCACCTCTACCATCACTTCTGCACACTCGTTTCCATCTTTCTTACTCCAAGCAATATGCAGGTCAACGATTTGTGAGTCGTCTTCCCACAGTCCTGCATGTGTAAGCCCATCTAATAATGCCTTTGTGAGATTGTCTAAGTCTCTGCGTCTATTGTCTGGTCTCGTCACTACAATGTTTATCTTCAAATCTTTCTCCAAGTGCTTTACAGCTCTTTGCTTTAGCACAGCCTCTAGCACATCAATGCGATACTTTCTTCCCCGCTCAGAGATAATCATGCGGTTCTTAAACATCCGCCAGTAGGTGTTAACTGTCGGCGGATACGGCAGGCACAGCTTCAGCTTTTGCATTCTCTAGTCTCGTTAAAATTTTCTTAGCTAACTCTGCATGCCCTGCATCAGCCGCTAGCTTTGCACACTCTTCTCGCTCGGTAAGAACTGCTTTCTTTGCAGTCTCTGTAGCGATAGTCATAATCTCTAGCTGTGCCGCATACAACGCTTCGTCAAACTCTTTCTGAGTGAATAGCTGTTGCCCTGTGCCTTTAGCTAGGAATGCTTTTTGAAAATCAGTCATTTCAGTCATCGTCTTGCTCCAGTTTAATTTTTCCTATTACACGGTGAACTGACTCACCTTTTTTTAATTCCACCAATTCGCCACTTATGCCTAACTTAACGCTTCCGTCAGTTAATCTGACCGCTAACAAATACTGTGGCTCTTTAAACTGTGGTTTAATGCGGTATGCGGTTACTTCTCTATCATTCCAATTTGGGCATTCACATATTTCCCAACCCATACTAGGTAAATACATTTCAATCTCTGCACCATCAGCCCATGCTTTAATTTCTTTTGCCCATTTATGCGGTTTCATGTCTTCTCCTGTGCCAGTAATATTTATTTGGTCTGCGCCCATAACGCTGGCGTGTTACAAACGCATAGTACGAGTTAGCTCTAGCCAGCTTTGCTGACTTGTTGCGTCTGTGGCTTAACATTAAAGTCTTGCCGTATCTTGGTCTTATCTTCATAGCTTGATGTTATATATTGTAAAACATTAAGTCAACTGTTTTTTAACTGTTGCATGCGAGCTTTTACCTCTTCAGGCGTTGGCACTCTTTTGCTCTTCACTACAAACCTATCACCCTGCTTTTTTATCTCGCCTTTGTACTGACGACCATCGTATCCGCTAACTACAAACTCTCCATCAAATCCTGCATCAGCCATCTCATGCAGCCACTCACTAATCGTTAACTCACGCTTTGGCTTATCCTCTGGGGCTATCGGGTCTTCCTTGTATTTTGTAGGTACTTTTAACACCATTTGTATGTCTCCCTGTGTGGGTGTTGGCAGAACTGCAAGCAGTCAGGCACAAACCAAAGAGATATATTCCCCTCCCACTCGCCCTCACGCTGTTTGTCGCACTTGATAATCACGTCTGGATACTCTTCGTTCTCTGTCTTGTTGGACCAGACCACTAAAGAGTTATGGACGTTATCTGAAATAGAACCTGAACCCTTTGCATCGTAACGGCTAGAAACTTCTGTCTCTTTGCCCTTCTTGACGTGATGCACTAGGTGAATGTGTATGTTAAGTTGAATCGCTAAGTCACATAGCTTAGTCACAAAGTCCTTTTGCTCGTTGTATGAATCCTCGCCTGCAATCACCCGCATGAGTGAGTCAATCACAAAGTGCTTACACTTCAACTCTTTTGCGGCATAAGTAATCACGCCATACAAGCGCTCTGGTCCGAGCGAACCTTGATGGTCATAGATGAACAAATTCTTGTCAGTCCAGAACATGAAGCGCTCTAAGTCATCCATGTCGGGTTCTTTGGTGCCTGTAGCCTGTTTTAACATGCGGTAAAGGGTAGAAGCTGGCTTCATCTCGAATGACGCAATACAGACAGGCTCTTCCTGCTTTATGAACTGCAACGCTGTGTATCCAAGTACCATAGACTTCTTGTGTCCGTTATAGCCTGACCATAGTGTCAGCTCGCCAGAGCGGAAACGGAAGTCTTCGATTGTCTTGGGCCAAGGCATCGGTGTACCTTGAACCTTTACCTCACCTTGTATGCGCTCGAATATCTCATCTACAAAGTCTACTGGGCGCTTGATGTTGTCCTTATCCTCTTGCAGTGACTCATAGTATTCTTTGAAGTCAAAGTCTTTTGGCAAGGTTGCACTTTGCAACTTCTCTACAATCTTGTCATAGTTGCTCATAGCCTTACCCCTGCGGCATCCATCGCCTCACCGACCCTGTGTACAGCAGTAACAAAACGCTGATGGTCTTCATCGCTTGGGGTCTTGCCTGCCTTCAGGTCTTGACCGTACATCATAATGATAGCGGCTTCATACTTAACGATACGCAAAGCATCGGCTGATGAGAGCATAGGCTTCTGACCGCTAGAGCGGTGATACATTGGCTTATCAGGGAATATGTCATCAAAGTCTAGTCCGACTGCACCGAGAATGTCTTCTATGCTACAGCCAGTCCAACACTTAATCAGAATCTTGTCATTCTTGATGTCTATCTTTAGGCTTGGACTCTTATCGTCATGTGCTGGACAACATGCCATCCAAGAATCTCTTCCGTTCTCTTTCACTTTTTGCAACTTGCCTAGCAAGTTATACACTTTGTCTCTCACTTGATTTTCCCTTCATTCACGAGTTTTTGATACCAGTTATCTTCTTTTTTATTTATTGCTTGCTGAACTTCATCCCAATGCGATTTGAACCCAGCCCAATTATTTTCACAGCATATTTTTAATGCCTGCTCTAAAGTTAAATTAACTTTTTTAGCTTCTCTCTCTATCCCATCTAAAGCTGTTTTTGTTAGAGGTAGCTTTTTAGCCTTACGAATCGCTAACCAATCTTTCGCTATCTGGGGGTCAATGGCTTTTAACAAATCAATGTCTTTTGGCGTGCGTACACTCTTCTCTTTCTCTGTCTCTCCCTCTGTCTCTGGGATAGCAACTTGCAAGCGAGGTGCTAGCATCGTGCTAGCATCAAGAAAGAATCCATTGTCAATCAATGGTTTAAGTCCATCGTTAATTTCTTTTTCGGATAAACGCAGTCTGAATGATAGTTCGTCAATATCAGCGTCAAAAGTACCATCTAAAGACTCTGATGCTAGCAACCAGAGGAGAGGTGCTAGCGCCTTGCTAGCAAGTGGCAAGCGCATGAAGTCCTTGTTGTTTAGCAAGTCTCTATGGAGTTTAATCCAAGGGGGATTACGGTCTTTATAGTGTTGGAAAAGATTCCAATTTTTGGGTATAAGTTTCATGAGTTACCTTTCATTACGAGGCCATTAAGTTAATAAGTTGAACTCGGCAGGCGGTTAATGACTCCGCTTTTCGGTAGCGAACCTAGCCGTGTTCTGTAATACATTATTCCTAATTCAAAAGTTCGTCAACGGTCACATTGTTGTCTGTGTACATACTGATAACAATCGCTAGTGCACGACTAGGCGTGCGTTTCTTATGCACGAGCAAGGATAACCACGCTTTTGTTATCCCGATGTCTCGGCATAATTGCATCTGTGAGCCCCTTGGTTGGGTCTCGAAATACTCTTTTAGTGTCATTACAGTTCCTCAGGTTTTATCGTTTCTCTAAAGTTGACTGCAAATTCCATTCCTTTATGATAGCCAGCAGTAAAAACAAGTTTGATGGCTTCATCAAAATTGCCGTGTGCTAGTCCCATTTTTAAGTTGTCTCGGTTCTTTTCGAGATAATCTTGGAAGGTCATTTCAAATTCCATCTTTCGCCTTTCGTTAAGGTTTGCCAAGTTTAACTGAGTAAAAACAAAAAAGTCAACTTGTTTTATTCAATTAAAAAAAAGTTGTTGCATGAAGAATAAAAATGATTTATAGTCGTTTTACCTAGTTAAACATAAACAGGAGAAAGTGAAATGGAAGTGAAACAAAAAGTGATTCCCTATAACACAGGCAAGGTTCAGATTGGAATCTTGTATGTACCTAAATGCGATTACCTCCAAGACGAGGATGCATCGCTACTTCAGTCAGTTCTTTTAAAACAGAAGGTGTCTATATGGTCATGTGCTTCAAGTGCAACTCTGGCAAGTTTAGCGTTAGTGGTAGGCTTTGTATGGCTGTTTGTCCTGTTTGCAATCAACGTAAAGTGGTAACGACATGGACAAACGACAGTGGGCATTCTACGACTTCAACAGCGAAGTCATCAGGCTAGTTGATTATCCAGCAGAGGGTGCCTTGCCGTATCCTCCGCCTATCCCTAGCTTACCTTTAGATGACCCTGAGTGGTTTAACATACCTTTTTAGGATTAGATATGAGCGCTAAAGATGAAGCATTAAAGATGTGCAATGAATGGCTGTACACCAATAAATACACTGCAGAACAAATTATTAACGCTTGCAAAGAAGCACTAGAACAACCAGCGCAAGAACCTGTGGCTTGGATGTATCAAAGAGAAGATGGTGCAGGAGTATTAAACTTTGAGAGAAATTTTGCTTTGATGGATAAAGGATACAAAGAAACTGCACTCTACACCCACCCTCATCAATGGCAAGGATTAAAAGATGATGAGATAGTGCAAATAGCAATGGGTAAAGGATATGCGAATAGATACGAATTATGTATTTCATTTTCTCGTGCTATTGAACAAGCATTAAAGGAAAAGAATTATGGATAAAGACGAAGCATTAAAGATGGCGATTGAAGCATTACAAAACAATCAAACATACGATTGGAAAGGTAATCCATTGACTGCTTTAGATGAAGCAAATGAAAAAGTAATCAATGCTTGCAAAGAAGCACTAGAACAACCTGAAGATTATCTTTATGTTTATAAAGGTTCAGAAATGTGGCTAAAAGATAGTTTAGATATTCCTAGCGCAGGTTTTTTAATTGGTAAGATACGATTGGAAAAGTAATGAATAAGCAAACACAAGAAGCATTAAAGATGGCGATTGGAATAGCTGAAAAAGCAATTAAACATTGGAAAAACAATATAGATGATTTAGATGCTAAACAATGGGAAAAAATAGATAAATATGAAGATAAATTATATGATTTAAAGGAAGCACTAGAAAGCCAAGAAATAGGTGATGCTGAAATTAGACAGATGCTAAAAGATATTGAGTATTATCAGAAGCGAGTTGAAGAACTAGAAAGCCAAAAACAAGAATACGACATCAATGAGATGATTGATAAGATTACACCTGAAAACTTGTGGAATAGGAGAGAGTGATGGACAAACACATAACAGCAGTAATGAGT
>JACCDG011764966.1_pt1 | contig 27862 bp, 63 predicted proteins | sample 7442471 | NCBI WGS metagenome assembly JACCDG01 (sample SAMN15323444, study PRJNA562643) | freshwater metagenome | isolation source: river surface water | place: USA:Blue River Watershed | collected 2017-08-17 | reverse complement strand
CTTGACCCACACATGCGACCACAGAACCGACAACGATAGTAGAGTTCTTTAAACTCAGCGTTTGTCATCCCAATGTTCCTTGATAGCTGCGGCCATAAGACTGTAACCGGCTTTTTCTGACAACTCAATCGCCTTCTTGACATCTTTGTTCTGTAACGCTCGGTGACAGTCACATAGAAAATCTACTCTGTCAACATCTTTAAGATTGTCTCGCTCTAGAGACAGTGTGATTGCTACGTCTAGGTTCCAAAGAACAGCCTCTTTATGAGGGAAAGCTTTGAGTATTGTTTGTTTGCTAAATTTCGACAACACTTCCTCCTGTGGCGGAAAATTCACGTATCTTGTATATGGAGGTATACTACCGAGTTCATTCAAAGGCAACCTGTTAAGGTCAGCGGATATCTTGATATTTTGGATGGCCCAAGAATAGTAATCAGTTGGCACTGTATATTTCTTTCCTTGTTGCTTCATCTATTTCATCAACGCCCCACGCCTGAATATCGCGTAGAGCTTCCGCACTAATATAGATACCCCTAAGTTTTGGGGCCTTGTTCATTACAAATGTAGCAGGAGTCTCGGGCAATGGTAGGCTAAGTGCTACTGGCGCTAGACCAAACAATTTTAGTACATGACGCCGTGTTAGCATATTACTTCCAACCCACAATCCAAAGGATACAAAATGCCAATTTGTTAGCTGTCAAACTTATGAGGTAGCCCATATGAGTTACGCCCAAAGCAATAGTCAACAAAGGCCCTAATGCTAGTACAAGACCAACTCCTGGGTCATCTTTTGCTGGTGCGCCTAACATGCGTTTGAATACTGTGTAGTTGATAAGGAAACAAATAATCCAAACTAGCGCGACCGTAGCCACTATCAAAAATGTTACCATTATACCAACAGCTCTAGCTGTCCTTTCATGATTGCCTTGACATTACCAGTCTTGCGACCTGTACGATGGTCCACAACAAATCCCTTTAGGAAGTTGTATGTGCGAATCTTCTCAGTCTCGCCACGACCGCCTTTCGCCAGTATCTTTCTTCCCTTGTTATACTCTGCCTTCTGCTTATCCAGTTCTATCTGATTAATCTTGGCAGATATGATACGAATAGCATTGCGGCGATTAGTATGCTGGTCACGACCGTTTATGAATACCATCAAGCCTGTTGCCTTGTGTTTGATGCGGCAGGCCGAGTCTGTGGTATTCTGATGCTGTCCGCCCTTACCGTGACCCTTCTGGAAGGTTATGTCAAGTTCGGCAACTGGCACTAGACGCTCTGAGTTGCCTGACGGCAATTCTAGTACAGCAACGCTTACAAAGCTCGTATGACGACGACCGTTTGTTTCAGTGGTGCCGATACGCTGTACGCAATGCTTACCAGCTTCGCGCTCAAAGTGATTCCAGACTTCGTCACCAATGACGTGCAACGTCGCGTGACCATCACTAGACTCTATGATTTCACACTTAAACTTGTGTGCCTCACAATACTTTACATAGACAGATAATAGTTCGTGAACGAAGATTTTAGAGTCCTCGCCACCTTCACCGAATTGAATTTCAATGATAAGTTCGTTTCTAAAGCCAGCTCCTATTAGTCATGATTGTTTTCGCTTTCTAAATGAGGTTTTCAGGTCGAATCCGTGGGACTCTATCATTTGGTTATTGGTCATCTGCGCTGACTTAGCTATTGCGGCCAACATTTTTTTGTAAGACTTAGGTTTCTTACGCATTAAATGTGGTCCCCATTAGATTGTGAATAGTGCCAAAGGTCTTGTAGTAAAGAGATTGGTAGAGATATAAGAACGAACATTTTGAGAAGGAAAAGTTTCCTTACATCCTCGTATGCTTTCCTCTACACCACTGACACACCAGTTTATATGGGTGCATTGGGCGAAGATATATCTGTGTAGTACGGTTTAGGCCGACAAACATTCTATGTTCTCGACCGCATAACTCACACTTGTCTTTATTGATTAGGATTGAGTGGGGCATGTTTGTTTGCTACCGCCTTACAAAACTTGATTAGTTCGTCTTCATGGAAGTCATGCTTAGCCACGTTGGCTATGTAGGCTACAAATTGGATATTATCCTTAGTATAACCTTTAGATGAGTCGATACGGTCAACAGAAGCCATGCCGGGCGTTTTCTGTTCTTTCATTCTTTGGTTAGGATGTTCCCTATTCACTAAAAGCCAGCCAGTGTATGGACAAATCCCTTTTTGTAGTTCCCATTGTTGCTTTAAATCGTCTAAAGTAATCTCTACTATAGAGGCTGGACCTTGACGCTTTTTGGCATGAGCCTTGATTTTCTTCATATGATAACGAAATTGTGTATACTGGTCCCTATTATCACCAGCATGCTTACTTATATCATACGAATTACGCTTATCTTCTGGTATGTTTTCAAAAACAACCACTTTACCAGTACAGCTTTTACTACAGAACACTCTGCGTCCTTTACGCATATTTCTATTGTGTTCAGAGTTTTTTCTCTCAAAACCCTTGCCGCATTCTTCACATATTAACTGTACTACAGTAATCATAATATTCCTCCGAATTCTAATGGTTTGGCTATAATGTATTATACACCAAACTTAGTGGATTTGGAGGGAAATAAGTGGACCTGTTGGGTAATGCTCCCAAGTCACAGCAAAGCGTCATAAAAACTTCTACGTGCGTAGTCTAATTGTTTCCACAATAGACAAAGGAAGGTTGTGTTTCACCTTTACCACTCTTAACAACCAGTTAAGTGGGCTTGGCTGATAGTCGGCCCAGCGAGCCTATCTTATGTAACGTATCATAAGCAACGAGCTGAATACAGCCATTCTAGCGCCGCTTATTAGGCAGCGATTGCAAACTGAGTTTCTGCAATTAACTTTTGGTCAACTTTTTAGATGGCCCGTTGACCAGCCATCGCACGCCATTTATTAGTCGGACATTGTGTTCGAGTCTAATTCAGGCCCGTATTGTGGAACATTTCTGCCCCACGGTCTTATTATACACCGGAAGGCTCGCGCCGTCAAGCGTTTTTGCAAAAAGTATTCACTAAGTAGCTGATTACCCCATACCAATCCTGTACATGGTGGGTTGACTTCCTACCTATAGTAAGTTTGGCAGTCTTGGGGAACCACCTGATTTTCCTATTACCCTGGCTAAATGTCCATACTTCATCATCTTCTGATACAGTAAAATCTATACCACGATTAGAACACCAAGACCTAGCATCTTTCTGAAAGTCGATACTAGCCGCGAGCCGCCTGTTATGACGAGCCTGCCACGGTTCTCCACGAATGAAGTCAGTAGTTTTACGCATGGTCGCCCCATATTTCTGTGGCACAATCGTAACCGGCATACCAAAACTCAGTATCTTCGTCAGGGCAATCTTCTGGAGCAACTCGCCCCAATCCTTGCTTGCCCACCTTGTATCCTTCTTCCCACCAGTCTGTCATTTATATGCACCATTTCCCATTACGCCATATTGTAGTACGCCAAAATGAATCGCTACCATACCTAGTCCAGCTAGCGTAATCACGATACACTCTAACCTCTAGTCCCGGCTCACACAAAGTTTTAGCTAATTCAACAGCCTCAACTCTTTTGTCGATTTCTAATTTTCTATCATCGTCTACAACAAATTCCTGCTTATCTATCCACTCACCAGTTCTTTCATTTTGTATTTGTACGTAATAAGAAAATCCTGGTATATATCTATCACCGATGTACATAATAAGCCTCCTCTCTATAGCCGACGTTATAATGTCTTATGAGGACAGACTCCACCATTCCTATATTTGCCGCAATTACAGTTCATACACAATACTTGGAATCCTGCTGGATATTTATTGCGCTTGAGCCAAATATATAGGTTGTTTCCGCCGCCCCTTCGTGAGTCACCAGTCAACTCTTTTCTATGCTTCGCTCCATCATTATTGATGTGGTCGATAGATAAGAACTGTTTAATAGTTTCACCACAACAATTACACTTATATCCACCATACGCATTAAACGCGGCGTCTTTTCTAGCTGTTTCTTGCTTCTTCTGTATGTCGATACAGGCTTGACATCTTAAGCCTTTTTCTTTTACCGGAGGTGTCTTTCCACACCTACAACATAAACCCTGCTCCTTACGAGCAACATGTTGGGCTTTAGCTTTTTCTTTTCTGGAAGACTTATGATAGTATTCTTGATGATACTCTTTTTTCTGTCTTGATTGACGCTTTGCGGCGCATGTTTCGCACTCTACCCTAGTACCACGACTTTCTTCTCGTTCCTTACCACATGTTGCACATAGCCCTAGGGCCTTATACTTAGCACGTAGCTGGTTTTTATATTCTGGTTTATTAGTTGGCATACAATAACATATCTCATAAGCGGAGTTTTGTTTCTAAATCCACATTTTTCTCTCTATTACTAGAGGGCTGTGTATTATCACTCGCCTGCATCAACCCGTCGTCACAGAGCCACGCCCGCTCTCAGACTGTTTGACTTGCGACCTCTGTAGTCCAAGCGGTAGCTTTACTACCTCCTACATTTTCGTGGTGTCGCCCCGACTTTCCTCTACCGTATTGCTACGACAGCGTGGATTCGGATATGTTATTATACACCAATTTAAAGTTTTTCTTATAAAATTTCCTCTAGGAGTAGAGTACCCGGCGATGGGTCGAGTGGGAAACTTACTACTTTACATCCTTAAACACATGGTTCGTGATTGATTCCATCACACCATAGAATAGCCTCTGAATACCAAGGAAGATTTCTCTTAGTACGTCTTGGAATAACGACGCAACCATCGACCAAGGCCAGAACACCATCCAAGTGAGAATACGTTCCTTCTCTTGGCGAAACTTTGGAATAAACAACTGATGCAGTTTTTCTTTACTATACTTAGGCTTATTATCATAGCCCAACATAGCCTCATGCTCTTTATACACCTTGTACTGCTTACGGTTGTACATATACCACTTCCAACCACACCCATAGAAAGCGCCGGCGGTCAGATATATCAGGACAGCTATACCAAGTTCCCTTGCGTGAAGGATAGGCCAGTACCAACCAGGCCCAACAAGTAACATAGCAATAGCAGCTACAATGAATACAAACGTGGCGAATCCGCCGCTCTCATTAACAATCGCAGCTAAAATGAACAACGATGCTGCGAAGCCAATACCAATTAAAAGTGGGTCCATTAGATTTCCTTTGCTTTGTTTATGGTCCAATAGGTATATATTCTAGTTTCCACCCATACTGAATCAATGCCTTCACAGCATTAAGCGTATCTTCTGCGGAAATATCAAAGTCTTGAAATGTCTCAATATCACGTTTTTGCATGATTTCAAGGTAACGAGCCTTCACTATTTCAAACGGCATTCCCCGCTGTTCAACAGCGAATATGTTGCGTCCGTACTCTAACAGGTTCTCGTATACCCAAAAGGTAGGTTCACCGAGGTCATCACACATGCGGAAACTCCCAGTTTGTGGGGTCTAATAACTCTGGCGCTTCTGCCTCTAGTTCGACTCTTGCGAAGCACCTGTAAATGCAATACGTGTCAAAACCTCTTAGTCTGTTCCACCAAGCCCAGAACTTAACCCTTAATAGTGGAAACCCTCTAGGGGTATCAATCCAAACAGACGTATGAGGATTCCAACCCGGTATAGTAACAAACAGCTTGTCACTATTGGCAAATTCCACAACAACAAGTGTTCTAAAACGAGCCATATGCGTCCTGTGTTTCCTTTACCAGTCTAGGCCAATCGAAGAATCTCCAGCGACCTAGTGTGTCTATTTCCTCGTCTTGGTCGATATGGTCAAGATAAGCCTTAGCTTGGTCGAAATCATCGAAAATGAACTCATGTGGCAATGTCATGAACAGCCAATTAGGGGCATTTACCTTCCCCTGCTTAACCACTGTTATAATAGGCTTCTTCTCACTATTAGCCTTAAACAGTTCCTCATAAGTACCACAAGGATGAGTATCTAAATCTAGGTAGCAAGGAAGAAAACTAGACTCGTCAACCATACGTAGGTCAGTGCCGCGAACTGCATCTCCATACTTAGGACGTATCTCAGCATATCGCCCCTCTTGCTTCATGCGATTTATATCTTCGCGGGCCGAGAACTCATTGGTGATATACAACATGGGCTTATTAGCTGGGTCTTGCACAAACACTCCACGTTTCTGTAACCAAGGTGTGAAATCAGCACGCCATGTAATGCCACCGTCAGGTACGCGGTCCATCGCTCCAATTAAATAACACTTCATTCCAGCTAATCTACCCATACTATGCCTCACATTTCAAAACAAACTTCGGCTTGCCATTGCTAGCGTTGATTTCCCACTTAGCTAGCCCAGCGTCAACTAGACGCTTTTTCAACTTACTATCTGCCGACCTATGACCAGTTAGCTGTTTAACAAGACGCCTAACAGACTTCTCACGGCCAGCATACTCATAGCGTTCCTGAGTACCGTTGTAATAGATAGTGATATTCCTATTTTGACCATCTTCCTTGTAGCCAAGGCACACATGCTCAATTAGGCTTTTTCTATAGGCGTCACCATCGAACTCAATAAAATCAGACATTTTCTGCTACTCCTGTTCTAGCTGCATTCCATTTTTGTACAAACCTCGCTTTAGCTTGTAAAGCCCCTTGCACTGTGTCGTAGTCAGCGAACATAGCACCTTCATCGCCAGACAGGTAAATGGTCAAACGAGTATCGTCTACAGTCACCGCAGCTATTAAGTCAGGATTTAATGTGGTTTTCCCGTACTCAAAGAGTTTGCTCATTTCTTCTCCTTAAGAACAAAACGTGGCTTGCCATTCTTAGGATTAGTCTGCCACTCGGCTAGACCTGCCTCAATTAGCTTTTCACGAAACAGCGATTCCTGCCTATTTGTACGCAGAATTTTCCTAATAGCTTTGAAATGCTTATCACGCTTAGCCTTATCACCATTAAAATCGGTACTCCAACGGTGCCCACCGTATGAATACCTAATCTTGCAGGTGTTTTCGTAGTCGTAAGAGTCTATACAGTCAAGACGAGACAGATTAATACCATCTTTATCATTAAACCAATACCAGTTACTCATATTCCCTAATATCTCCATTTGTCTAAAATGGTGAATAGTATTCTTTGATATCGCCGTTACTTTCTATTGCCTGTTTCTCATATTCCGAAATTACACGCCGTTGAAACTCAGCCTTGACCGACTCCAGACAACCGACAGCATGAGCCATGTAGCGATATCTCCAACCATCGTCTGGCTTAAACAGGCCAGCTACGATGCGACTGATGATATAATTGGCGGCACCATCCATGTCCCCTGCGCAGGTCATCCTAGCCTGCGTCACAAGGTTATCTATGTCGGCATCCACACTGTCTCTTAGATGCTGTTTGATGTACGGCATTTTTTCCCTCTTTCTCTTGCTGCTTGCATCTTTTCAGATGCGTCTTGCCATGCAAACCAAATTACGATTAGAACAATGAATAATACCATGTCATACGTCTTCCTTTCGTGGAAAAGTATGATGATAACGGATATACTCGTCGAATTCTTCACTCGTCGTAGTATATGGGATATTCTTGTATTTATAGTAGACGTAATCCTCAACAGGAAACACTACGTCACCATCATACTCTTTCTTAGTAATTGTCAGGTAGATATTGTCTAGCTTGACGTTGTTCAATGCCCACTGATATATGGAGGAACCACCAATGAAGAACACGTCGCCCTGAATACAATTGAACCCAGCCCCATATGCTAGATAGGCTGACAGACTATCTAGACTAGAAATCATAGAAACATCGAGGTATTTTTCACCTAGTAATGTTCTAGTAACTACAGCATTCTTTCTGTTTGGGAGTGGCTTAAACTTATCTGGAAGCGACTCCCATGTGTTGTGGCCCATAACCACCGTGTTACCTTCTGTTTTTTCCTTAAAGAACTCTAAGTCCTCTTTGAAATACCAAGGTATACCACCGTCTTTACCAATAACCCCATTTGGGTCCATCGACACTATCAGATTATAACGCATCGCGCCTCCCTTGTCAAATGTTCGCTTGTCGGTTTTGGCTTTCAGACTACTACCGGGTCAGATGGGGTAGGACCACCCACGTCATTACTCAATCTTCCTTGGTTTTAGTTTGATGATTTTATGAGGCTCTCTCTGGATACCAGTCTCCTCGTTGAAAGTAGACTCACCCATGTAGATTACACAGTGGCCCGATTCTTTCTTATTGCCAATAGCATGAATAGCTTCTTTAGTAATAAACAACACAGTGAACTTGCCAGCGTATCCCATCTGGATTTTTTCAGAACCTTCCTCCTTAGGCTGGAAGTATGGCCCACTACCTTGAATAACTCGTATTCTGTCCCCTCTTACAAGCTGTCTCCAGTCGCACTTTACAGCCTTGGTTCCGTCTAGCTTTTTACGGATAGCGTGTACGGACGGGTCTTTAAATTCAAATGCGTAGTTACACTCACTACATTTAAAACTTCTAGGCCCCGTAGCTGTACCACAATTTGGACATTTTTTTGACCCGCGTGCCATACTTAACTCCAGTTTATCGAAGGCAACATTCAATGGCTACACAAAGACATTAATCGTATGAAACAAACATTTTCTCAGACAGAATTTATACAGCTATGCAAACTAGTAGCTATGAACAACTAGTGTTCACCGCACCACCACCATTCTTTCAAAGAACTTGTATGTCTGCTTACGTCCACCGTCGCTCAGTTCGAGCTTAACACCCTTGTCTGATACAGACGCGACTTTACCAATACGTAGAGCGCTTGAGTCACCTTGTGACACAGCTACAGCAATGGTATCGCCAACAGCAATCGGATAGCCTGTAGCATCAATTTCGACGCCCCTGTACTTCATGTCTAACGAATCACGAATACACAGCCACTCACGGTTTTGATTTGGATTATCATCGTCATCCCAATAGTCAACACCGAAGTTCTTCTTATATTCTTGGTAAGACAACATCTCAATTACAACATTCGATGCCACAATATGTCTCCATAAAAATACCACCGCCGGCACAGTGCAGGGGAACCACACTGTACCGACGATGGCGCTGACTACCTCGATATCTGAGTTATTTTGAAAATCTACCAAATCGGTCACGCTTGTTGTGATAATTGCAATTGCAATCCTCACACGATTCCTCTACTTCTTCCGATGAGGTAACGTCACCATCTTCATAGTAATCGTCACCATCTTCATAGTAATCGTCACCATCTTCATCTTCATCCCAGTCGAAGTTCTCATCATCCCATGCGTCGTCATAGTTCTCCGACCCAACAGGAACGCCAGCCGAAGTGTACAGCGGACGAATCAGGTCGCCCTGATACTCTTGCAACACAAGGTACTTACATACACGCAGCTTCATAAAGCTGTGGTCACTAGGCACCGAAACCGCATCGGCAGGATTAACCTTGACGATGACGATACGTGAGTTACCACCGCCGTACTGGGCAACATAGTCCATAGCTCCGCAATGCAGACCCTTGGAACAATGATTACCACGATTGTCGTCAACCTTCTTACGGTCCATCGCCACAGTCGCACCAATCTTGTTGGAGATACGACCAGTGTAAATGTCCGTCCAGTTGTCGTTGATTGCCTTATAGGCCAAGAAATCACCATCTTCGGTGATAGGCAGATTCTTGTTCTCAAGGAAGTCATACAACTCCTGTTGGGCAGTCATACTTGGATTCTGCATAACCTTATCCAAGAAGTTGACCAACGGCTGCATAGGCAGCCCCTCTTGGGCAAACTCAAGGATACGACGAGCCACCAAGCTGTGGACCTTCTCGCCGTTATACAGCACGCTACCATTGCTGATAGTCACACCGTTACCACTCTTGACCGTAGTGATAGGAGCAGTAAACAGGGCAACCAACGCATCCTCATTATCATCCTGAGCCAACAGTTCGATGGCCTGACGATAAATCGGTTGAGTAGGAAGAACCTGATAACCGCGACCAGTCTTGTGTGCAATGAAAGTAATCACACCGTCTTTGGTCTTACTGAAACTTACTGAACTCATTCTAATTCTCCTTGTTAATGTAATCAGCCACAATTTGCGTATCTTCTTCACCGGGATAGTTGCACAACTTCAACACAGGATACTTAGCTTCCAATGTTTCAATTTGGGCGTTCAGGTCGTCTTTCGAGACATTCGTATTATAGCCTACCGCGTTGGCAATGTCAAGGAAAGTGTAGACCTTGTGCCGATTTGCTGTGTAGGATGCACTAATACGCTTAAACTCGTCCAAGAACAACCGCATATCCGAGCCTACCTTGAACAACTTAGGACGTTCGGCAAGCGACGAATACTTCCTAGATGAATAGAAATCTCTGTAGTTACCTACGTCCTTCACCATGTCACCATAACCCTGCTTCTGCATAATCTCATCCAGTTTCTCATGAATGTAACTATGCAAAGTCACCCATTCAGCATCTTGATACTTACTGAATTTGTCCGCGACTACTGTTTTGACACCGACAATCTCAGGCACAGTAATACCAGCACTAGTCAACAGTGCCAATACTTCCTTCAACTTCTGAGGATAAATACCCTGTTGTCCAGACTTGAGTACGGCGGTATATCTATTGATTTCAACATAGACACCACCATCCTCCATATCTACCTCGGCAGCCTTCCAATAGTTATCATTATTGCCGTGGGCATTCTTGTCGAAGGTAAACACCTTCTCAATCTTGATACCACGCTTTTTACGAGCCTCTTTAGGCAGAGCGCTTGCCTTCATCATGTAGGTTTCATCGAAACCCATCAAATCACAGTATGCTTGTCGCATAGCTTGGTCTTTGAAGGTGAAGATATACACACGCTTTGCCTTGTTCGCCGGGTCCAAGATGTACCGACGAGCAGCAGCCATAGCCCCACGGTCAATATCGTTATCCAGATAGATAGTCTTGTCGTCCCCACTACCATCATCGGCGTAGTTGCAATGGATGCTATGCACCTGCTTTTCATGATGCACACGCGAATTGCTCCACGACTTTGACATAGCAATCGCTTCAAGCCCATCAATCTTGCACTTATAGGTCGGATACCCTCCACGCAACTGGATTTGATAGCTAGCTTCTAGCTTAACTCCGTTGTAGACGGGTGCCACAATCGAGACTACCTTACGCAAGGCATCGTTACCATGCTGCCATTCATAGTACAGCCTATTAGCTTCGTACCGATTCTTGCAATTCTTGAACTTCTCGCTGACCTTATCTTGAAGTTCGTTACGAACAACCTCAAGACGAGCCTTAATGGCCTTCACAGTAGTTTCATTATACTGCAAACCTTCACGGCTCGGTAGCATCTCAATCTCACCAATCCCAAACTCCATGTGGAGTCCAAGACTTAGCAAACTTTGATACTCGCTACCGCTCTCATAGTCACGATAACGCTGTGGAGCGTTTGGGTGAACATTGTTAGCAGAACGAATATCATGAGAAAAGTGCTGTGGGTCGATAGGGTAGGCAATGTGACCCATAATAGCAACACTCTGGCTGTTATTACGAGACACAGACCAACCATCGCCTTCAAGGTCAAACACAGGCTTATCGAAGGTCATGTTAGCACCAATGACCTTTGGCTTGTGCTTGAAGAACTTGAATACCTGTGCGGCCTTATCATGGAAGTCGTAAATATCCTTCGGCTCTACAGCAAACCCGATAGCCATACCGTCAGCTTCGGCAGTAGGAGCGGAGCTATGGAAGTGAATTTCCGGCAAACCATTAGCCACCGTAGCAATGTAGCTGTACAGCGTACCCTTATGGTACGAAGTCACCCAAAAGCTATTGGTATAGGCGAACGGCGACTTGCTACCAAGACCCAGACACCCAACGAAGTCATTAGACTCGTCCTTATCAGAATCGAACACGGTAACATACAGAGTCTCAATTTTCTTCTGAGACATACCAGTACCGTAGTCACGAATCATGAACGTCGGGTCGTCAGGAGTTGGCAACTGCACCAAGAACGGTTGGCCCACAGTACCAGCATCAATATGCGCATCCAACGCATTCGTAGACAATTCGCGGATAGGTGCCTTAATCTTATCAGCATACAGGCTGTCGATAAGAACCTTGAACGACTTAGCGTTCGCCGCAATCTTAAACGAAGTCTTACTTTGGACACCCTTCGTCTTGATGCCATCATTGGATTCAACTAACTTCATATCACAATTCCCCTACTGATTCTTACTATGTGCCAAAAATCCTAACATCAATTCGTCCCAAATCTGAGCATCTACTGTCACGCTCACGTAGTCAACTTCGTCAGCCTCCTCACGCATAACATCAATATCGTTCAATGCCTGTGCGAGTGTGTCAAACACTACTGGCTTTTCATCATTTCGCTTGGTGACTACCTTATGCTGACTGTAGTGTGCTGACAGATTTATCTTCATTATTCACTCGAAGTAAAGAGTAGCCGAGTATGGGGTATGGAACTTATGCCTAGACGCAGCCTGCATATCCGCATGTGAGGCGAGAGCCTCTAATACGTTGTTTGTGTATTTGCGACCAGTATGAATAGGGCTACCGCCCACCTTCATCAATACCGCGTACAGAGCATCAACCTCGTCTTGAGTTAGCTCCAGAACTACACGTTCTACTTCGACGGTCGTTGTGACCTGTTCTTCACGTAGTTGTTTATTTGCTTTCGCCATATTAAATCTCGATTACAATTGGTTCAAATCCCATGTGCTTTCGCACGTACTCCGCACCTGTCTTATGAGCGACCATCATCACAACCTGTGCCAATCCAGCATAGGGCCAACGCCCTTCTGGCAGCCTTGTATCCATAATGATTTGGTCGCCACCGGAAGTCTTGCCGGTCAATACAGTGACCTTATGAATCTCTAGGTTGTAATTCATGATAGGTTAATCTGCCCAGTAACTTCAATAGAGTTGTCTGATTTCACCATGTCGGCCAATAGACCGTACAGACTATTAAGTTGCCCGCGAGGACCATTGTGGTCGCCCGACACATTACCTACCACCCTTCTCAAGACCTGAGCCTCTCGCTCTGAGAGCGTGATTACTATCTCTACAGCTTCCTCAATAATCACACGCTCTTTGTTTACCATTTGCTTTTTGACTTGAGCCATTAGTCACCTTAGAATTGGTTTGCAATTTGCATCTTGAGACGTTCGATATGAACATCAACATCTTGAGACAGTGCGTAATGGGCAAGTTCCTTGCCTACCTTACGGCATTGACGAGCTTGCTTCTCAAGACAGAACAAGATGAAGCGAACCTCAGATTCGGGAAGGGTAATCGTAACATCACGCGAAGTAGTTGCAACAGACTCAATCTTGGACATTGTTCGTTCTCTCAAAGTGTTTTATTGTTTCCCCTCGACTCGCTCATTGTACCATATTATCGGCTGGTGTCAAGCGGTCGCTTTAGAAATTGTCAAAATCGTCGAACGGACTCGCCGCTACTTGCATGATGTGAATTACGTCTGCGGTTCTCATTAAGAAGTCTTCACCAGGTTCATGAGTATCAAAATCGAGTCCGCGTTCAGATATGGCTATTACATCAGTAACCATAGTTGGTCCACTGATTCTTTGGATAGCCTTAATAGCAGCTTGGATAGGGTTGCCTGCTAATACAACCTCTTTAATGTGTCCGCACCCAACATAATATTTAGTCACAATAACCTCATTGTTATTTACAACAGTGTCTCTTAAACACTCTCTTTAGAACACACTTACAACGCTTGCTGCACTTAATCCCACGATGGCACTTACACTGAGCGCCACACTCACAACCGGGACAGCACTTGCAAAGATGATTAGCTGTTACCTTACAACTGCCATTTTGGCAGCATACAGGAGCAGCTATAGCTGGCGATGCCATTAAACAAAGACCAACAACTGCGATTATTAGATACTTCATTTGATTACTCCATTTCCATAGAAGGGGTGTTTCTCTATCTATTATACACCTTTTCGGCGGTTCTCGTCAAACTCTTTTGCCTGAATATGGCAGTAAATACCAACTACCACATTCTTGGTAATCATGATATACATACTGTCTTTATCCTCACCGCTAGTAGCCGACGCAGCAAACAATGCCATCACCGCCACGGACATACTAACAAGCTCGACGAACCGCCAGATGTTCCAGTTAAATATCGTAGACATTGTACTCCACATTGACTTCATCAAAGACGCGCTTTATGATTTCTTCGATAGTATTCCAATTACCACCAGCTAATCCGGCACCCATTCTGGGTGAGCACAGTGTAACCTGACCACCCTTCTTGTGATATGCTACTACCTTCTCTTTAAGACGTAGCAAACATTCTTCTAAAGATTGGTATCTGATAGGAGCAAAACCATTATATCCACCGGGCGTAGATTGAGCAATCATATTGACAACGATAGTATCGTCGCCAACATTGACAAACTGCACTTGGCCGAGCTTGAACGGACCTGTTGCGTTCTGCGGCACTCCACCGTTACCATACCAGCCATGATACTGTGCCACAGGAGAGTCTGCGTCAGTTCCAAACGCCTTATTTAGAGCAATCACGAAACCCGAACCCCAAGCGTTTTCATCATTAACAATATGCAATATTAGCTTTTTACCAACACCAGTAGGCTTAGTTGCATCTCCACGCAAATAATTCAACTTCATTTTGATTGCTCCGACATAAAACTAGTCATAGTATTCCATTTTTCATCAACTGTATGTATAGACACTACCTCGTCTCGTTTTATGCCTAATGGTAAGGACAGAATCGTTTTAACGCTCATGTTCAAGTCTCTTAGCTCACATTATATTTGGATTCCTAATTTAGCTAGGTCGGCCTTAAAAACAGGTTTCACTACGTCATTGTAACACAAAACCGTGCCGGTGTCAACCACCGCATTCATAGCGGCGACCGCCGACATGGCAGTAGCTCGCTGCATAGCTGTGAATCCATCCTTTGGACGTATTTCATACTGTTTAACGAGACGATTGTGTGTTCCTTCTACCTCAACATGAATCATGACAACATCATGTTCGTGCGATACAGTAGTAGCCTTAATCAATTCAGCTAACTTGGCACGGTCGCCCTTCACAGCTTCGTGTAGGAACGCAATCTGCTGAGCGTGTCCTTTGTATCGAAGTGTTTTGTAGTTCGCTTCTCTGAGGCCCCTACGCTTCGCAGAGGCCAACGTATGAGACAAGCCGCCCGAAGTGTGGAACGCCTCGTATACTCTATTGTTACTGAATCTCACTTCTTCAATATCGGTTAAGCCATCAACCTTACAGTGCCCACCTGCGAACCAAACATCGCAACGGTCTAGGTACTCGTTGATTAGACCATCGACGCTCCATGTTAGGTTATACTTAAGGAGGCCCATATCATAATATGGGGAAGGTAAGCCGCCCACACGTAGTTTCAATGTATGAGGCTTATCATCAATTAGTTCCATTTCGTCGCAGGCAAACTCCCCAAGTATATTAACAAGGCCAGGTGCCAAGCCTAAATCAGTAAAGACCTGTCCACCCTTTAGTTTTGCCATATCATGAATCATATCTGAGGTTGCGATATGCCCACCAAGGTCGAAATATGGAACCTTGGCATCAATGCACTTCTTAGCGATATCTAAGTTAGCGGTGTAGGTAGCAGCAGAGATTACTGCATCCCTATTACTTAAATCTACGTCGTCCCAAAGTCCATCTTCGCCATGAAATCTATCTTCATGCTCCTTGGGTTCTAGCTTATCACCAACCGCCTTCATGGCCTTACCAACGGAATCTGTGTCTATATCGTGGATAATAACATAGTGGCCTAGCTTTATGAGCGCGTATGAAATAGCGCTCCCCATACGACCAGCGCCCACTACTAATACTTTTTTCACTTAATCAGCCCTTTCGTAATTTGCGATTCGTAGTTCATTTTCTAAACTGTCTATATGGGCGTTAGCTGCGTCAAGCTCGGAGTACAGACTGGCAATCTCATTGTTGAGACTTGCGATTTCTTCGTACAGGCTTTGTACTTCTAAATCGTGGTCGTAGTCGTGTGTCATGTCCAATGGACTCCACTCTTAGGATTAAACTTATCATACTTTGGTGGACCCTGCTGGCGAAGCTCATACTCAAGCTCAGCAACACGCTCGCGTTCCTTAGCTAAGTCCTCACTAAGAGCGAACACTCTTTCTTGCAGAGCCTCAACTTGGTCAATCAATTCACTTTTACTCATTGTGTCATAGTTTATCACTGGTACGCCCCCATGCCAAATCGCACCCCATCGAAGTCCTCGATGATAGATAGGTGCTGGTTACACTTGTAGTGCATCACACACACGTTCTTACGATTGTTTAACCCACCCTTAGAGATAGGCTTGATATGCTCGATAGTAGGACGCAGCGGGTCTTGGTACTTCGCAACAGTCCCAATCAGGTAAACCTTCATAGGGTCGTTACAAAATGCACACAGCCCCTTCTGTTCCTTTGTAATCTGCCTAGTCATCTTACGAGCCTCACGGCGAATCTTCGCAGCCTGTCTCGCAGTAGGAATCACAACAATCATAAATCAACATATCCCTCCGCTTCTATGCAGCGGAAATGAGTTTGGTTTTTCGACCTGACGGAGACGGTTGTTTTTATCATGGTCCTATCAGCCGCCCTATCCCTGAACGACGAATAACTCAATACGCAATAGGCTCTACCTACAGTCAGGATTGGACCTATATGGAAAACAAGTTCAAAGAACTAGGTGTTAAAAAATACAGTATCAAAAGGGCAACATCTAAGAAAGGACATAAAGATTCTATCATTAGAATCACCAATCTGGCTGATATTGTTAAGTTCTCTAGTTATATTTATAGCGGTAATCTAGATATTAAACTAACCAGAAAATATGTTAAATATCAAGATATGATTCAGCAGCTAAGCATCTAAACTCAGTCCCATTCACAGTATCGGTCCAGTCTTGGTGGTAATGCCCAAACACATGCAGTTTCGGCTGATGAGCCTCAAACATACGTTGTAGCAAAACCCCTGTTCTCGTAGTGAATGTCACTGGGTTATACCCAAATCTTTGTAATACGTCAGGAGTCTTAAGTGGTGTCTTGCCACCAAACCCAATACTATTAGGACATTCATGAGTAAATACAACGTCTGGCTTGGCTCTAGCGTAGTCCTCAATTATTGCATCATGCTGGTGTAGTTCAAATTCCTCATTAGCGAACACATCTATACCTAGAGTGCGATACATCCAGTCCAATGAGAACGCACCGCGAACAAAGTAGAAGTCTACTCCACCGTGCGACCGCATACCATAGTCACCAAGGTTAAACTCGGCAAACTTGAGGTATGTATCTGCATCTAGGCCACGGCGAGCAAAGTCAAAGTCATCATGGTTTCCTGCGAAGTATTTGTGTCTTACAACGTCAAAGCCACTATCTGCCAATAACTTTTTATAAGTGTATGTAAAACCCAAGTCCCCTATTTGCAGCGAAAAGGGACTACCCTCTGCTAAACTCTTATATCTTTTCAGGTTGCCATGAATATCTGAAATTACTCTCAAGATTTTATCCTCTAAATTATGACGGTATTGGACTATATCGTAAATACTCAATATTTGAGAATATGTACGAATAGTTTACCATTCTCCTGCGTTCATTAGGAACAGCATCGCAAGCCGCCCATCAATATTATCACCGTTCTTGATTGCTGTCTGTAGCGAATCATAGTTCCACAATGATAACGTAATATCTTCATCTTCTACACCGTGCCGTAAAGTTACTTCTCCGTTTACATCACATCGTACTATGGTCTGAATTTCGTCACTCATCCCAATAGATGGAAATCCACTGATAATACCATGTACTTTAGTGATATACAGACCAGTTTCCTCCCTAAGCTCTCTTTCAGCAGCAACTACAGGAGACTCACCCGGTTCCACTAATCCAGCAGGCAACTCCCATATATAGTCGTTAATAGACCTGCGGTATTGCCGAATCACTGGGACGCGGTTAGTTTGAATATGACGCCCCCAGATTACTACAGCATCGGGAGCGCGATTACCCTCGGCCACTGTAACAGCTTTACGAGAGGTAAACATCCAGCCTTCATTATTGTACACTTTAAGGAAGCGTGTGTCAAGCAGATTTTCCATTAAGAAACTTCCTCCACATCAAAGACTATATCTTTCAATATAGACAGGTCAAAAAATCTACCGGAACCAGCCCAAGGATTGCCTTCGTTATCCTTAATACGGATGTTGATAGTAGTCTCACAATAAAAGGAGTCCTCTTTCCATCTCATGATATTTATCACTGTCCCGCGAGGCAGTACATAAGTACCAGCCTTCATGCTAATCCCGCCGTTCTTCTCTAACCGTTGGGCCAGTTCTACATTTGTTACTGGAATATCCACACTTTCGAGTAGGCGATATTTGCGGCACATAGGGCGTATGACCAGTAACACTATTGAACCTCCTCTACATCAAGCTCTACGTCTCCCCACAGAGTACGATTACGTAGCAACACTGATGTACTCAGCCAAGGGTGCTTCTTCTCATTCAGCTTACGCGGGACAGAGATAAACATATATGGGCCTGTATTCCAGTCATGCTCAACCAGCTTCTTGATTTCGATGACAGTGCCGCGAGGCAAGATAAACAGATGAGGGTCCGCAGGGTCTACTGCCGCCTTCTGTTTCATCAGCTTATTAAACAACCGTGTCCCCTCATCCCATTGTGAGTTAGGGTCGGGCGTTACGCGAAGTTTAGCATCTTCCATCAGCCGATAAGTGCCACACCGTTTCTTGAATGATAAAATCATACTCACTCTCCATTGACTGCGTTGAGAATTGTGTCCCCATTGACGTTACGTGCTAACGATGGAATAGGAGCCTCGCTACCAGACCCCTTGAAATATTCGTGTGCATCTGCTTCGCCCCTATCTCTATACCAGTCAGCGAATAGCATTGCCTGCTCCTCGGACAAGTCCTCGAAGATAAATTTAGCCATTAGCGTTTAAAACCTCCAGTAGTTTATCTATCTCATCTTCCAGTTGATACCAGCGAATCGTTAGTTCGCGTGCCACAGACGTTTGGAATACACCCTTCTGAGGAATATTCATTAGTCCTGTTAGGATTGGTAGACCCTTAACATTAAGATACTTGCTTGCATATCTCACATCACCGCTGTTAAAGAAGTCTCGACTATTGCATAGGGTTGTTATCTTACCTCTCCGTGGGAAGAAACTTGCCTCATAACCCGGTGCGTATGCAACTGTAATTTCTGGCTCTAAGATATTCTCAGGAATCATTGGTTACTTTCGTAAAATGCGCGAGCAAATCCAGCAGGAGTAGCACTACGTGCCCTCTTAGTAGCTGCCGACTTGCCACCATAACCAGTGTGCATCTTGGACCCCTGAGTAGGGGCCACTGGAGTTTTCACTGGTGCGGTAAACTCACCCCACAAACACGTTTTCTTAGTATATGGGTCGCCGTAGTCACAGGGATTGAAGTACATCTTGGGTGGACCCAGATACTTCTTCATCTTCCCAATAGGATTCTCCAAAGCCCAAAAATTGGGCTTTACTAGATTGATAATCCTGATACACGCATCCATGATACTAATACCCTCAAGCATCTGAGCTTCGCTCCGAGGCCAACGCGCTCCACTATTAGCGAATACAGTGCAGGGAGGCGCGGCTAGTACACCATGAACCTTATCAGTATGAAACATCTGCCAATATGACCACAAATCACTATGCGTGATATGACGAACATCTTTGGCTACATGAACCACATTTTTAGGTGCAGGAGTATCCCAAACCATTGGGTCTACAACCACAACATCATAGCCCGCGTCAGCGTATGGCTTCGACCACGAACCAGTACCACCACAGAGGTCAAGGATTAGCTTCGACATAGTATCACCAACTATTTAAGATGACTTGTTTAGTACAATTCGGGCAATCTATCCATTCGGTGCCACTAGGACCACCGCCAATGTCTCGGCCACGATAGACCATTACATCTAGCGGCACAAATTCAAGAGTCGCACCACAGTTTTGGCATATAACCTGCTTAACCACACTCTTGTCTGGAACAGTCGATATGATTTTAACTGCCATTGCCATACCTTTCTAGGTTCTCTTGAATAACCACTCGACACCCATGATGCGACTCGTCATTCTCACATGGACAACCTTTACCACATTGTTTACGCATGGCTCGCAGACGAGCCTCAGACGCAGGCTTTAGTTTGTAATTGAGATATTCCAAGGATTCATGCCAGTCGCTACGTCTACTCCCCAGCGATTCCCATCCCATACTGTTCCTCGCTGATTTCAACCATCACACTACGGGATGTGTTACCTAGACCATTATGCCCATAGAGGTACTTCTTACCTCTCCACTCGAACATAGCCCACTCGAAACTCAACCCCTTAACCTTAGTTACACCGGGAGGTAGTTCGTTAGAGGCATTCTGCTCGACTGAGCATCCTGCCAATAACAAGGCACAAAGTACGAGTAATGTTTTCATAGACCCACCGAGTTATAAAAGCCTGTTGACCTTGAACAACACTTACACGCCCAAATATTTGGGTTGTGTTTCTTTACTAGGGTTGCCAATTTCTTACCAATGCCCTGTCTACGGTAGGCTGGTAGTACATACGTACCAATCAGTCCATTAGACACCATAGCCGCCCCTACAGGCTTTCCTGCTTCGTAGGCCAGTACGACCTCCGACACTAGGTAGTTCTGTGGAAACTTAGCCCAGCCCTGCATACAACCATTGCTACCCATGTGCAGCTTATGTTCAGAAACCCTTTGGCAACCTAATGCCAGTGGCACTTTTCTAACAATCATGCTGCTTATGCCTCCACCACAACGTCAGAAGCATCGAACAGCCACCCAGTCGGGCAATCTTCCTTGGGATAGGGAGAGTTGACGCAGACTGCGTTGTATGGTTTTCCTGCTCGAACCGTTTCCTTGGTTTTCTTGAACTGGCGACCATCAAAGGTAAAGCACTTGTTCTCAGTGATAGATTCAAACGTCTTTTCCATGTTATCCCTTTCGTTTTGGTTTCCCCTCTGCCACACACGTATTCTACCACAGTATCGGCAGAAGTCAAGCTGGGACTTGAGAAATTATCTCGACCAACTGTAATAGTATTCTTTGAAGTATCGTACCCTGAACTGAGGATTTTCATCTACTATGCGCATAATACTAGCCGCCACATCCAGTTCATTATCTGAATGCCCATATCTTCTCCAAATCTCCAGCTTATCTTCACTCACTTCAATAACAAATCTAACTTGCACCATGTAGATTACTCCTAACATCGTCGATAGTGTAACTGCGTACCAAGTCGCCGTTTAAGAATACGGTCTTAAGTTCGTCCTGATAATTCAAAGCACCTGTAACAGTGTTATACACTCCGTTCTCTAGGTACAAGGCCAAGCGTCCTCGCTTGCTTACCTTCCCACTATCAGTGATAGGGTCTTTATACACATCGTGCCATTCTCCAGCACGCTTGATTGCGGAACACTTAAACGCAAACCTTTGAGTATCGCGGTTCATCTTTTGAAGAAGTCCACCGCCGCTACCAAAAGCAAGGTTGTCTGCGCTCCATCCAGTCTGCTCCACCAAAGACAGAATGTGTGGTAAACTTTCCTTATCAATGCCGTCTCCTTGAATAACTCGAACATGCGGATTAAGAACCTTGTATCCCTTATCATTCACCATGTTTCCAAACCTCTTACCAAGAATAGCAAGCAGCTTAGGAATCACCACGCCCGGCGAACCACTGTCAGGACGAACGATAAGAACACCTTCTCTACTTAGAATCTGGTCCTTTAGCTCGGTTCCCCACAGATGTTCACACGCTTCCCAAATGTTGAAGCTATCGCTAACACAGGCAACTAGGCCACTAGGATACTTCTCCAACATATTACGAAACGCATCCAACTCATGGTCGCGTCCCCACGATGTAATCGTGCTATGCTCCGAAGCTGGAATACTCAAACCAGGCATACTAGCATCATAATACTTCCTTAGTAACATGATACCAGCTAAGTTATCAGTACCAGTGAAATTAATCAAGTGAGCCGCACCACCAATGGCAGCCTGTTCCTCACAGGTAACACCACGATAGCCGAAGTCATGCAGCTTGAAGTCCACCGGGTCGTGACCAGTTGTGTTTAGGTAGGACTGCAACACACTACGCATCTCGTATCCTTGGCTAGCCACAGTGCAAGGATACCATACGTGCGTCAAGATAGTCTCGATGTAGTTGGTGAGCCACGGACATTCTTCGTCAGTGTTCTCAACAGTCATCAACACATTACCTGTAGGCACACGGCTACCTTCTGGCACAGCCTTAATCTCAACAGGTAGACGGCCACCGTGCTTATGCAGGATGTGCTTCCAGCCGTCGATATTAAACATGCCGGGACCAATATGGGCACTAATAATATACTGTGCTTGGTCAATCATTTCCTCGGTAACGCGGATACCAGTAAGGTGCTTCGCCAAGATATACTGCAACCCAAAGAACACAGTATGGTTAAAGGTCGCACCTTCTCTGCTCTCGAAGTAGGCATACACCCTCTGTGCATCCTTAGGATACTGCGGCCAGTGGGTTGTTTTGTAACTGTCTGTCTTTAGGATAATGTTACTCATTGCCTTCCTTCTCTAATAGTTTAGTCCACGCTTCTGGAACGTCATCATACTGTTCATCGAGCCGCCACTGAATATCATGTAATATACGCTTCTTAGCCATCTGCAAGATGGTCAGAGCATCGGCGGCATCATGGTACGCTGTTTCCATGTTTGGTTCTCATTTGCAAAGGATTTGAAAATAGGGTGTAGTTTATTTACCTGAACCCCATCGTGATATTCTTCCCAATAACTACGTACACACGACATAATCTCGTCCATATCATCTTCTGTCAGGTCATACATCGCGTGCTTAATAGCCCACTCCCATGCGTATGCTTCGGAGTCTAACACCCCCATGTTATAGTCAGGAGTATTCTGCCACATAAACTGTGTTCTATCATTTGCGGCAAACGACTGTGGATGTACAATATGACCAATCTCATGCAAAGACGCAAGATACAGCCACGTTGTATTCGTATCTGAAAGATACACAACACGGCGCTTAGGTGACGCACCCATATTACGCATCTTGTGGCCGTCTTTGTCTTGAATCATACCCATTTGGTAATGGTAACGCTTGAAAAATTCCTCATCAGTACCTAGTGTGATATTATGTCTCCACAGTAGATACTTAACATGATTTTTCTCATTCACGAATGGGTCGCAAATCATCGCTACTCTCCTAGTAATTCAACATAGACCACAACAGGTCCGACTCAATCTTATGCTGTCTTTTGGTCGAAAAGTATTGCTTACAGTCTTGGTACTGTGCCAAGCACATCGCTATTCTTTCCACTACACGCGAGTTTAATTCGTAAATGGAGTTCTCGATTGCCCACCGCCACGCAGACGCCTCTACGTCAAGAATTAGGTCGTGAGAAAAACCAAAGACACTCTTGAATTTTGGGGCACTATTTCGTTCTTGCATAAAAATAGTGCTAGCTCTGTCGTCTACACAATGTCCAATCTCATGTAACGCACCCCAGTATTCTTCCTCAGATTCAATCTCTTTAAGATATACTGAGTGTATTTCAGGAGCAGCCTCGAATCCGGTTCTAATAATAGGAACACCACGAACATTTAAGTAGCCATACTCACGCTTGCACTCCCTACGGCACAGCCCATACTGTTCTATCAAAGACTGGATATGTTTTTCACCTTCATTCCATGCCTTGCAAATCATAATGGGTATATCCTCTCCACGCAATGTACATGATTAGTATCACAAGTGACAACATACCAGTTGATGGTTCTGGCACAACAGCAGTCTTACCTACTACGTTTAGTGCAAACACAGGAGTACGAGGCGCACCACCACCAAACTCAGCACCGGCTACCTGCTCATAACCAAACCCACGCTCTAGCTCGTCATACAGTTGTACACGTACCCAAACATCGGTGGCCGATGCCACTAGAGGCGTTAGGTCAATGGGGTTGTAGTATGACACACTAGATGTAGCCACGTTTGTCCAGCTACTACCATCCACTGATACGCAGAATGTGGCAAAACTGTTTAACGTCTTAGCCTCAATCTGTCCTGATAGCACAGCACTATCAATAGCAAAGCCTATTGGAAAGTGGAACAGTACCGTGCCGACTTGCTTATATTGGCTTGGACCGATGTATGGTACAGCGAACCCACCATTATCACCTACTGAGTAAGTGTAGCTTCTAACATCTTCCATCGCAGCTACATAACCCAGCGATTGCCACACACGACTTGTTTCGTAAGAGAACGTCAGGTCAAAGTCAGATGCTAACGCATCTGCATACGAACCGGGCCATTCAGTACGTTGATAGTCGGGCCAACTCAAAGGAAAGGCGGCGTTCGCCACACTAGCACAAGACACAATTGCAAGCAACAGGATTGTTCTGAGCATCATTTACTCTGCGTCTAGGAGTGATACAAATAGGTCGCCAAGTTCCGTTACTTCGTCCTTAGTGGGAAGTACAGGAGCATTCTTTGGATTTAATGCAATAGCATGTGCAAAGAAACCCTGCATATCGGGGAAATGCTTTTGATAGGCAATAAGGCCGCACATAGCAAGTTCCAGTTGACGCCTATTGAGTGTAATCATTCTTATTCTTCTCCAGTTGGTAAATGTAATTCATCATAAAAGCAATCTGTTTTGGGTCGCTATCCAACAGTTTGTTCTGAACTAGGAACGACACCTGCACCACAGCACTATTCAATGGTTGGTCAATAGTAATCATATCTACCCCTCTGACGGAAAGTAAATCTCAATTAGAATGTAGACGCCAATTAGTGCTAGTGCTATGATTCCTAACATGGTCTTTGTGGCTTTCTTACTCCAAGTAACAGGCGGTCATCAGGACTCAGCTTATTATACGCCCTCATTTCAAGACGATAGTTAGCCATCGCCGCCTTTTCGATGGCTTCGCGCTTCCTGTCTGCCTCTTTGTGTTCGTCCCACCACTTCGCTAGACCGGGAATATGGTCAACGATGTTATGGAACTCGTTCGACGACGTGGACTCAACCAACTCACACAATCCACACAACATGCGTGTTAGGTTGTGAATCTTTTGCACTTCGGCACTATTGTCATGTGTGTTATACCCACCGTCTGAGCATGGCATCTTAACGAACCTTTCTCTTGAATTTAACGTGCTTAGCTACTACAATATCAAGACTTACAGGAGTATGACCACACGGGTCATCTAGTTCTGTACCTATAGCAACAACACCCTTGTAGTGAACCTGTACAAGCACACAGTTTTCCTCGTCTTTTAGCCAGTGTTGTTTTGCTTCTCTCTTGTTGGTAAATATATGGAATCCGGCAGGGTATGCCACCCAACCATCATTAATTTCTTCACCATGAGCGGTGTCCCATACGTTCAGCTTATGTATACGACCCATACAGGGGGATTCGTATCCTTCACCTTTAGGCAGCGGCATCATCCACTTATAGCCAATCTTGACCGTCTTGCCGCCGCCCTTGAATGTTCTCTTTACTGTATCCAAACACATATTAGTTTACCCTTAATGATTGAAGCTCGGCAATCAGTGCATCCAATTGTTCAATCGGCACACTAATAGACTGCCCAGCGAATTGTATTGTTACTTGCCTTCCAACTCTAACACTAGCCTTGTTAGCACTAACCTCTCTACGTGAGTAGATTTCGGCCAACCACTGTTCAAGGTCAGCACGATGCCCGAAGATAGTATCCCCTACCAGTCTGTCGCATGAGTCGTATATATTACCAAACAACTGTTCGATACCTTTATCATATCCACCGAACACGTTGCCAAGAATGTCGTCGCTCGCACTACTCATGTCCAGCCTGCCAGTGTTCACAGTATTGTACCATCCCGGCTGGGCTGTGTCAAGCAATAATGCGGCTTCGCTCACGCTAAGAGGGTAGTCATAGTATCTATTGCTCAACTTTATACCCTTTCACGATTTTGATATAACGAGCCACTACAACATTACGTTCGTTGTGTTTAACTAAAGTATTCCCGTCAGGGCAAGCAGTCCGATACTCAGTACCTTTAGCTAGGATTCCCTTATAATGGACCCTAACTAACCGCGAGTATTTGTAGTTTGGGTCTTTCTTAGCATCTTCCATCGTAGGATAGACATGGAAGCCCAACTCATATGAAGTGACACCTACTAGCTCTTTACGATTGGTTTTTGCCTTATACCACTTACCAGTTAGATAGTACCCAAACCTAACGGTATTCGACCAGCCACCACCGTCTTTCCTGTCGCACTTATACATCAGCTTATATCCAGTCAAGACTGCTGACGAGCGGCCCTTAGCCGTTGATTCAACTGTTCTCAAACACATTATTGATACTCCTGAATGATACGCATATGTTTCGCCACTACTACATTGATTAACCCATATAGTGAGTGTTCACATCCCCTTGCTAAAACGCCCTTATACTCTACCTTGACCAGTGTATGACGTTCAAAATAATCACCAGTCCAGTGCTTCTTAGCTGCTTCCACAGTTTCAAATAAGTGAAACCCAGACATATAGTGAATATCTGGCTGTAGTTCTGCCGCCAGTACAACACTAGCAGCCTCATTCCACCCATCTTGAAAACGAGTCATGCGGGTTGGAGCGTAATAGCCATCTGCCATCTTTCTCACCCACTTATACCCAATTTCTACCGTCTCAGATGTACCCTCTAGAACCTGACGAATAGTGTCTAAACACATTATTGTACCCTCTCCACAACTCGCATGTATTTCGCCACAACAATATCCACAGGTCGCCGCAGCGTTGACATACCATCACCATCTTCAAGTCCAACGGCGGATACGTCTGTATATTCTACCTTAAACAATGCTACAGGCTTAGCAGATAGCCACTTGAGCCAGCTTGATTTAGCCTGTTGTTCGTCAGTAAAAATATGGAAGCCAGATGGGTATGCGATTCTTGCAGTACCTTCCGCATAAACATCTTTGACAAAGGCTTCGTTCCAAACGCCCCCTTGAATGTAGTTATACATACATGGGCCGTAAAAATCGCCATCCATACCAATGTGAAGATACTTATAGCCCACACGTACTGCACTAGGCGTTTCGTCGCCCAGACTGGTTACTTTATTAAGACACATTATTACATCCCCTTTATTCCAAATTCGTGCTTGACCTTCTCAACCTCGGTCAATAAGCCAAACATCACCATACTTAATCTCCCACCTGTAAGCATGACGAATGAACACAGTCAGGTCCGCAGATGACACATTAAGGATAGTTTTCGGCACTACTTTAAGTATCATTCTTCTTTCCCTTTTTTCTCATATAGTCCACACCCTTTAGACCACCGTTCGCATCACGTTGCAAGTGTACCACAGATACCTTAAATTTGCCATTAGGTTCCGCTTCCGCCGCATCAGCAAAACCCTCACCAAACATCGCGGCCAGTTGCTTACGTTCGATTTCCAGAATCATTAGTTCTCCATTATATACAGGCCAGCATGAATCTCACCCATGAAGTACAAGAACTGCATCGCGGCCTGTCTATCCATATAGCCATACCTTTTAGCATGGCTAACAGAATCCAACTGAGCCTCTGTCATTGAGATATTAGTCACAGTAACCATACTCACACTATCAACAACATCATATCCCTCGTCAGTAAAATGTAGGAAAGCCGCCCCAATGCCCATCATGGCCTTTAGCTTGTTCTTTACATCTTCTGTCTTAATCACACTGGCTACGATATTGGTAGTT
>JACCDG010184422.1_pt1 | contig 27863 bp, 20 predicted proteins | sample 7442471 | NCBI WGS metagenome assembly JACCDG01 (sample SAMN15323444, study PRJNA562643) | freshwater metagenome | isolation source: river surface water | place: USA:Blue River Watershed | collected 2017-08-17 | reverse complement strand
AGTAATAGGTATTATTAATAAAATGAATAAATTTAAAATATTCAATCAAGAATTCGCTAAAAATTTTTGTGATTCGACAACCGCTAGTACATATCCAGATTGTGGTGAAATAACTGCATTAAATTTAATAAATTTAATATGTTGGGACGGAGAAAAATTTGATATTTTAAAATTAAAAAATCCAATTGATCAACTAAAAGAATTTTATTCTGTTTTTACAAATTTTAATTTAATGATAAATACTAATTTACAAAAGGATATATTTGGACAAAAATTAAATGCTCGTGATGCTTGGAGCTATTTAATTATCTTTTTTGCTAATAATAATTTAGCATTCGTTAAAAATTGCAAGTATAAATATGAATTAAATGCAGGATTATCAGCTGATGGAAAAAATACTAATTTTTTTCAATTAATTAAAAACTTACTACAAATTGAAAAGTGGGAAGACATAAAAAATGAGAATATCACTGAAATTAATGATAAAACTATAGATGGTATTGGTAAAATTGAAATAACCCATATTAAATATGAAGATATAACAATTAATTGTCTACCAGGACATTATTACATGGAACCAATAAAATTATTTAAGACAAAATTAGATTTAACTGATTTAACACCAGAACAACAAAATAAAATTAATATATTAATGAATTATGAACCAATAAAAGCCAATAATTATTTTGATATTAAAATAAGTTCAGAACAATTAGAACAATTGTTTAATTCATCAAAAGAATCAACAGAATTAAAAATAGAATTATTCAAACTGTCAGTAACAGACAAATATAATGATGATTTAAGAAGAAGAATGCAAATAAATGTAACAAGTAACTATTTTAATAGTATATTAGATATAATAAATTCAAATAAAGATTTAGCTAATAAATACACATATTTACATAATGATTTTAATTTTATATTAAAAATGCCATATATTACACATCTTAAATCAAAAATAATTAACAAAGAAATTAAAGAAATTGATTTATCTCCTTTATGTAAAATTACTGAAATTGGAGATGATTTTTTAGAAAATTGTTATTATTTAAAAAGTATAAATCTGTCACCTTTATTAAATGTTACATCGATTGGAAATCATTTTTTGCTTAATTGTGCAACTTTACAAAATATTGATTTATCTCCTTTATCAAAACTTACATCAATTGGTGGTGGATTTTTATCATCATGTAGTGGATTACAAAATATTAATTTAACTTCTTTATCAAACATTAGATCAATTTCTTGGAATTTTTTAAAAGGATGTGATAATTTAAGAAAAATAGATTTAAGCCCTTTATTAAATGTCACTTCGATTGATAGTTATTTTTTGGCATATTGTAAAAATTTACTATATGTTGATTTAGCTCCTTTATGTAAAATTACTGAAATTAAGAAAAGTTTTTTGTCAAACTGTGAAAAATTAAAAAGAATTAATTTGGCCCCATTAACAAATGTTAAATTAATTGATAGTAATTTTTTGGCATACTGTAAAAGTTTAGAAAGTATTGATTTGACTTTGTTATCAAAATTAGAATCAATTGGAAATTATTTTTTCTTTTATGGGAACTATCAGGCTAAAATTATAATTACGGAATACCAAAAAAATTTACTTAGTAAAACAGAAAATAGAACTATTAGTAGTCTATTAAAAATTAAAAATTAAACAAAATCATAATCAATCTCATAATCGTTATTTTGATAATTCTTATTATCAACATATCCATTAACAAATCGGGGCTTTTGTCTATCCTTGAGCCTAAACTGGTATTCTCGATACTCCTTATTGGTCCAATGAACATAATCCCTAATCTTGTTTTGAGCATACTTACCCTCGCGCGGAGTTCGTACAATATACTCTACCATAATATCATCCAATGGAGCATTTGCCATGTCAGATTGTCCAACAGCATGGATCTTAACCTTGTCAAACTTGTTAACATAGTCAATCGGTACAATTCTGAGTTGATTAACATCAATTGAATCAAATGACACCTTAACTCGAGTAAACATGTCATTGCATCCTTGATAGATACCATGATTAATCCACTTTCCGTTAGTTTTAGATGATCGATAATAAAGAGCGAATCTGCTAATATACCCAGGATTAAATCGAAGAACATTAATCGTATGTTTGTCCTTTGCACACCCCTTAACACACTCAATATTGTCACCATGAATCTTGTCAAAAATCATCTTTTCAGGACTAATAATAATAGAACTAATGTTAATGTCATGATGATAAGACATTTGAATGTACGATCCTTTAACATCGGTCTTTGTTGGCAAATATTGTTGCTCATTATCCAGAATCATTGTAGAATCATCATTATCTGGGATATTAAGCTTTACCAACGAATCATGAACCTTCTTATATGTATATAAGTTGGAATATCGATTGTTTCCAATAACAATAAAACGTTCCTTTACTGAGGTATTAGAAGATTCTGGGCAGTACGACTTATCCCAAAAATTAGGTTTATGCTTTGAAATAAAACCAGAACAAGGAACACTGTAATGAGTTGAAACCATGTTAGTGCTACTATCAAATGTAGTCTTCTTGTTTTTGGCAATTTCCTCAATCATATTAATAAAATTATGAAAAAGATTAGTCTTCTTTAGTGAAATATCACGGTATGTATTAAAGATTTCAGGACAGAAGCCACTAAAAATTGTATCGTTTACTGGATTCGAAAGTATAGAATCCATCAAAGTTACTGGAATTTCAGAACCACGGTATGGTCTCTTAATTTTTAGTTTGTAATCTCTTTCCGCGAGTGTTGCCCTTACATTTCTTCTAAAAGTATGACTTGGTGCCTTAAATGTAGGCTTGGTATAATAATAGTCACAAGTATCGTTAGATTCCATTATTAAGATATAAATTGGGATAATAACTAATAATTTCAATTTTTTAAAAAATTGATTTAATATTTGGTTGAGCTAATTAAATGATATCAAATGGAATCAGAATATTTTTATACAATAGACGCGGGTGTAAATTTTGCATCAAAATCATATAACGAAAACAAAGTTAAAAAAATTATTGATGAATCAAATGACGGTGTAACTCATTTTGTTTCAATTTCAAATTGTTTAAAAGAAATTATAATAAACCAAAAACTAGCTAATTTAAATGATTCTCTTTACTATACAGCCGGAGTTCACCCTCACGATGCAAAATCTATTGATAATTTAAATAAACTAAATGTAATTAATGATTATCTAAAAGATCCAAAATGTGTGGCAGTAGGTGAATGTGGACTTGATTATAACCGAATGTTTAGTCCAAAAGAAAAGCAAATTGAAGTTTTTAAAAAGCAAATTCAAATTGCAAAAGCCCATGATAAACCATTATATTTGCATTGTAGGGATGCGTATGATGATTTTATTTCTATTCTAAATTCAGAAGGTTATTTCAATGGAATAGTTCATTGTTTCACTGGCACAAAATTACAAGCTCAATCTTTGAACAAAATGGGATTTTATTTTGGAATAACTGGTTGGTTATTAGATAATAGAAGAAATAGTGATTTATTAGATGCACTTACAATAATACCAAATAATAAAATTGTTGTTGAAACAGATGCACCTTGGTTATCAATTGATCGTTCAAGAGATTCTCATCCTCTTGATACCGCAGAAATAGTTTATCAACTTGCCAAAATTAAAAAAGTTACGGACTGTAAATTAGGTCAGCAAATTTATTCAAATACTAAAAAGTTATTTGGCTTTGCTTAGTTTTACCGGTAGCTCTATTTTATTGTTAATTATGTTTTATTGCTAATTGTGTTTTGTTGTTAATTAGTTTATTTATTATTATTTTAATATAATTTAATTTAATGTCTGAAACAAAATTAAAAGAATATAATGAATTATTTGAGAAAGCAAAAGAAAACTTTGAAAAAAATAATATAGATTTAGCTCTTAAACAAGCCGAAGAATTATTTGAAAATAATGTATCCAATGAATATTTATATCAAATGGTAATTAGTATTTACTATAATAATAAGGATTATGAAAAAGCATTTAAATTATCCGAACTAGCAATTGAAAAATATGGAGGGGAAGTTAATGACGATAATCTTTTTAAAATATTAAATAAAATACACAAAGACCCAGGTTATGATCTACCATTAAATTATTTTAAAAACCATATAAAAAAAATGTTAAATAACATGTCACCAAAAACTTTTGAACTTATTAAAATATACTTGGATAATCAAATTGATAATTTAGAAAATTATAATTTTTTAAAAGAACTATATGATAATAAAAAAATAAATAGGGATACACAATTAAACTCATATTTATATATGTACTTTAATCATCATATATTTAATGAAACAAATGAACAGGGTTTAGCTAATTTTTTAAAAGATGAACTTGAATTAAAAGAATTAGATGATGAAATAATTATTAATAAAATTAATAATATCGATAATATTGTTATTTGGGTTTTAGCATTTTTTTATTTAACTTTTCCAAGAATTTTAAATTTGTCAGAAACTGATATTAATTTTGTTTATAAAAGAATAAATAATAATTTGGATAAATTAATTAATATTTGTACTAGTAAATTTAATGATCCGTCTGTTTTATATAAATCTTTTCCAGTATATTATTTTTATTATATGGTTTATTATGGATTAAATAATAAAATTTTGTATCAAAAAGTTTCCAAATTATTTCAAATTATTTGTCCAAATATAAATTACTCAAGTAAAAATTTACTAATTAAAAATACCGATAATAAAATTAGAGTTGGTTTTATATCTAATTTAATATTTCAAAATCACTCGGTATGTAAAGATAGAATAGGAATAATAAAGTCATTAATTGACGATCCAAAATTTGAAGTTTATTTATTTGGAGATATTAAGGAAACTGAACAAATATATAATGATAGAATAGGACCTAGTTTTAAAAATAGAATTATATTAACAAAAAGTATTCAAGAATCAAGAAAAACAATAGAATCATATAATTTGGATATTTTAGTTTATCCAGAAATTGGAATGGATTTTTACTATTGGGTTTTAGCTCATTCAAAACTAGCAAAAATACAAATTAATACATGGGGTCATTCTGAAACATCTGGAATTGATACAATTGACTATTATATTAGTTCGGAATACTATGAAAATGACACGGCTCAAGAAAATTATAGTGAAAAATTAATTAGACTAAAATCACTGTCAACATATTATTATTCATTAAACCATTTTGAATATTTTAACAAAATAAATAAAACAAGTAGAGAATCAAAATTATTTGATTTTAATTTACCAACAAATTGTCATCTTTATGGGGTATTTCAAACCGCATTTAAATATCACCATGAAAATATGCAAATTATAAAAAAATTACTAGAACAAGATCCTAAAGCTATTATTATAATGTTAGGTTTATCAGGAAATCCACAACGTTTTAGTAAATATTTAGAAACAACATTAGGTTATGATATTAATAGAGTCAGATTATTAGATAGGCTAGTAACACCCAGATATCACAAATTAATTAGTTGTATGGATGTAATACTTGATTCTTATCCTTTTGGTGGATGTAACACATCTATGGATTCATTTAATTTTAATAAAATTGTAGTAACTTTACCATCAAACAAAATAAATGGTAGATTTACATATGGGTTTTATCAAAAAATGCAAATATTAGAACCAATAGCTTTTACACCAGAAGAATTCGTTAAAAAATCTATTGAATTTTGTTCTAATATTGAGCTAAGAACACAAATAGAAAACAAAATTAAAGAAAAAAAGTCTTTATTATTTGAAGAACAAGCAAGTATTAATACTTGGAAAACAATGTTATTTGATTTAATTAATAATCAAGATAAAACTAATATTACTCCTGTAAATAATAATGATATTAAAGATACCAAATCGGATAATAAATCTATCCAATTAACACAATCAATCAAACCAACCCAGTCAACCAAACCAACCCAATCAATAAAAATAAATAATAATTTTGATGAACCTGATTTATTTAGAAAATTTACCTTATAATTGCTGTTTGAATTGTAATTATTTGTAAAATAAAATTAAAATTATTAAATAATAATTTTATTTATTTTAATTTATTTATTTTTTACTTATTCATCTTTTACTAATGCATGAGCTAAAATTTGTTTAATATTTTTAACAGAATATACTTTAAAGTTATCATCTTCTGGACTTAATTCTTCTCTACGCATTCTTTCAAGATCGTCCATGTTATCTTCTGGAATTAATGCAAATGTGCATCCTGCTTTTTTGCCACCATGTAATTTAGATTCTAAACCACCAATAATTCCTGCATTACCGTGTAAATCAACTTCACCAGTCATACAAACTTTGTTATTTACTTTTTTACCAGTTAATAATGAATAAATAGCTAAAGTAAATGCTAAACCAGCAGAAGGTCCATCTTTTGGTGTAGCACCATCTGGACAGTGAATGTGGATACCAAATGATTTCTTGTTATGAGAATCTTCAATAATTTTATCTTGTTCTTCTTTTGTTAATAAACTCCAAGCAACTTTGAGAGCATATTGAACAGATTCTTTCATAACATCTCCAGCTTTACCAGTTAATTGTAAATCTAACATTTTATCAGCTGGAAATCTAACTGCTTGAATTAATGTAATACCACCAATTCCAGATGCAGTTGCATAGAGACCATTAACTGTACCAACAGTGGGTTCATCGTGAATTGTTTTAACTCTTACTTTAGGTCTATTTTCAAATAATCTCTTAACATATGGTTCGGTGATAGCAAATGGTATTTGGTATTCATCTGAATGGAATCTATTCAAGTTAATATCTCTAATAATTTCAACAATCTTTTCTTTAATTTTACGTACACCTGCTTCATTTGTATATGTTTCAATTAAAAATTTAATCATATCTTCATCTAAAATAATTTCATTTTTGTTAAAACCAACTTCTTTACAGATTTCAGGGAACATATAATCTTTAATAATTGTTACTTTTTCTTTGAGATTTAATGGATGAGTTTCAATTATAGTTATACGATCTCTTAAAATTGGATCAATTAAATCAGGATCATTAAATGAGAAAACAATTAGGGCTTTAGACAAATCTAATTTAATACCAGCAAAGAATTTATCTTCGAATTCATCATTTTGAGTTGAATCTGTCAAGTGTGTTAAAATACTAACAATTTCTCTACCGTGTTCAGTATGAGATATTTTGTCAACTTCATCAATAAAAATAATTGGGTTCATGCAACCAGCAACCATTAATACATCAGCAATTCTACCCCAAGTTGAGCCAACATAAGTAAAATTATGACCTACTAAAGTAGAACCATTAACTGAACCACCAATTGGTAAGAAAGCAAATGGTCTTGGATTACCTGCTTTATCTTTGAGACATTTAGATAAACCATTTTTAGCCAATGAAGTTTTACCAGTACCAGGAGGACCTTGTAAACCTAAAACAGCACCTTTTGCTTCACCATTAATCCATTGAGCAAAAATTCTTTCTAATTGCACTTTAGCTTGTTTGTGACCATAAACTGCACTATCTAATGTTGCTCTTACTTCTTTCAAATATTGTTTCTTTTCTACTTTATAAGTATCCCATTCTGCAATTACTGAATTAATTGGATCAGATAATCTCAAGTTATTAATGTAATTATCAACATCAGTATCAGAAAATAATTTTAATGAAGAATCAACTGCATTAAGTTTCTTAATGAATCCATCCTTAAAACTAATTATTTCATTTTGACTATTGACACCAAATGGTAATTTTAATAAACCATCTAACCAAGCTTGGGCTTTTGAGTCGCCTTGGAAACTAGATTTCATAGCCTTTAATTTTTCCATAGCTTTTCCTTTAACATCTTCAGATGTTTTTAACATACCAATTCTTCTTTCATATGGAATATCTGATTCAGAAATTTTACTGAGATCAGATTCTTCTTTTTCTACTTTGTTTTTAGAAACATCTAACATTTCTCTAATAGAATGATGTAATGCATTATAAACTTCAGTGCTAACATCTTTTTTATCTTTTGATTTAAAAACATCAAATAAAATGAAAGCAAGTTTTTGATCTTCTTCATTTGACATTAATAATAAGGTTAATATATCGATTTTGCGATACTTACTTGCTAGCAAAAATTCGTTAATTAATGATAATAGTGGTTTTCCTTGAATTGCTTTAAAATCATTGTATTTCTTTTTAACTTCTTCTGCAATTTCATTACTAGTTGATACAACAATATCTCTTAAACTTAATATCTTTAAAAAGTTATCTTTAAAATATTTAGGCACTGTTAATACATCATAAGATAATGATGCTTTGTGGGAGTTTACTTTTTCTTTAACAAATTTAATACCAGTAGAAATGTTTAATAAATCATCTTTAAATAAACCTTGAATTACAATAGTTTTACTATTAACTTTAAGATAAACACTTGCACCAATTTTATCTTCAACTAAAGTTGTTGATTTTGAGTTTTTAGTTATTTTAATATTATCATTTCCTAATGTACTCATACATTCTATTCTACTAAAATGATTTGTTCTTTTATTGTTTGATTTTTTTGGACTCATTTCAATAAGATCATTAATTGTCTTTAAAAATGCAGGCATTGCTGAATCATTTGAGTTAATAATAATAGAGTTAATTTTCATGTTTGAATCTGTTGGTTTTTTATCAGAGTCATCTTTAGCACCATTTTTAGGAATAATTCCTAATAGACTTTCAATAATATCTTTGGTAACAGCAGATGCCTTTTTATGACTGTCCATTTCATTTTGAACAGGTTGAACAAATGGAACTTCGTTTTTATGGTGTTCAGAATCCCAAACACTAATTGGTTTTATAAATCTGGTAATAAATAAAATTTTTTCTAAATCTGCTTTGTTAAAAGTTTCCATAAAATTTTCACCAATTAATAATTTTAATATATATGTAACATTTTCAGGTGTTATGTGGTTTGAGTATTTTATGATTAAATCGTTTATTTCCTCATTCTTTTTAGTATATTGATTAATCATTTCTGTGTCAAGATTTTTATATGTAACAATATCAGGATATTTTTCAAGTTCATCTTTTATAATTTTTAGTTCGCATAATATTGACATAAATAACGAGTCTGTGTCTTGATATAATTTAATATTATTCATATAGGATAAGTTGTTTATCATACCCATCAAGTAATCTCTTTGAAAAGAAATGGAATAATTTAAAGCACTTATTTCATTTTTAAGAGTCTTATATTTTCTGTGATTTTTAATGATACCCTTCTCCATATGAAGAATGTTTTTATTACAATCATTTTTACTATTCATCTTATATTTAAAATAGAATTTAATTTTAAATACTAATAATTTTTTATAATACTTAAAAATAAAAAAAATTATTTGTTTGGTATTTAATTTAAATAAATTACTATAAATTAAATAATATAAATTAAACTATATAAATTAAAACTGATGATTTATTCAATCAACTTATCTGGGTTTTCTGAATAACTAAATGTTCCTTCGGCAACAATTCTTAAGATCTTGTTGATTTTTGTGCAAATAATCACATGTTGATCATCACAAATACAAACTGGTTTAGATGTCTTAATTGTAAATTTGGTTCCATCAATTGATTTAACTACACCGTCACAAACTCTAGTACCAATTTGTACTATAATTTCATCATTAACTTTAGCATCCCAATCAAATCCAAAAGTTTTAACCATTGTTACATCCATAATTAGTTGGTCATAAACCGATGGCATAAAACCAGGAATACCAACAATGTTACCAACTAAGCCGTCTGATGCATTAGGATCCTTTACACTCTTTTCTTTTGCTTTTTCATCAGTACCAGTATTTGTAGCAGGTTTAGCTTTATTTTGAAGAGCACGATTTTTAGATAATCCATCATTTTTGAAATAGTATGGATCACAATCAGTACCAATACAAATTAAACCACCCGGAATAATTTTATCAAGCTTAATAGAGTCTGATTCAATTGAAAGGACTTGGGTTTTGATTGGTCTGAAAATAGTTTTTCCATCTTTTCTAGAAACATTGCCAGGACGGATTTCAAGCTCATCACCAATCTTTAAAGATCCTCGTTCAAGAGAACCGCCAAATACACCACCAATTACTTCATCCCACTGTTTACCGGGCTTGTTAACATCAAATGTTCTGGTAATTCTGAAAATAGGTTTCTCATTGAGCTTGTTAACATATTCATTAGGATTAAATAATTTCATAACTGCAGTAACCACATGATTCAATCCAATTTTTTTATTGAAACAGGTAGGAATAACTGCGTAAGGGACAATATTAAATTGTAACAGTAGTTCGTCTAGTTCCTGTTTTCGTTGCATTAATACTTCTTTTTTGATGGTATCAATCTTATTCATACAAACAATAATTTTGTTTAATTTCCCAAGCTTTGCAGCTGCAAGATGTTGAATAAGTTGTGGTTTTTGTGCGGGATTTTTATCAACAGCAACAATAATAATTGCCCCGTCCATAAGACTAACTGATGAAAGCATTGTTTCAATTAGTTCTTGATGACCAGGACAATCAACAAATGATACATGGTTAACGAGATTACACTCATCACCAACTGGGTTTGTAAATGATGTAAAATTTGAATTGGTTGTGTGATATTCATGATCATCGTTCCAAATTTTCATATTTGCATAACCCTGCTTAACGGTAATATTACGACCACGTTCTTGTGAATGACGCTGCGTATTTATACCGGTAAGTTTAGCGACTAAAGTCGACTTGCCATCTGAGACACTTCCCAAACAGCCGATATTAATTATAGGTTGATTCTTCATAATAGATTCCATTAAGATATCCTTATATTTCAATAATCTTTAAAAAAATCAATTTTTTTTACTTTTAATATTATAAACCAAATTTTAAACAATTAAAAATATAAGCTTATATAAATATAAATATATATAAAACTGCCTATCGACTCATTAAAAACCCTTTGTAACGAATTAACATTAAATTTTAATAATACACAAAACACTGACTCTATAATAAATATTGTATCCCAATATAAATCATTAGATTGGAAGGATTATTTTCCAGATCCTGAATACTTTGAACAAAATAAAAATTCTTATGGATATTTAAAAAAATTACTTTTTGTTTGTGAAAGTTTTGAAGTATATCTAATTTTTTGGTCTCCACTTGCTTCTTCACCAATTCATGATCATCCAGATAAAGGCTGTGTTTTAAAATTACTTGATGGTGAATTAAATGAACAACTATATCAAAATAAAAATAATTCAATTAAATATTTAGAAACCCACACAATTAAACCCCAAGATATCAATAATAGAAATGGTAATGAAATACTTCATAAAATAATTAACAGTAATACTTTTTCAACATCTTTGCATATATATTATCCTCCAAAATTTAGACAAAATATATATAAAGTTTAAAAATTTTTATAAATTAATATAGGATATTATGACCAAAAGTTTACTTTTAAAAAATAAAAACTATTTAATAGATGATGACTCCGATGATGAAAACGAAACTGTCGAATGGATTGAACAAATAGAAACCAAAAAATATTTTGACTGCGGTTGCTGCGATGAATGTTTGTGCGATGATAATAAACCATGTGATAATTGCGGATGCAATTGCAATGGCGACGATTTAGACGATGAATTATATGATGATGACGACGATGAAGAAGATAATGAAGATGATGAAGAAAGTGATGATGAAGACGATAACCATTCAAATAAAAAAGGCAATTTATCAAACTTTAATATAAACATTATAGAAAATCAAGACAAAGAAAAAAAAGTTAGAATTACATTAGAATTAAATGTAATACTAGATAATAAAAAAAATGAGGTAATTTGTATTGACCTCGATATTAACAGTTCAACCTATTTAAAAATAGCTGAAGAACTTTTTAAAGCTTAAGCCGATGCAACAACTTGTAAGTCTTTTTCTTTTTGTGGTGGAACATCGTTAGGCATAATGTTTGGATAAAGTTTATTAGTGAAAATAGCACTTAGTTTAACATGCACCTTATCACAATGATTAGAAATAGTACCAAATTCTGCTAAAACTTTATTAGCAGGTTCATTTTTAACCCAATTAAACATTAGTTTTCTCATTCTCAAAAATGCAACAAATGTATCTGTTGATACAGATTTCAAATGATTATAAATATCACTAATTTTCAAATGAGTATTTTTAATTTCAGTACTCGTAACTGTCTCTTTATTATAAGTATGAAGTTGTGCTTTTTTCTTATAATACATTCCTCTAATTGCAAACATTAGATCTTTATATTCTTTAGGTAACATCTCATACAATTCTTTGTTTTGGTGTTGACCAGTTTTCAAAGACCAAAGAATTTTAAATAATTCAAATAATTCAGATGTACAAACTTTAAATACTGCATCAACAGTACCAACGGTATCGTATGATTCAGATGTATTTAAAGGGTTAGTAATTTTTTTAATGCTTGTAGTATTTGGGTTTTGATTAAAATAGTCAACTAATTTATCATTTTGATATAAATATACAAGTCCCTTAAAAATATTCTTCTCGGATCCCATTACCATACTAAATTGATAAGACATTGTTTGAAGTTTAATTAAACGGTATTTATTAACTTCAGTATCCCAAACTCTAACAACAACACCCTCATTATCTGGATGTTCCATATAATTTACAGTTTTATTAGCATTTGCAAAACTTTCAATTGATTCAAGTTTTTCAGGTACAAAAATTAAGCCAGAATTATCATATGATGCAAATTCAACTGGGTTTTCATAAATATCTAATTCACGCATTTCAGAATCACGAACAGTAGTTAAACAGATTCTTGAATATTCTTGACCGAACATTTTGGTGTAATCAATTATATGTTTGTTTTGATGATGAATAAGAACAAAATAGTATGAGTTTGAAGGGTTTAACTTGTCAGTAAATTGATTAAAACCAGTATAACCAGCTTTACGAATCACATCTTCAAACATTTCGTAATGTGATTTTTTATTTTGTTCAGGTTGGTTAAAAACTGATTCTTGACTATCTAAACATCTACGAGTAGATACATACCATTTGTTTCCATGACTAAATACTGACAAATATGTTCCTTCAAAACAAGGATTAATAATTTGTTTTTCAGATGAATGAGAAATCATATAATCCATACCTTCTTTGTTTAATCTTGGAGTTTCACAACTATATGAAACAATTTTTAAATTAGTACGATCAATAATTAATGATCTACATTCTCTTTCTAATTCACTAGTAATTGGAGAATCATATTTATGATATAATAACATTAAGTCAGAATCCATGTAATCTTTAGTAAGAACGCCCTTTTCAAATAATTTTTTACGGAGATCTTCTAAATTACCTTTGCTAGACTCCAAATATGATGTAATTAAAAAATGTGGTGTATTCATTATATTCATTAAATACTAAACCTTTATATGATTATTAATTAAAAAATCAACTTTTTTTATAACAACTGTATTTAAATAGAATTTAGGTTATTCATATTTTATCAATTTTATTATAAAAATTAAAATTATTAAAATTAAAATTATAAAATGTAACTTATTATATATAATGAGCGAATCAAAAAAAATTCAAGATTTAAAAGGTAAAATAATTAATTCTTCTTTAATTCCACATGATATTAAAAATAAAATTTATAACACTAGTGCTATTAGTAATATTTTTAAAAATGTCTATGAAGCAAAAATAAAAGATTATTCATCAACAGATATTAATATTTTAAATAAAATGGCAAAACAAATTGGTAAAATTAACTTGACTGGTGATATATTATATTTGAACATAAAAGAATACATTACAGATGAAAATATAAGAGATTCAAAGTATTTTGATAAGATTCTTTTTAATGGTTTATTAAATGTATTTAGTATTAATAAAGTTATTACACCAACAGAAACAAGTATATTTGATATTGAATTTAAAAGAAAAACTAATGAAAAAGAATTAGATAATTTAACCAAATTTATTTTTGATATAAATAAAGATTTTGCTAAAAATAAGTCTTTCATTAATATTGATTATGCCGATATGAAAAATGTAGAACCAAATAAAATCGTAAAAATAGGAAACGATTTAAAAATTGATCTTTTTATAATAGAAAATTTAAATACTGACAAAGTTCTTGAAATTCATTCTACAAAACCATTTACTATAATGACATATAACTCAAGCTTCAAACTAAAATTTGTATATGAATATAAAGAAAAAAATAATTGTCCAATATGTCAAAAATGTTTAGAAGCTCCAAAATGTCAAGCTTGTCCGGAAATAAAACAACAAGAATGTACAAAATGTCAAGCTTGTCCGGAAACTAAAAAATGTCCAGTTTGTCAATCATGTCCAGAATGTCCTAAACCAAAACCATGTGCTAAGTGTCAAGAATGTTCTACTAACTTTGGATGGATTAGCGCTACTGTTATTTTATTATTATTGTCAATAGTTTTATTTGGTTTAATTTTATTTAAAAAAGATCAAAAATCTGAATAAAAAATTTAATTTTTTTCTCCATATTTTATATAATTATGAATAATATTGAATCATTTTCCGAAAACTCTATTGAAAATAATGTTGAAGAATTATTAACATTAATCGACGAAGTTCCTATTAATAAATTATTGGGTCATACTTTTTATAAATTATTACAATCTAAAAAACTCACACGTACCGAAGCATCTATTAAAGAATTTAATTCAATCAATTTAAGAGAAAAAAAAGATTTTTTAATTAAAGAATATAATACAAGATTTGCCAATGTAATCGATATTAATAAAATTACATTAGGTAATACTTTGCCTAATATTTCAATTTCTAGTGTTAATTCGTTCATGAATATTGTACATATCGGTGTTTTCAAATCTCATTTTGAAAAAATTCCTATTAAAATGAAATTAGGCAATGAAAAATCATCAAAATTACCAATTCATGATATAATTTTAAAAAAAATTACTGAAACTAAAAAAGGTAAATTTATTCATTTAACTAAACCATCTGATATTAAAATTAATAAAAGTGATTTAACTGAAATTGTTATTTTAGAAAACTTTCCTTCTAAATCTAAAATAAATATTCAATCCCCTAATCCATTAACAATAATTTCTATTAATAGTCAAGTTGAAATTAATTATGTTGTTAATAATTTAAATAATATTTTGTACACGGGCAAATGTGGCAAACGTATTAAATCAGAATCACCAATATCCTTAACCCCTAAATCCGAAACCCCTAAATCCGAAACCCCTAGATCCGAAACCCCTAGCTCCGAAACCCCTAAATCCGAAACTCCTAGATCCGAAACTCCTAGCTCAGAAACCCCTAAATCCGAAACTCCTAGCTCAGAAACCCCTAAATCCGAAACTCCTAGCTCTGAATCTTCTGATTTAGTTATTAGTGGTATTAGCCAAGAACAAAAACTTATGATAAAATCAGAAGCAGAATCAAAACAACTAAAATTAGCTCAAATTAAATCCGAAATTAAATCAGAATGTCCTGTTTGCCCAACATTATCTTGTCCTGAAAAAGTTAACTGTCCCGGATGTCCATCTTGTCCAGTATGTCCTAAATGTCAAGAATGTAAATATGATCTTTTGTCTAAACTTAAATTTGAAAAACCAACAATACCAGACAGTTTGAAAAATTTACCAGATAATATAAAAAATTTACCAGATAATATAAAAATACCAGACAGTTTGAAAAATTTATCAGATAATATAAAAATACCAGACAGTTTGAAATTACAAGAAACCCCTAAATTATCAAACAAATGGATTGTTGCTATTTTAATGTTATTTATTGCAGCCGGAGTTTTTGGATATATTTATTGGTCGACTAAAAACAAAGAATCTAATAAAAATCAAAATAAAAACTTTGGATTATTTTAAACAAAGTTAAATTATAAACTAAATAAAATTATTAATTAATTATATACTTACATTCGGTAGAAGGAAAACCATTAAAATTAGAGCTTGCTGCAATAGTATATGCTCCCATATTTTCAACATAAATTACCTCACCTATAGATAGTTCTGGTAATTTAAAGTTTCCATTTAGTTTATCCATTGAATCACATGTAGGACCATAAATTGTGCAATCATATTGTTTTTCAGTTCTTTCGTTAAATGGATATAAATTTAAAACTGCATGATCAAAAACTGTATTATTAAATGATCCATAAACACTTTCTGACAAGTAATATACAATATGTTTTGAACTGTCTTCTGAGTTTTTAACTATTTTTTTATTAATAACGTTTGTAACTAATGTGTAAGCAGATGTTACAAAATACCTTCCTGGTTCTGCCATGAATTTAACATCAATGTCACTAAAAAATTCATTAATACTTGAATTAATAACATTAGCCATTGAAATAAATTTTTTGTCATCATCACCAGGAAAGCCTCCACCAATGTCGATAATTGAAAAATTAAATCCCTTTTCTTTAGCCATATCATATACTTTTTTACAGTCTTCTAATGCAGTTCGATAAACATTTTCATCTTCACAACCAGAACCAACATGAAAACTAACTCCAACAATGTCCAATTCCATAAATTTAGCCTGATGTAATAAATCGTTTACTTGATCCAAACTAACACCAAATTTACAATTAAACTTGCATCTAGATTTTGAATCATCTGTTTGTATTCTAATAATTAATTTGGCACTAGGATGATATAATTTAATTTTATATAACTCGTGAGAACTATCAAAAGTCATTAAATCTACATCATTTGCTCTCGCATACTTAATTTGTTCAAGCATCTTACAAGGGTTTGCATAAATTATTTTTTCAGGTGGTACTCCTGCACTAATTACTTTAGCTATTTCATTTTTACTTGCACAATCATAACACATACCCATTGAATTCATAAGTTTAATAATAACATCGTCTGGATTACATTTTATTGCATAAAATGCTTGAACATTTGGTAATGAATTTCTCCACAAATTAATTTTTTTAATAACTTCAGCCAAATTAACAATAAAAAATGGTTGATCTCCTTGATGTTTTTCTAAAAAATAATTTATAATATCAAGAATATCAGTTTTGTCTAAAACTTCTACGTCCTTTGATGATATTAAAGAGGAAATTTCTGGTATTATTTCGGGTTTACTATATTGGTCCATTTATTAGAATCCTTAGATATCTAAGAATCTTATTGTTCAATTTTCTCAAAATTGAACAATCTGCTAATTTTCTCAAAATTGAACAATCTACTAATTTTCTCAAAATTGAACAATCTACTAATTTTCTTAAAATTAAAGAAAATTGAAAATTATTATCTATAATACCCCCTATAGAAGCCTGTAATGTCGCATATTAATATTACTTTTGATAAATTTACCTATACCACTGACACAATCGGAATGAACAATTTCGATTTATCAGTACCTGGCAAAGAATTACTTGAAAATTCTAAGCTGTCAATGTGCCCTGGTTCTAAATATGGACTAATCGGAAAAAACGGTTCCGGTAAGTCTTCTCTGCTCAAAAAACTAGTTGAGCTAAGAGGTGATACCAACACGCAGGGCTACAAAATATCGACCTTATACGTTGAGCAAGAAATTGAGCTAGATTCCAGACTTCCAATTGATTTTGTTTTGGATTCTAACTACAAACAAAGATTTTTTGAATCTGAACTTGAAAAACTCAACCAACTTATGGAATCTGACGAATTTGAGTCATTGGAAATTGAAGAGTGCGAATGTCTTCAAATTAAAGCCGATGAACTAACTCAGTTTATCAAGTTGTGGAATCCAGATCTTGAAAGAGTTAAAGTAACAAAGATTTTAAAAGGTTTGGGTTTTTCTGATTCAGATTTAGCCAAAGAGTCTAATCTTTTTAGCGGTGGATGGCAAATGAGAATTTCTCTTGCACGTGCACTATATCTTGAACCAGATCTGTTGTTGCTTGATGAACCTACTAACCACTTAGATTTGGAGGCTATTATTTGGCTCTCCAATTACCTTTGTGACTGGAATCATACCGCAATCATTGTATCCCACAACATTGGATTTCTTAATGATGTATGTGACTATATTCTTAATATTGAAAACAAAAAACTTGTCCAATATAAGGGAAACTATGCGTCATTCAAAGAAGCTAATGAAGCTAAGAGCAGAGAAGCTGAGAAGGAATGGGAAAAGTATGATAAGAAACTAAAGGACATGAAGAAAAAGGGTGTGGACAAATCAAAGCTCCAAGATTTTATCAAGGCTAATGAAGTTAAGAGGCCCGAAAAACCTTATTCTGTTAATCTTGAATTTCAAGATCAGTACAAATCAAAGGCTCAAATTATTTCCCTTAACAATGTGTCTTTTGGTTATGATGAGTCCAAACCAATTTTATCCGATATTTCTGTTGGATTTGACATGAATTCCAAGGTTGTTTTGGTTGGACCTAACGGTTCTGGAAAGTCAACACTCATCAAGCTAATGGTTGGTCAAATAGAACCCACTTCTGGTGAAGCTTATATCAACTCTCAGTACAGGGTTGGTTACTACAACCAACACTTTGAGAACCAGTTACCTCTCGATCAAACCCCAATCGATTATCTCAAAACTATTATTCCTCAAGAGTTTGTTAAGAACAGTGTGGAGCAATCAGTTAGAAGTTATCTTGGACAGGTTAAGTTGGAAGCAACTGCTCACAACAAGCTTATTTCTGAATTATCTGGTGGTCAAAAGGCACGAGTAGCAATTGTCAAGTTGATTTTTCAACAACCACATTGCCTAATTCTTGATGAACCTACCAACCATCTTGACATTGAAACTGTAGAGTCTTTAATCTCTGCTTTATCAAATTACGATGGTGGAATTTTGGTTATTACTCATGAACCAGAGTTAATTGAGAAGATTGATGCCAGACTTTGGGTTATGGATCCTGAGACCAAAAAAATTAATACCAAGATTGATTCTTATGAAGAATATTGTAAGTTCATTCTTAACAATCAATAAATTACTATTTGTTGGTTTGTTTGTTTATATATTTATTTATTTATTTTAGTTTATCTTCTTTTCATTTGCATTAACACTGATAATTTTTTGTCCTGAATTTGTCTCGCATTACTCATTTCTTGAGTAGCTTTTGCGACCGAGTTATTAGAATTATTTTCATGAAATTGCTGAGACTCATTAATTACTGTGTCAGAATTTGAATTTGTATTTGTATTTATATCTTGGTTAGTATTTTCATTTACTGTATCTGTTACATAATTAAATACATGTTTCTTTTCATTTACATCTGCTCTAATACTTGTTTGTTGATTAAATATAACTGGTTCAGTTGGATCTCTTACTTCTTTAAACATATCATTAAATGCATCATCAACTTGCATTTGTCCATTAATAACTAAATTTAATGTTTTTGATTTTACTGCTTTTTCATCTTCAGGAATATTTGGATTTGCTGGTATGTCTTTTACATAGTCAACATTATTTGTTGGGTTATTAAAATATTTTATATTGAGTAAATATTCAAAAGCTTTTTTACCTTTTAGTGGTTGGTTTAATTCAGTATCAATAATTGTTGGAACAATATCAATATCTTTAGGAGCTGTTACTTTATCAATATTTACGAGTTTAAACAATGACTTAATACTATACTTATCTAAATAAGCTAGTAACTTTTTACAATAATCACATTGCTCTGAATAAAATACAACTTTCATTAATAATATCTATAAATATTTCTTTATTTAGTTAAATTTTTACTTTAAAACAATATAATAAAAAAAATGAAATAAATATTAAAAGGTTTTATAAGTATATATATATAATGCTTAAAGTTAATAAAGTCAATTTAAAAACCGTTGTAAAAACCACAGAATTGGGTTATTCCAGGCTTGAATTTACATTATCGGGTCCTAATATGAATTATATAGTTGCTAACACAATAAGAAGAACAATTTTTAATGATGTTCCAATCTATGTTTTTGATGAATTTAAATTTGATAAAAACACAAGCATATTTCATAATAATTATTTAAAACTTAGATTAAGAAATATGCCTGTTTGGACAATTGAAAACACTGTTGATTTTATTGAAAATGTAAATCCCAAAAAACAACAGGAAGTTGAATATGATGAAAATCCAGATGAAAATACTGAGGCAGGTGATGATGTTGAACTTGAAGTTGAAAAAACTTTAAACTCTTCAACATTAAAGCAACTAACCATGTATGTAAACTATAAAAATAAATCAAATGGTATTGTAACAGTAACAACAGCTGATGCTAAATTTTATTACGATGAAAAACAAATTCCTTCTCCTTATAAAACTGCTATCCCAATTGTAAAGTTACAACCGGGTCAAGAAATTGCATTTAGTGCAATTACTAGAATTGGTGTGGAACAAGAAGATGCAATGTTTAGTGCTGTTTGTGTAAACTTTTATAAACAAATTAATGAAAATGAATTCCAATTTGCAATTGAATCAAGAGGTCAAATAACTGAAAAACGTATTGTTCAAGTTGCCTTAATCAATATTGAAAGACGTATTAGAAGTTTTATCAAATTATTATTAGATGATAAAAAAGCTGAAAATAAAATTAAGTCAGAAGAATCAGATAAAGATGGAATTATTATAGTTAATAATGAAGATCATACATTAGGTAATTTAATTGCAAGAGGATTACAAATTCACGATAAAGTAGAATTTGCTGGTTATAATTTACCACATCCTTTAGCAAAAAAAGTTCATTTTCATTATAAACTTAAAAGTGGAAATATTAAAAAGATTGTTGAAGAAGTAGTTGATTATTATTCAGAATTATTTTCCGCAATTAAAAAACAAGTTGATTCAATTTAAAATTTATACATCAATATCTGAATCATCATCTTCATTTTTTTTATTATTAGTTGTTAAATGAGAATCATTTTCATCAACTAGTTGAAATCTTTTTGGAACTTCAATAAAATTAACATATTTTTTATTTAACATATTTTCATTAGAATCGCTAAATTTATAGTTTATATTAACGAATAATTTTTTATCTCCTTTAATTGGAATCATAAAATTTGGTATAATACCTTGATATGATGTTATAGTGCCTTTATAATGATATCCTTCATCTCCATAAATTTCAATATCAAATCCCAATGGTTTATCAATTGTTTGCCCATTGGTATTTGTTGTAGTTATAATAGTGGGAATGTTTAATGCTAAAAAGTTATGAGTAACTTTTACTTTTTTAGTTTTTCTATTCATATGTTTGTCAATATATTCATGATCTTCTGTAAGAGATCTTTGAGTAAAAAAATAATCTATATTTTGAAATGGTTTTTTTTGAGTTTTTAATGTATTAAATGCTTCCACCAAATCTGCCATAATTACAAATTATTATTTAAGAATTTAAATCCTTAAATATTATTTTATCTATTTTTTATAATAAACATGGAAAAAATCAAAATAAAAAATAAATATATTTTATTTAAATTCAATAAAGATAAAAATATAATAAAAAAGATTTTAGAATCTAAAAAAATGTCCGAATTAAAAGCTAATATTGTTGGTAAAAAAATTGGAGAAAACAACCAAATATTATTAATGAAATTATCAAAAGAACCAAAATTTAATGAAAAAAATATTAACAGTCCACTTGGTAAACTTATTGGAGGTCCCATTAAAATTACTTTTAAATTATACACAATAAATGAATCCAATGTATTAAAACCATCGTATGAAAAAACTACTAATATGAATGGGGAACCAGATCCTGATAAAAGAAATAGCCAACATTTATATATTACATTAGACCACTATAAAAAACACGGTATAAAAATAACTGATCTTGAAAAAGTTGCATTACTAGCTTTTCAATTTAAGTTAGAAAAAAGACCTTTGGCTGCTAAATTAATTGATCAAATTTATTAATTATATTTTTATTATTTAATATTTTTATTTAATTACATCAATATCAACCAATATTTTAATTTTATATATTTATTAAAATTAAAAAATTGAAAATAATTTAAATAATTCTTATTCATAAAATTATAATGAATCACGTATTTACAATTGATGAATGTAATGATATTATTAAAGATGGTCTAACTGATTATCTTATTCAAAAAGCAAAAAACAAAGTAATTGAATATTTAGAATCAAAAAATATTGTAATTTCTGACCAAAAATATTTGACGCATATGATTTCAAATTCAAGTACTTCTGGTGCAAAATCATGGCATTATGATGATGTTTCGGTTTTGAACTTTATTATTATAATTAAAGGTTCTGGTACTAAATTATTAATTGATGAAAAAATCGAAAAATTACAACAAGGATATGGTTGTATTGTTATTGGAGAAGAAGGATATAAATTTTTAAATTTAAAACCAATATTACATTGTGCTCCAAAATCTGATGATGATAGATTGTTATTAAAAATATTTTTAAATGGTAATTTCAATTTACCTGATTATGTTATTGGACCTGATATTTGTAATTATAATTCTCCAGAATATGCTATTAGAAGTGCAAAATTAGATAAAATGTTAGATCAAGATATAAACCTTGTTTATAGTTTAATTGCATAAAAATATAAATTTAAGTATTTGATATTTTGCTCATTATTTTTAACTTATTATACATAATCACATAGTTCTGTTTTGTATTCTTGTGTTTGATCTAATATAACTCTAAATGGTTTACCGCATCCATTTATTAAATTTTTTTTAACATAATTTTCGCATGTTTTTTGAGGTACGTGTGGATCAATTTGTTTATTATTTTTTTAAATACTCCAGTATAAACACTATTGGTTCTAAAGAACCATAATGCTTTTAATTTTATTAAAAGACGCTCCACAATTTATTTTTTTAATGATTATTACACCAGAACAATGTGGACACATCAATATGGGTTCTTTATTTGACATTATAATATGATCTAATATATAAAATAATAACAAAATTAATATTTTGTAAAAGCTAACAATTCCTAATACAAATTCTAATAATAAATTCTCAAAATTATTTTTTAACTTAATAAAGCTGTTTGATTCCAAATATTTTTAAAAAATAAAAGTTTTTTAACGTCCTCTCTCTCTCCGGCCTTTGAAAGTGTACGGTACACTTTAGTGTACCAAAAGTGTACTAAAAAGTGTACTAAATTTTATTACAAGTTTTAATAAATAGTTAAAGATAAATATATATACTATATTAATGAGTTGTAATACACAAAAAAACTTCACATGTAAAATATGTAACAAATCATATAGTTCAAAACAAAGTATATGGAATCACAACAATAAATACCATAGTGGTAAAAACTCAGAAACGTCGTCCACAAAAATGCCACAAATCACCACAGGACTACCACAAAATACCACAAATTTGCCACAAAATTCCACAAAATTGTGTGAGTACACTTGTCAATATTGTAATAAAAGTTTGTCTAGACATGATAGTTTAAAAAGACATGAAGTTAAATGTAAAATATCTTGGGAAAAAAAACAAAATATTTTAAAAGAAGAAAATACATATTTAAAAGAAGCTTTAAATAAACAGTTTGAAGAAAATACTCAAATAAAATCTTTATTAACCGAATTATTAAATAAAAACTGTAAAGTTCATCCCAAGACACTCCAAAAAATAAATAAACAACTTAATGGTGATAATAATACTATTAATGAAATAAACAATAATATAACTAATAAGGGGACTATAAATAATAATACAATTAATATTATTGCATTGGGTCATGAGAATCTTACCGAAGTATTTAGTAAAAAAGAAAAAATGAATATTCTCAAGTACAAGTATGGAAGTTTATCACAGTTAGTTGAGTATACTCATTTTAATGAAAAGTACCTGGTTCTAAAGAACCACGAGGCTTTTCTTGAAAAGACGCTCCCTCAGTTTAAAAACATATTAATAACAAATACACAAAATGCAATTGGTTATAAATTTAATGAAAAAAAGAATCAATATGTTGCGACTAAAAAAGATGAATTATTAGAAGATATAGTTGATGCGCGTATGTGTGATATTAATTCGTTTTATGAAGAACTGGAAGGAGAATTAGATGAGAAAACTAAAGACATTATTGACAAGTTAAAAGAACAAATAGAAAATGATCCCGCTTACAGAGATCTTAAAAAGAATGATATAAAACTAATAATTTATAATAACCGTAAAAAAGTATCCAAAGAATCAACTAAAGATCTGGAAATTGAAGTATAATAGTTTATAAAACCAGTAAAAAAATTGATTCTAATATTAGTTGGTTCAAAAGTAATATTAATAATGGAATGCAAAGCAAGAAATGAGGAAGAAGGAATTGCTTTTCTTAATGAAGAAAATTCCAAATGTAATATTGAACTTAATGAAATACGTAAAATCAAAAGAGAGCTAATGATTAAAGAACGAGCTCTTAGTGATAAGGTAGAATCAAACAATAAACAAATTAAAAAATATCAAGAACTAATTGAATCCAAAAATATGTTTAAATCATTTGAGTCTAATGATGATTTTAAGTTATTAAATGAAGATGAATTAATTGCAATTTCAAAAGGAATTGATAAATTTGATTATACCAAATATGGTTGTCAAAGATTTCATGATTTGGACTTAGTTGTTAATCACGTAATTAATATTAAAAAGAGATATTCTAGTTGGACATTGGATTCAATGAGAAAACAAGGACAATATGACACATTACCACCTAAAAATTTCTACCGTTATACATTTAAGACACCAGAAGGATTTTTTAATCAAGAAGGACTTGAGCTATTGAGTTCTTAAAAAATGAATTTATTTTTATTTATTAAAATATAATTAAATTTAATGAAATCTATTAGTATATTTACTGATGGAGCTGTTCCAAATAATCAAAAACAGGGTAATAGAAAAGGTGGTGTTGGTGTATTTTTTGGAGAACAAGATCCAAGAAATATTTCATGGGGTATGAAAGAAACAGCTGATAACAAAGTAACAAATCAAGTATGTGAATTGCTTGCGTGTATTAAAGGATTAGAAACTATTGTGTCTACAGAAAAAATTGGTAAAAAAGATATTATAATTTATACCGATTCAATGTATATTGTTAATACAATAACTGAGTGGGCTAAAAATTGGGAAAAAAATAATTGGAAAAAAGCAGATAATAAACCTGTACAAAATTTAGAACTTGTTAAAAAACTTTATTTTTTATCAAGAAATCTAAAGGTTGGATATAAACATGTAAAAGCACATACGAGTCCGCCATTAAAAGGAAAAGATTCAGAAGAATATTTTGAATGGTATGGAAACTTTATGGCCGATAAATTAGCAGTTGAAGGAACCAAATAATATTAATTTATTAATTTATTAATTTATTATTTTATAGCTTTATTATAGATAATACTTTTATTTAAGCTACAATTTAAAAATAATTAAAATATACGCTAGAACAAATGATATTACTAAATAATAACGTCCGTATTTGGTAGTTAATCCTAAACTAAATATTAATGACACAAGTGAAACCATTGCTAGATGTCTGTATTTTAAATCTTCAAAAATAATTTTTTTATAAACAAAACTTTTATAATGGGTTAAAAAATCGTCTTTCATTTTCCAGTTTTTGAATAACCATTTTTTAAATAATTCTAAATCCTGATAATCCTGATTAACTTGTAATTCACGCATAATTCCATAAATTGGACCTATTGGTTTACCCAAAATATCTGACACATAAGCTTGTTTGCCCAAAAATTTAGGAATAGCCAATGTTAAATCCCAAACTCTTCCTAGTTTTTTTGTTTTAGCCAAATGATTAATTATAAACCATAAACCTTTTGCTTTTGGAACCAAAACATTTTGGTAAACAGGTAAATTATTTGACAAAGAAAATTGTTTAGCTTCGTCTAATTTTTTATTAGTTAACCTAGTTCCTTCGGGAAATATTAATATAACTTGTTTGGTTTTATTAGTTGTTTTAATTTTATCAATTTGTTTTCCAAAATTATCTTTATCTTTTTCCCAATTTCTTGAAAGTTTAATATCTGGGTTCGCATACATTATTAAACCAAAACCTGGAAAATAATTAATTGTATTTTTAAGAACAAAATTATAAGAACTAATACCAAAATTTTGTAAATAAGTCATAACTATCAAAAAATCTAAAGTAGACACATGATTACAAACAATTATATCTATTAACTCTGGATTTTGTTTGATTTTTTTTTCAATATCTTGATCTGATGACGCTAAATAAAAATCAGTATTAAATCCATCTAACAACATAAACGTTGAAAGAGATTGTGATAATTTTTTAACTAAATTAATTAAATAATCGTTTGATAGTAATACACTTGGTGTTAATAGCAAATAACTATATGCTAAAACCCAGTATATATACAAAATCAAATAAAAAATTTGTTTGAACAGCATTAAAATTTAAAATATTTTATAAATTAAAAATAAGCGCATCTAATGATTTATTTTTAATTTAAACACTATTCCATATATTTACAATGGATTTAGTTGTAATGTTTTTGTCAAATTTTTCTTTAACTTTTAATTTAGCTATTTTTTCATCTGATTTTACTTTCTTTTTTAATGATTTAATAAAGTCGATCATTTCTTCAGAATATTTTGACTTGGGTTTTTTATCTTTTTGTTTTTCAACAACTTCATAATCAAATTTACGACCAACAGATGTTTCAACCCATCCATTAATAATAATTTCTTCGCGGTCTACTTTATCGTGGCATTCCTGACACAACACAACTAAATTGGCAGAGTCATTCTTTTGTAAGTAAAATTTGGACTTGTTAATTAGGTTATCGTCAAAATCTTTTTGCCAGACTATGTGATGAGTTTCTAATTTATTTTTTGATTTACATACTTCACAACAACTTACTATTACATTTGAATTATATTTACTTGATTTATCTTCTTGAATATTATCATATTCCTTTAATATTTCAGCAGTTCTTTCATTAAAAAACTTGTCTTTCATTAAATATTTGGCAACTTGTAAACCATAAAAAGTATCACCTTGACCATCTAATAAGTTCCTTGAATAAATAAGAGTATCATCAGCAGGATCATAAGTAATTTTTAAGTGTTTTGACTTAACATTTTTAAGAACTTTAACTGATTCCATATTTGCAATTCTATGTAAATGAGTAGCTGTAATAAAACTAGAATCTGATTTTGCTAAAGTTTCTAACATATAACAAACAATAATATTAGCAGATTTTTCTTCGGTACCTCTACAAATCTCATCGCCAATAACCATGGTTTTAGAGTCATTTCTTTTAAGGATTGCCATAAGTTCCATCATTTCAACCATAAAAGAACTAAGACCTCTAAACATATTGTCGTTACCACTAATTCTTGTAAATAAGGAATTATATGGGGAATATTCAAATGTGGTAGATGGTACATAATAACCAATTTGAGCTAAAATAATATTTAGACCAATCGATTTCATTAAAGTTGATTTACCAGAAGAGTTAATACCATATAATAAAATACCATTTTGTTTTGTTTCAAATCCTAATTCAATATCATGGGGAACATAGTTGGTATCCGTATGAATTTTTTCTACAATAGGATGTCTCATTTCTTTTGCTTTAAAATAACTTGCTTGTTTTAAATTAATAATTGGTTTTGAATAATGGTTTAATTGAGCACAAAGAGCACCCGAGTTAATAAAATCAACAAAAGCAATCTTTTTGGACCATAAATATAAAATAGCCCCAAATAGTTCTCCAAATGATTTCATATCTGACTTAAATTCATCTTTTAGCTTTATATTCATTTGTTCTTTAAATTTTATTAAATCTAATGATTGATCTTTTACTTTTTT